>Ga0172382_10000505_pt1 | contig 73615 bp, 78 predicted proteins | sample Leawel138RmetaG_FD_122245 | JGI IMG/M metagenome (GOLD analysis project Ga0172382, IMG submission 122245) | Leachate microbial communities from a municipal landfill in Southern Ontario, Canada - Leachate well 138R metaG | ecosystem: Engineered > Solid waste > Landfill > Unclassified | place...
ATGGCGAGGCTGTTCACCACGTGCAGGTAGGTGATCATCACCATCATGCCCATGAAGAACCAGTTCGACACGTAGATGTGCGAGGTCTTGCGGTTGGCCACGGTCATCACGAAGTTGAACGCGTAGGACAGCCACACGACGGCGATCATGATGTCGATCCACCACTCGAGCTCGGCGTATTCCTTGGCCTGGGTCAGACCCAGGGGCAGGGTGATCACGGCCAGCACGATGATGAGGTTCCAACCCCAGAAGGTGAACCTGGCCATGGCGCTGCTCCACAGACGCACACCGCAGGTACGCTGCACGGAGTAGAACGCCGTGGCCATCAGGGCACAACCACCGAAGGCAAAGATCACTGCATTGGTATGCAGCGGACGCAGACGGCCGAAGGACAGTTCCGCCATATCAAAATTGAGGAACGGCCAGGCCAACTCGGATGCGACGTACACACCCACCAGGGTGCCTACGACCAGATAGACGATCGCCGCGACGGTAAACCATCTGACGACGTCAAAGTCGTATTTGTTTTCTACTTGTGCTTCCACGAGTAGTTCTCCTCTCTATTGCCAAAAGTTACTTGCCAGCTGCTCCCGCCTCGATCGGGGTTGTAGATCTCGGCGGCAAACCCCATTTCCGAGCAGTGCCCGGATCCTACCCCCTGTACCACCGTTTAGGTAGCGGCATACCCCTTATTTTTTGATCGAGTTTATCGAAAGTCTGAGTATCGTTGACGGGTATTCCGAATCGCCAGCACCTCATGATCCTTGCGCAAAAGAAGGACGTGGCGTTGGTTGGAAAAACGTGGGAATGGGAAACCAGGAAAAAGCGCGATGCCTGACGCGGGGGGTATACAACGCGATGGGGTTTTGGCATGCAGCGGCACCTTCGTTGCGTCGTGAAATCGCTTTCCCCGACGCACGGCTGCATGTTAGCCAGCCGTTAGTTCGGGAAAATCTCGATGCCCGTCAACGAATATGCCATTTCGCTCGCTGTGGAAATAAGCATTTGTCTTAGTTGTCAGGCCTGTGAAGTAGCTCGCGGATCGTTTTGACAAATATTTGTCGCGAGCGCCCGCAGGCGTGGCAAATCGAGGATGCGGATGTATTTGCGCTGTACGCTGAGCAGGCCTTCGTCCTGGAAGCGCGTGAACAAGCGGCTGACCGTTTCAACCGCGAGCCCGAGGTAATTGCCGATGTCATTGCGCGACATGCTCAGATGAAACTCCGATACCGAAAAACCGCGCTGTCTGTAACGATCGGAGAGACTGATCAGTAAGGCGGCCAGGCGTTCCTCCGCACTCTTTTTGCCCAGCAGCATGAGCAAAGATTGATCATGAAGAATTTCCTTGCTCATGACCTTGAGCAGTTGATGCTGCAGGCTTGGAATGCGCTCGCTCAGCACTTCCAATTCATCGAAGGGGATCTCGCAGACGCTGGAGGTCTCGAGGGCCTTGGCCGCACAGGGATGGGATTCAGCCGTGATGGCGGCAAGACCAAGCAGTTCACCCGGTAAATGAAATCCGATGACTTGCTCGTGGCCGTCTTCGGTGGGGGAGTAGGTCTTGATGGAGCCGGAGCGGACCGCGTAGATGGCCTCGAACCGGTCACCCACCTGGAACAGGTGCTCGCCGCGGCGTACCGGCCGCTTGCGGCGGATGATGCGGTCCAACTGCTCGAGGTCTGCTTCGTCGATCCCCACGGGCAGGCAGAGCTGAAAAAGGTTGCAGTCCTTGCATGCAACCTTGATCTGCGTCAGCGAGATCACTTTGCTGAGGTCTTCGCCTCCCATCAGGGTCCCGTCCGCCTAGTAGGGACTGCCGATCCTCTTATATGTTTCGGGCACTTGCAAGACTATGTTCAACAGAACCCGCAGGATCAGGTATCCTAGCGGCGCATTCGCCCCGCCGTGGGGCGTGAGGAACCGCCATGGCAGCACGCAGGGCCACCGTAGCCCGTAATACCCTGGAAACCCGGGTCGAGGTCAGCCTGGACCTGGACGGCAGCGGCCGTTCGGAACTGGCCACGGGGGTCCCCTTCCTGGAGCACATGCTCGATCAGGTGGCACGGCATGGCCTGGTGGATCTCCACGTGAGCGCCGAGGGCGACCTGCACATCGATGCCCACCATACGGTCGAGGATATCGGCATCACCCTGGGGCAGGCCCTGGCCCAGGCCGTCGGCGACAAGAAAGGCATTCGTCGCTATGGCCATGCCTATGCGCCCCTGGACGAGGCCCTGTCCCGCGTGGTCATCGACCTTTCGGGCCGGCCTGGGCTGGAATTCCATGCCGAGTTCCCGCGCGCACACATCGGCGAATTCGACGTGGACCTGCTGCAGGAATTCTTCCAGGGCTTCGTGAACCATGCCCAGGTGACCCTGCATGTAGACGCCCTGCGCGGACGCAATGCCCACCACGTGGCGGAAACGATTTTCAAGGCCTTTGGCCGCGCACTGCGCATGGCCTTGGAGCCGGACGCACGCATGGCGGGCATCACCCCCTCCACCAAGGGCACCCTCTGAAACCCATCACCTTCGCGGTCCTTCTTCCATGAGCTCCGTCGCTGTCATCGACTATGGCATGGGCAACCTGCATTCGGTGGCCAAGGCCCTTGAACACACCGGCTGCGGCGACCAGGTCCTGGTCACCCATGATCCTGACACCATCCGCCGTGCCGACCGGGTCGTACTACCGGGTGTAGGCGCCATCCGTGACTGCATGGCCGAGTTGCACCGGCTTGAGCTCGACGAGCTGGTGCGTGAAGTGGTGCGAACCAAGCCCTTCCTGGGCGTGTGCGTGGGCATGCAGGCGCTCATGGAGTGGAGCGCGGAGAACGAAGGCACCCCCTGTCTGGGCCTGTTCCCCGGTCGTGTCGAGTATTTCGGCGCCGCCCTGCGCGACCCGGACAGCGGCGCCAGCCTGAAGGTCCCGCACATGGGCTGGAATCAGGTGCACCAGCGTGGCGGACACCCTTTGTGGAAGGGGATCCCCCAGGACACGCGCTTCTATTTCGTGCACAGCTACTGCGTGCAGCCGGCCGACGCACCCTTCGTGGCGGCCACCACCACTCACGGCGTGACTTTCGCTGCCGCGGTGGCCCGTGGCAATATCTTCGCCACGCAGTTTCACCCTGAGAAGAGCCACATCGCGGGCCTGACCCTTTACGCCAATTTCCTGCGCTGGGACGGCAAGTCCTGAAGGCGCATTCGAACCACTGAGAGGAAGCACTTCCATGCTGTTGATTCCCGCCATCGACCTGAAAGACGGCAAGTGCGTGCGTCTGCGCCAGGGCCGCATGGAGGACGCCACGGTGTTTTCGGACGACCCCGTGGCCGTGGCACAGCGCTGGGTGGATGCCGGCGCCCGCCGCCTGCATCTGGTGGATCTGAATGGTGCGTTCGAGGGCAGACCGGTGAACCGCGCCGCCATCGAGGCCATCTGCCGGGCCTTCCCCGACCTGCCTATCCAGATCGGCGGCGGTATCCGCGATGAGGCGACCGCAGAGACCTACCTGGAAGTGGGCGCCCAATACGTGATCATCGGTACCAAAGCGGTCAGTGCGCCCCACTTCGTCCAGGACCTGTGCCTGGATTTCCCGGGCCACATCATCGTGGGCCTGGATGCGAAGGAGGGCCGGGTGGCGGTGGACGGCTGGTCCAAGCTCTCCAAGCACGATGTCATCGACCTCGCCCGCCATTTCGAGGACGATGGCGTATCGGCGATCATCTATACCGACATTGGCCGCGACGGCATGATGAGCGGCGTGAATGCGGAGGCCACCGTGCGCCTGGCGGAAGCAGTGCAGATCCCCATCATCGCCTCGGGCGGTATCACCAACCTGGACGACATCCGCAAGTTGTGCGCGGTCGCGGACGCCGGAATTACCGGCGCCATCACCGGCCGTGCCATCTACGAAGGCACCCTGGATTTCGCCGAGGGCCAGCGCCTTGCGGACGAACTCTGCGGATGAAAAGTCCGCAAATGAACGCCAATGAACGCGAATTGCTTTCCGTTGGCAAGATTTTGCGGATGATGCGCCCTCCATTTGCGTCTTTTTGCGTTCATTTGCGGACTTAATTCCTCATGGGCCTCGCCAAACGCATCATTCCCTGTCTGGACGTGGACAACGGCCGCGTGGTAAAGGGTGTCCAGTTCGTCGATATCCGCGATGCGGGCGATCCGGTGGAGATCGCGCGCCGCTATGACGAACAGGGCGCCGACGAGATCACCTTCCTGGACATCACCGCCAGCGCCCACGAGCGCGAAACCATGGTGCATGTGGTGGAGCAGGTGGCGGGGCAGGTGTTCATCCCGCTCACCGTGGGCGGTGGCATCCGTACCAGTGCCGACGTGCGCCGCATGCTCAACGCCGGTGCTGACAAGGTGGCCATCAACACCGCCGCCGTGTTCAATCCCGAGTTCGTGAAGGAAGCCTCCGATCGCTTCGGGGCACAGTGTATCGTGGTGGCCATCGATGCCAAGCGGGTCAGTAGCGAAGGCGAGAGCGCGCGCTGGGAGATATTCACCCATGGCGGACGCAAGCCCACCGGCCTTGATGCCATCGAATGGGCGCAGAAAATGGTGGCCTACGGCGCCGGCGAGATCCTGCTCACCAGCATGGACCGCGACGGCACCAAAGTGGGTTTCGACCTGGAACTCACCCGCGCCGTGAGCGACGCCGTGCACGTACCCGTGATCGCCTCCGGCGGTGTGGGGAACCTGGATCATCTGGTGGCCGGCATCAAGGAAGGGCACGCCGAAGCCGTGCTCGCCGCCAGCATCTTCCACTTCGGCGAATACACCATCGAACAGGCCAAGCGCCGCATGGCCGAGGCCGGCATCGAAGTGCGCCTGTAGCGGAATGAAAAGAAATCAACGCAAGGGCGCAAGGAACGCGAAGGAGACAACATGAGCAGCTTCCAATGCAGACCTTTGCGTCCTTGGCGCCCTTTGCGTCTTTGCGTTGAGATCTTCTGCGAATGACCTGGCTGGACGAGATCAAGTGGACCGAGGACGGGCTGGTGCCCGTCATTGCGCAGGAGACCGGCTCCGGGCGGGTGCTCATGTTCGCGTGGATGAACCGCGAATCCCTGGCGCGCACGGTAGCCGTGGGACGTGCGGTGTACTGGTCGCGCTCGCGCGGCAAGCTGTGGCCCAAGGGCGAGGAGTCGGGACATGTGCAGCGGGTGGTCAGTCTGCGCCTGGATTGCGACGCAGACGTGCTGCTCATGGAAGTGGAACAGCTGGGCGGAATCGCCTGCCACACGGGCCGGCACAGCTGCTTTTACCGCGAACTGCGCGACGGGCAATGGGTAGAAACCGACCCGGTGCGCCGTAGCCCTGACGAGATCTACCGCAAGCCATGAACGACATCCTTTCCCGCCTCGACACGGTGCTTGCCGAGCGCAAGCAGGCCGATCCCGAGTCTTCTTACGTGGCCAAGTTGTATGCGAAAGGGCTGGATTCCATACTGAAGAAGGTCGGCGAAGAAGCCACGGAAACCGTGATTGCCGCCAAGGGCGGTGACAAGGGCCAGGTGATCTACGAGACCGCCGATCTGTGGTTCCATACCCTTGTAATGCTCAAGCACCTCGACCTGGGCCCGCAGGACGTGCTGGATGAGTTGGCACGCCGCTTCGGGCTCTCGGGCATCGAGGAAAAAGCCAGCCGAGGCAAGTGATGACCGACTGCATCTTCTGCCGTATCGCCGCGGGTGAAATCCCGGCGCGCAAGGTCTACGAGGATGAGGATTTCGTCGCCTTTCACGATTTGCACCCCAAGGCGGCGGTGCACCTGCTCGTCATCCCCCGCGAGCACATCACCAGCCTGGCCGAACTGGAGCCGGCAGACGAAGGTCTGATGGGACGGATGCTGCGATTGTTGCCACAACTGGCCCGTGACCAGGGCCTGGACGGTTTTCGTACCATCATCAACACCGGCCGCAGCGGCGGCCAGGAAATTTTTCATCTTCATATCCACCTGCTCGGCGGCGAAGGGCTGCCGGGGTTTTAAGCGGAGAGTCGTGCAATGGGAATCAGCATCTGGCAGCTTCTGATCGTCCTGGCCATCATCGTGCTGCTGTTCGGCACCAAAAAGCTGCGCAACATCGGTTCGGACCTGGGCGGCGCCATCAAGAGCTTCCGCGGTGCCATACGCGAGGGCGAGAACGAGGCCGCGGAACAGAAGGGCGCTGAGGCGCAAGGTAATCTGCCCAAGGACCAGGGTACCGTCATCGAAGGTCAGGCGACCCACGAGAAGGACAAGGTCTGACCGCCGCGCCTGCCGGCCTGGCGCCGGCGCCTTAACACGGGGACGCTTACATGTTCGACGTGGGATTCTGGGAGTTGGTGGTGATTAGCGTGGTTGCGCTCATCGTCATCGGCCCCGAACGCCTGCCCGGTGTCGCCCGGACGGCGGGCTTGTGGATGGGGCGCATGCGCCGTTTCGTAGCCGGTGTTAAAGCGGACATCGAGCGGGAGGTAAAGGCCGAAGAGCTCAAGCGCATGATGGAGGAGCAGGCGAAGAGCTCGGGCATCCACGAGATCATCGAGGAGACCCGCGCCGTGGCCGGTGACCTGAACCGCACCGTGTCCCTCGACGAAACCACACCGGCCCGCCCGCCCGAAGCGGCTGCACCCGCCGCACAGAAAGACGCCGCCGCGCCCGCGGCACTGAAACAGCCGGACGCCAAGCCGTCCGAGGAAACCAATGGCTGATACACCTCGCGAGCCTCAGGCGGACAACGAGCAGCCGCTCGTCACCCACCTCATCGAGCTGCGCAACCGCCTGCTGCATGCGGTACTGGCAGTACTGGTGATCTTCGCCGGCCTGGTGTACTTCTCCAACGATCTCTACACCCTATTGGCCGGGCCGCTGCTCGCTCACCTCCCTGCCGAGGGCACGATGATCGCCACCGATGTGGCCTCACCGTTCCTCACCCCGCTCAAGCTCGCACTGGTGGCGTCCGTGTTCGCGGCCATGCCGTTCATCCTGTACCAGGTGTGGGCCTTCGTGGCACCTGGGCTGTACACGCATGAGCGCAAGCTGGTGTATCCGCTCATGGTGTCGAGCATCTTCCTGTTTTATGCGGGAATGGCCTTTGCCTATTTCGTGGTATTCCCGTTGGTATTCGGTTTCTTTACCGCCACGGCACCGGCGGGCGTCGCGGTGATGACCGACATCAGCAAGTACCTGGACTTCGTGCTCACCATCTTCTTCGCCTTCGGCGTGGCCTTCGAAGTGCCCATCTTCACCATCCTGCTGGTGTGGACCGGCATGACCACGCCCGAGAGCCTGCGCGGGAAACGCCCCTACATCATCGTGGGAGCCTTCGCGGTGGGCATGCTGCTGACCCCGCCCGACGTGTTTTCCCAGACCCTGCTCGCCATCCCCATGTGGCTGCTGTTCGAGGCCGGTCTGTTCTTCTCCCGTTACTTCCTGAAGATAAAGGAAGAGCGCGAACGGGAGGAGGCAGAGGAACTGGACATGGACGCCACCCTGGCCCGCTACGAAGCGGAACAGGCGGCCGTCGAAGGGCGGGCTGAGCAGGACAAAACCTCGTAGCCTCATTCGTGGGGCAACGCGGAGGACGCGGAGGCGCGGAGACCGCGGAGAAATCGAATGTGCCACTATCGGGGCGTGGCAGTCAGGGTGCGCCGTATCGACGGCTACGCAGGAGAAGGCAAGGCTCCGTAATTCTTTTTCGGGTTCTGGTTACCCGGTCCCTCGCGGCTAACGTCCGCGCGTGACGCAGTCCATACTTCAACTCCTCCGCGGCCTCTGCGCCTCCGCGTCCTCCGCGTTGTAATGACCCTCTTACGCTGCCTGCACGGCGGTACCCGGCGCCCGTTCCGGGTGGAACCAGCGGTAGACGATGGGCACCAGCATCAGGGTGACGAACAGGGAGAGACTCAGGCCGCCCACCATGGCCACCGCGAGGGGTTGCAGCATCTCCGCGCCTTCACCCCAGCCCAGCGCCAGGGGCAGCATGCCCATGACTGTGGTGAGGGTGGTCATCATGACAGGGCGCAGGCGCAGGCGTGCCGCTTCCACGATGGCGGCATCGCGAGAAAGCCCGCGGGCGCGGGCCAGTTCCACGTACTCCACCAGCACGATGGCGTTGTTCACCACGATGCCGGACAGCATGATGAGACCGAGCCACACCGGCATGGACAGGGGCAGGCCGGTCACCACCAGGCTGAGTGCCACCCCAGCCGCCGCGAAGGGCACGCACAGCAGGATCACAAACGGGTTGCGCAGCGACTCGTATTGCACCGCCAGTACCACGAACACCAGGAAAATCGCCAAACCGAGCAGAACACGACCCAATGCGGCGCCTTCCTGCAGGGCCTCCACGCCGCCACCGTCGTAAAGGGCATAGCCGGGCGGCAGGACAAGGTCGGCGAGGCGTGCCTTGATGGCCTTGTTGGCGCTGGCCAGGTCCAGGTCTCCGCCCAACGTGGCAGATATCTCCACGATGCGCCGCTGGCCGTCACGCATGATCTCCGCGGGTGATACCCCGAGCACGATATCCGCCACCTCGCCGAGGCGGATGGCCCGGCCATCCACATGCGTGGCGACGATCACCTGCTCGATGGCGAGCGGCGAGGTGACATCCCCGCGCGGTAGGCGCAGGCGCACGTCAAAGCTGCGATCCCCTTCGAAGAGCTCGGTGACCTCCTCACCGTCCAGGGCGCGGCGCACGGCGAGGCCGACCGACTGCGGATCCAGTCCCAGTGCCGCGGCACGCGCGCGATCCACCACCACGTTCAATTCCTGGCGTCGTTCCTCCGCGGAATGGGTCAGATTGGTGAGCCCCGGGATCCCGCGCAGTCGCACCACGGCCTCATCGGCGATCGCAGCAAGGCGCTCGAGATCGGGACCTTGCACACGCACGCTGATATCGTCGTCACCGCGCCCTACCCGGATGCCGCGGATCCCGCGCTGGCGCATGCGCACCTCCATGCCGGCGAATTCATGTTCCGCGATCCGCTGCTGCATGCGCAGGATCCACTGCTCGGCCGTAATGGCACGCTGCTCACGCGGGACCAGCTGCACGCTGAGTGAGCTGCGGTTGCTGCGCTCCACCTGGTTGCGACCGAACACGTACCCGCCCACGGTGGCGAATACGGTGTGTACCTCGGGCTGGGCACGGAACAGCGCTTCGAGGATGCTGACGCGCCGGTCCATGTCGGCGAGATCAATGCCCGGATCGGCATCGATGCTCACGGAGATCTCGCCGGTATCCAACTGTGGCAGGAAGTCCTGCTTGCCGTGAACGAACAGGCGCACGCTGGCCCCGAGGGCAGCGATGAGCACCACCACCACAACGATGCGCAAGGCCCGGCGCGTGAGCAGTACGCCTACCATGGCACCGTAGCGATCCTGCAGCCAGCGGACCAGGCGATCGGCCGGGGCCCGTTGTTCGCGCTGTACACGCACGTGCACGCCCCAGGCCGGCACCAGGGTGATGGCCACCATCAGCGACGCCACAATGGCGGCCGAGATGGTAAAGATGAGTTCGCGGAACAGCAGCCCCACCAGACCGCCAATGAACAGGAACGGCAGCACCGCGGCGAGATTGGTGCTGGTGGAGGCCACGATGGCGCTGGTGATTTCCGCGGCGGCAGTGGTGCCGGCGGTCACGGGCTCTTCACCCTTGCGCTGGTGGCGGTAAACGTTCTCCAGCATGACGATGGTGTTGTCCACCAACATGCCGATGCCCAGGGCCAGGCCACCCAAAGTCATGATATTGAAGGTGAGCCCGCCCAGATCCATGAGCGTGAAGGTGACCATCACAGCAATGGGTATGGCGGAGCCGATGATGAGGGTACGCCGCAGGTCGCCCAGGAACACATACACCACCAGCATGGCCAGCACCATGCCGCTCAGGGCGGCGCCCGTGGCGTTGTCGAGGGCACTGCGCACGTACACGGCCTGGTCGGCCACCGGCATGACTTCCACGTCATCCGGGATGAGCCGCTGGGTACGCAGCCACTCGAGGCGGGCGTTCACTGCGTCGACCACGTCCACGGTGTTGGCGTTCGGCTGCTTTTGCAGCGAGATCTTCACGCCGGGCACGTTGTCGAGGCGCACCAGCACGCGCTGGTCCGCGTGGGTGTCACGGATGTCGCACAGTTCGCCCAACGCCACCGTGGTACCGTCGGCCAGGCGCAGCGGGAGGTTGCGAATGTCGTCCACCGAGGCGAAACGGCCGGTGGTACGCCCGCTCAGCTCGCGCCCCGGCAAGGTCAGGCGCCCCACCGCGGTCTCGCTGTTGCCCTCTCGCAGCGCACGTACCACATCCTCGAGGGCGAGCCCCATGGCGGCGAGGCGCTGCTGATCTGGTAGCACGTGGATCTCCCGTTCCACGCCGCCACCCACCTCCACGGCTGCTACGCCGGGCAGGTTCAGGAACTGCTTGGAGAAATCGTAATCCACCCAGGTGCGCAGCGCCGCCGGGTCGCGCAAGGGCGAGCTCACCACGAACTCAATCACGGCGATCTGCGAAGGATCGCGCTTGAAGATGGTGGGTGGATCAATGGTATCGGGCAACAGGCGGCGGGCGCGGTCCAGGCGGGTACTGGCATCGCGCAATGCCACATCGATGTCGGTACCGTACGCAAACGACAGATCGACGCTGCTTCGCCCTTCACTGCTGCTCGATTGGATGGCGATGCTGTCCTCGGTGACCGCGAGTTGCTCTTCGAGGTGACGCGTCACCTGGTCTTCCATGATGCGCGCGGGAACGCCCGGATCGGCGACACGCACGGCGATCTCCGGATAAATGATGTTGGGCAGCAGATCGACCGAGAGGCGCGCGAAAGCAAAAACGCCAAGCACCACCACCGCCAGGGCGATCATACTCACGCCCACCGGGTGGTTAATGGACCAGGTTGCCAGCCCGCCGCCGCGGCCGTCGCCTTTCATGGGGATGCCACCACCTTCACGGCCTTGCCATCGGTGAGATTGAGGAAGCCGCGCACCACCACGAGGTCACCCTCGGTAAGCCCGGAGACGATCTCCACCGATTCACCCAATTGCAGACCGCTCGCCACCGGGGCGCGGCGTACCACCTGTTCCACGATGCGGAACACGAATTCCCCCTCGGCGTCGCGCTGCAGTGCTGCAAACGGCACCGTGAGGCGCTCGGCCCTGCGGACGTGGATATGCAGGCGCGCCAGTTGCCCAGGCCCGGCACCTGGCGGGGCCGGATCCAGAGCCACCTCCACCATGCCCTGACGTGTGGCAGGGTCCACGTTGGGATGGATACGCAGGACCTTTCCCTGTAGCCGGCGTGCACCCAGGGCATCGATGCGCATGTCGACCGGGTCACCCACTTTCAGGTCCGGCAGCAGCAGTTCGGATACAGGGACCTCGGTCACCAGGCTTTCCGGATCGGTAAGGGTCAGCACATGCCCGAAGCGCTGCACCACATCACCGGGTTCCACCAGGCGGGCACTTATCACGCCCGCGAACGGTGCAGTGACGCGTGTGAAACCCAGGCGTACCCGCAACAATTCTGCCTCGGCCTTCGCGATCTCGGCGCTGGCGCGTGCGCGGCTGAGTTCATCCTCTGACGCCAGGCCTTTCGCCTGGAGGCGTTCGATGCGTTTCAGGTTGTCTTCGTCCTGGCGTAATTGCGCCTCGGCCTTGCGCAGTTCGGCTGCAAGCAGGACATCATCCAGGCGCGCCAGCAAGGCGCCCTTGCTCACGCGGTCACCAGCGTGATGGGGCAACTCCAGGAGGCGCCCCTCTTCGCGCATCAACACCCGGATCTCACGCAACGCGCGCAAGGTGCCTATGCGCTCCAGCGTGGCGCCATGGGTACCCCGGTTCACCTGGGCAGCCTCCACGAGATGCAGGCGTTCAGGACGGTCCTTCGCGGCAGGCGGTTGCTGGCCGCAGCCCACCAGCACCAGCAGGGCGACCGCCAAGCCGGACTTCAAGAGAGTAGACATGGATGTACGGTTCTCAGCTGCGTGGGAGTTGCAACGGCAGAGTGGAGGCGGCACCATCGGAGCTGCAAACAGGAAGTAACTGACAAGTTTATAAGGATAAGCTGAATCCACCATGAAAGCCTTCTCGTTTTTCGCTTTCGTGCTGTTTGTGGCTTCGACCGGTCATGTGACAGCCAAGGATACTCTCATGTTCGCCACGGCGCCGACGGAACAGTCGCACGAGGTGAACACCGTTTACCAGCCCATTCTCGATCTCATCGCCAAGGCGAGCGGCAAGAACGTCGTCATGGAATCCGCAGTGAATTACGTGGAATACACCAACCGCATGCGCGAGGGTGCATACGATTTGGTGTTCGATGGGCCGCATCTGGTGAGCTGGCGCATGGAACGGCTGGGCCATGTGCCGCTGGTGCGCCTGCCGGGAAAGATTCAAATCGTGGTTGCCGTACGCGACGAGGACGGCAGCCCCCAATCACTCGAGGAGCTCGCGGCGGGGCGTCGCGTGTGCACCTTCCCGTCGCCCAACATGCTGGCGATGGCCTTCCTGAGTTACTACCCCAACCCGGTGCGTCAACCCGACCTCGTCCCCGTGAAGGGCCTGCCCGCACTGGTGAGCTGTCTGCGCGAAGGGCGTGGCGAGGCCGCCGTGCTGCGCCAGGAACCCTGGGACACGCTCGACAAGACGGGCCTCAGGGCGTTGCCCGTGCCGGTGCACGGCTATCCCGAGCGGACCCTCAGCATTTCGTCGGAGGTCGAGCCCGAAATCCGAGCCAGGATCACTGAAGCCCTGGTCGCCGAGGAGGGTACGCAGGCCGCCGCCCGCCTGCTCAGGGCCTTCAAGCACGAACGCTTCGTGACGGCGGACCCGGCGGAATACGAAGGCATGAGTGACCTGCTCGCACCACTGTGGGGTTTCGACTGATGGGCCGTGACGTCGTCGCCCAGATCGTGATCCATGCGCCGGCGGAACGCCTGTGGCAGACGATCTGCGATTTTCCTTCCTATCCCGCATGGAATCCCTTCCTGCGGGAAGTGCGCGGGACCCTCGGTCAAGGCGAACACCTGATCATCACCCACCACCTGCCGGGTGCCTCCCCGTGGCAGGAGCACATGCGCATCACGCGCATCCACGAGGAACGCGAGATCGCCTGGGCTGGACACCGGTTCTTTCCCGGCATCCTGAGCGGTGAACACGCCTTGTTGCTCGTTCCGCTGGATGAACACCGCACCCAGGTCGTGCAGCGGAAGCGCTATTCGGGCCTGCTCTGTGCCTTGGCCTGGCCTTCGATCCGCAAACGGACGCGCCGCGGCCTGATGATGACCAACGTGGCCCTCAAGTCTCACGTCGAAGGACGACAACAACACACCTGAGCACGGCCCTTGAAAACCTCGCCCGAAAGACAGCGAGGTCCTTCAGCGCCTGCATGGTGAGCTGAAGCACGCTGGGAAAGCGATGGTGACCTGACAGGGAACGCTGCCCACCCGGGGCACGCGCTCGCCCACATTCAAGCCTCTGCCGACTCCTCTTCGGTCAGGCCATCGAGCGCCACGGGGCTCAGCCCCAGCAGCGTGGTAGCCTCGTCCTCGGGCAGGGTGCCTACCGCGCGTAACTTGCGATCGATGGCACGACGGCGCACCGCCACCTCGTCGATGCTCTTCGAGGCCTCCTGCAGCTTCTTGTGTACCTTGTCGAGCACCACGCCGTACTTGCCAAACTCGGACTTGACCGCCTCGAGCACCTGCCATACCTCGCTGGACCGCTTCTGAATGGCGAGTGTGCGGAAGCCCATTTGCAATGCATTGAGCGTCGCCGCGAGCGTGGTGGGTCCCGCCAGGCTCACGCGGCATTCCCGTTGAATCTGCTCCACGAGGCCGGGCCGGCGCAGCAGCTCCGCATAGAGCCCTTCCGTCGGCAGGAAGAGGATGGCGAAATCGGTGGTGTGGGGCGGATTGATGTACTTGTCGCGGATCTCCTTGGCAAACGCGCGTACGCGTTGCTCAAGCTGCTTCCCAGCCGTTTCGAGGGCCTCGGTGTCGGCGCGATCGGCCGCGAGCATCAGGCGCTCATAGTCCTCCTGGGGGAACTTGGCATCGATAGGCAGGAGGACCTCCGACTCACCGTCATCCCGGCCGGGCAAGCGGATCGCGTACTCCACCCGTTCGAGGCTGCCCGGCCGGCACACGGCGTCGCGCTTGTATTGCTCGGGCGTGAGGATCTGTTCAAGCAGACTGCCGAGCTGCACCTCGCCCCACGTGCCACGTGCCTTCACATTGGTCAGCACACGCTTCAGGTCACCCACTCCCGTGGCGAGGGACTGCATCTCGCCGAGGCCCTTGTGCACCTGTTCCAGACGTTCGCTGACCAGCTTGAACGACTCACCGAGGCGCTTCTCCAGGGTCCCCTGCAACTGCTCATCCACGGTCTTGCGGATGGTCTCGAGCTTCTCACCGTTTTCCTGGCGCAGCACATCGAGGCGTGCCTCGACGGTCTTGCGCAGCCCCTCCTGAGCCTGCTCGTGCTTCTGCGTGAGGGCGGCAATCTCCTTCGCCACCTGCTCCAGCCGCTCCTTCTGCGTCGTGGAGCTGAGATTGATGTTGCCGATCAGGGTCTCGTTGAGGTGTTTGAGCGTGTTCGTTACCTCTTCGCGCAGGCCCTTGGCGGAGAGCGAGGCGTCGGTACGCATCTCTCCGAGCTTCGCCTCCAGCGCCTTGCGCAACGCCGCCTGTTCGTCGCCCTGCCGCTGGGTCAAGGCGCCGATCTCCTTAGCTACGGCCTCCAGCCTCTCGCGCTGGAGATCCCCAAGGCGCGTGATGTTCTCACCGATGCCCGCACCGAGTCGGGCAAGGTTGTTGTGTACTTCCTCGCGCAGTGCGCGCTGGCCTTCTGCGGTGATCTTGCCGAGTGCTGAGAGTTTGTCATCGATGAGGGTCTGCACCCGGGCGTGGGCGCTGGCGAGTTCATCGCGCAACTCCTTCGCGCGGGATACCGCCTCATCGCGGTTGCGCGCGGATTCCTCGCGCATGAGGCGCTCGAAGCGTTCACCGGCGGCGGCCAGCTCGGCGAGCCTGGGAGCGATCTCGGTAGCAGGTCCCGCCTTCTGGCGAAGCATCAGCACGGTCACCATGATGAGGGCGCCGACGGAACTCGCCACGGATACCCATACCAGTACATCCATCGTGCTCTCCTCTCCTGCTCGTCGCCTGTGGGCCCATCCCGGCACTGCAGTGCACTCCGCACCCACACGCGCCGGAAACGGCTTCCATGATACCGCGCTGGCCATCGCCAGGTTGGAGCGAGATTTCCATCGCCGGCGGGTCGCACGCATCGATCACGCGGACCGTAGAACGGAGAACGAAGGGCGGGCGATGCGGAACACGGGCCGGCGGGACAGACGCTCCGGAGCGGAGACACGGTCCATGGTCCCACCAGCGGTCCCCCACGGGACCGGTACGGGTGACGTGCGGCCAAGGACTTACAGAGGCTTACATGGTGGGCCCACCAGGACTCGAACCTGGAACCAAGGGATTATGAGTCCCCTGCTCTGACCATTGAGCTATAGGCCCTGAAACGAAAGCGCCCGGGCTTGGCCCGGGCGCTTGAGTATACCCGCTGGCGCGGGAGGAATCACTCTGCGTCGAGGAAGCTGCGCAGGATCTCGCTGCGGCTGGGGTGACGCAGCTTGCGCAGGGCCTTGGCCTCGATCTGGCGGATGCGCTCGCGGGTGACGTCGAACTGCTTGCCGACCTCTTCGAGGGTGTGGTCGGTGTTCATGTCGATGCCGAAGCGCATGCGCAACACCTTGGACTCGCGCGCGGTGAGGCCTTCGAGGACGGAGGCCGTGGCTTCGCGCAGCCCTGATTGGGTGGCGAAGTCCACGGGCGACATGACGCTCTGGTCCTCGATGAAATCACCGAGGTGTGAGTCTTCGTCGTCACCGATGGGCGTCTCCATGGAGATGGGCTCCTTGGCGATCTTGAGCACCTTGCGGATCTTGTCCTCGGGCATCTCCATGCGCTTGGCCAGTTCCTCCGGCAGCGGTTCGCGACCCATTTCCTGCAGCATCTGGCGTGAGATGCGGTTCAGCTTGTTGATGGTTTCTATCATGTGCACCGGGATACGGATGGTGCGGGCCTGATCCGCGATGGAGCGGGTGATGGCCTGACGGATCCACCAGGTGGCGTAGGTCGAGAACTTGTAGCCGCGACGGTATTCGAACTTGTCCACCGCCTTCATCAGGCCGATGTTTCCTTCCTGGATGAGGTCAAGGAACTGCAGGCCGCGGTTGGTGTATTTCTTGGCGATGGAGATCACCAGGCGCAGGTTGGCCTCCACCATCTCCTTCTTGGCGCGACGTGCCTTGGCCTCACCGATAGACATCTTGCGGTTGATGTCCTTGATCTCGGCGATGGTCATGCCGCACTCGGCCTCGAGTTGGGCGAGCTTGGACTGGCTGCGTACGATTTCCTCCGAGGCTTTACTGAGCGTCTCGCTGTAGGGCTTCGCCTTCAGGTGACCCTCGATCCACTTGAGGTTGGTTTCATTGTCGGGGAAGGAGGCGATGAATTCCTTGCGCGGCATGCCGTGGTTGACGCACAGGTCCATGATCACCCGCTCCTGCTCGCGAATGCGCTCCACCAGATGGCGCAGGTTGCCCACCAGGAAATCGACCATCTTGGCGGCAAGCTTGAACTCCATGAAGCACTGGGTGAGCTCACCCCGCAGCTTCTTGGTCTTGGCGTGGCTCTTGCCATGCTTGGCCATGGCGCTGGTGCACTTCTCGTGGACCTCTCGCAGCGCGCTCATGCGCAGGCGGGTTTCCTCGAGATCGGGGCCGCTGGCGGCTTCGTCTTCGTCACCGTCACTGGAGCTCTCGTCGGACTCGTCGTCGTCGCTGGCATTGGCATTGGCATTGGCATTGGCATTGGCGGCGGCAGCGGGGGACAGGCCGCTTTCCTCGTCGTCGGCGTTCTCGTCAGCAAGGGTGTCCGGCTCCATAAAGCCCGAGACGATGTCCGCCAAGCGGCCTTCGCCGTTGTCGACCTTCTCAAACTCGCGCAGCAGCACCGCAATGGTTTCCGGATGGGAGGCGAGGGCCTCCAGCATCTGGGTCATGCCATCCTCGATGCGTTTTGCTATCTTGATCTCGCCCTCGCGGGTGAGCAGCTCCACTTGGCCCATTTCGCGCATGTACATGCGCACCGGATCGGTGGTGCGGCCGAACTCGGCGTCGACAGAGGCGAGCGCAGCGGCGGCTTCTTCGGCGGCATCGTCATCCGGACCGACATTGCCCTCGGTCATGAGCAGCGTATCGGCATCGGGTGCCACTTCGTGCACTGTGATGCCCATGTCGTTGATCATCGCGATGACGTCTTCGATCTGTTCAGGGTCGACGAGGTCGTTGGGCAGATGGTCATTCACCTCGGCATAGGTGAGGTAGCCCTGCTCCTTGCCCTTGGCGATCAACATCTTGAGCTGGGATTGCTGGTCTTGATCCATCATCTCGGCGTTACTCGCGGTGGTACGGCCCGGTGGCCAAAAAGATCGCAATAGTATAGACGACCCCTGCCAGTTTGCGAGGCAAAGGCCATGGAATTCGCTATGGTCGTTTCGCGGACGACAGCTAACCGCATGTCCGACAGTGTTTTCATGAGGCGCTCCTGCCCGGCACCGCGGTGCCGGCCGCATGCGTGCCGGTAGTTAGATGCGGGCACTTTCGCGTCAGTTCAATGAAAAACCGGCCAATATTTTTTTCGGCATGAACCACGTCGCGGTTGAGCCGGGGCTGCACAAATGTCGACGCCGGCACATTTTCCACCGATTGGCGCGCTCAGGCGTTACGCAGTGAACGTTCGCGAATCAGGATCTGGTTCAGCTCCAGCTTCTCCATCTCGCTCAGATTCTTGAAACGCTCTTCCAGTTCCTCCCGGCGCTGGCGCAGGAATTCCCGCTCCAGGATGTGCAGCGCCCCGACGAACTCGTGTTCCAGCAGTTCGCGCTCCTCGATGAGCGGTTTCTCGGCGGCCAGGCGCGCCAGGTACCGGCCTTCGTCGGTACCGCGCCAGTGTTCGAGCACCGCGCCCCAGCTCATATCCGGCTTGCGCTGCAGCAGTTCGATGACCTCGGCGAGCAGGCGTACGCCGGGTAGACGCAGCCCACTGAAGCGGGCCGGATCACCGGCCGCCACCGCCAACGCCGGCTCCTGCACCAGCCGCGACAGGGCATGGCGCACCGCGGAAGGCGCGCTGCGTCCCTTGGGCGCCACAGACTGCTGCTGGCCCTGCGGCCTGCTCGGCCGCTGCGTGGCCGCCCGCTGCGGGCGCGCGGGATCGCGGCCTTCGAGCAGGGCGATCAGTTGCTCCGGGGCGATGCGCGCAAACTCCGCGAGCCGCTCCAGCAGCAGATGCCTGTAAACACCCTCGGGCAGGGTCGCCAGCAGCGGGCGGACCTTTTCCACCAACTGGGCACGGCCGTCCAGGCTGCCCAAGTCCACCTCGTGCCGCAGGTGATCGATGAAGAACTGCGACAGTGGCACGGCCTGCCCAAGCCCGGCCTCAAACGCGTCCCTGCCAATCTTGCGCACCAGTGAGTCCGGGTCCTCGCCTTCGGGCAGGAACATGAAACGCACCTGGTAGCCCTCACGCATGAGCGGCAGGGCGTTTTCCAAGCCGCGCCAGGCCGCATCGCGTCCCGCGCGGTCGCCATCGAAACAAAACACCACTTCCCCGGTGGTGCGGAACAGCCTTTCCAGGTGCTCGCGGGTCACCGCCGTGCCCAGGGTGGCGACCGCGTAGCGGATGTCGTACTGGGCCAGGGCTACCACGTCCATGTAGCCTTCGACCACCAGAATCCGGTGGAGGTCCCGCAGGGCCTGGCGTGCCTCGAAAAACCCATAGAGCTCGCGGCCCTTGTGAAACACCGGGGTTTCCGGCGAGTTCAGGTACTTCGGTGTCTCGTCGCCGAGCACCCGTCCGCCGAAGCCGATGTACCGCCCGCGGCTGTCGCGGATGGGAAACATGATGCGGTCGCGGAAGCGGTCGTAGCGCTTGCCCTCGGTCTCGATCACCAACCCGGCCTCGGCGAGGCGGCCGTGTGCCGGGTGCCCGGCGAAGGCCTGCATGAGGTGCTGCCAGCCCGGGGGCGCATAGCCAATACCGAAGTCGCGAGCGATCTCCCCGGACAGGCCACGGCGCTTGAGGTAATCAATGGCGCGCGTACGCTCGGGATGCTGGCGCAACTGCTGCCGGAAGTAGGCCCCGGCATCCTCGAGCAGGCCGTACAAGGCCTGATTGTCCTTGCGCCGCTCACCCCCGGTCCGCGTTTCGGCGCGCCCCTCGCGCGGTACGGGGATACCGGCGCCGGCCGCCAGGGTCTCGATGGCATCCACGAACTCCAGGTGTTCGTAGGCCATGAGGAAGCCGATGGCATTGCCATGGGCGCCGCAGCCGAAGCAGTGATAGAACTGCTTGCTCGGGCTGACGGTGAACGAAGGCGTCTTCTCGTTGTGAAAAGGACAGCAGGCGACGAACTCACGCCCGGCTTTCTTCAGCGGAACGCGGGTGTCCACCACCTCGACGAGGTCGATGCGGGACAGCAGTTCATCAATGAAATCCTGTGGGATTCTGCCCATGGCCCCGATTCTGCGTTGCGGGCCGGGGCGTGTCGACCATCAGGTCGGCAGCCGGGCTTTGATTGTGGCGCTGACCACGCCCATGTCGGCGCGGCCTTGAACCTTCGGCTTGAGCAGGGCCATCACCTTGCCCATGTCCTTGATCGACGCGGCGCCACTTGCGGTGACCGCCTCGGCCACCAGCGCTTCCAGTTCGGCCTCGGTGAGCGCCGCGGGGAGGAACTCCTGGATGACCTTTACCTCGAACTCCTCACGCTGCGCCAGCTCCTCGCGCCCCGCGTTGCGGTACTGCTCGATGGAGTCACGGCGCTGCTTGAGCATCTTGTCGAGCACCGCCAGCACCTGGCTGTCGTCCAGGGTGATGCGCTCGTCCACCTCGCGCTGCTTGATGGCAGCAGCGACGAGGCGAAGGGTCCCGAGCCGGTCTTTGTCCTTGGCACGCATCGCCGCCTTGATTTCCTCGTCGATGCGCTGCTTCAGGGACTGGCTCATGGGTTCGCCTCAGGAGTTCGGGAACGTTCCGCCCAAGAGAAAATCAATACAGGCGACGACGACGTGCAACCTCGCGCGACACCTTCTTCTGCTGGCGCTTCACGGCAGCCGCCTTCTTGCGCTTGCGCTCCGTGGTCGGCTTTTCGTAGAACTGACGCGCACGCACCTCGGAGAGGATGCCAGCCTTTTCACAGCTGCGCTTGAAGCGGCGCAGGGCGACGTCGAAGGGCTCGTTTTCTCTTACGCGAACGGAAGGCATGTACCTTTTCTACCTCTGGTTGATCGGGGGCCTGTGGCCAAGAACCGCGCATTTTAAGGGCGAGACCCGCAGAATGCAAAAACTCTTGTGACGAGTGTAGCGGCCCCGGACAATAGCCCCATGCGTGTTATCGGCATCGAAACCTCCTGCGACGAGACCGGTCTGGCGCTGTACGACAGCGATCACGGCCTGCTCGCCCACGCCCTCCACAGCCAAATCCCGCTGCACGCCACCTACGGCGGCGTGGTACCGGAACTGGCCTCCCGCGACCATGTCCGCAAGGTACTTCCTTTGTTGGATCAGGTGCTTGGCGAATCCGGCCTGGCGCGTGGCGACATCGATGCCGTGGCCTATACCGCCGGACCGGGTTTGGTCGGTGCCCTGCTCGTCGGTGCGGCAGTCGCGCGCAGCCTGGCCTGGGCACTGGACGTGCCGTCACTGGCCGTGCATCACATGGAAGGGCATTTGTTGGCCCCGCTGCTGGAACCCGACCCACCGGCCTTCCCGTTCGTGGCGCTGCTGGTCTCGGGCGGGCATACCCAGCTGGTGCAGGTGGACGGGGTCGGGCGCTACCGGCTCCTGGGTGAGTCCCTGGATGATGCCGCCGGGGAGGCCTTCGACAAGACCGCCAAGCTGCTTGGCCTCGGCTATCCGGGCGGCCCCGCGCTGGCGCGGCTCGCCGAGCAGGGTGATGCACAGCGCTTCCGTTTCCCACGCCCCATGACCGACCGTCCCGGCCTCGACTTCAGTTTTTCGGGGCTCAAGACCTTCGCGCTCACCACAGTGCAGAACGAGGGCATCTCGGCCGCTGCGGACATCGCCCGCGCCTTCGAGGATGCGGTGGTGGACACGCTGGTAATCAAATGTCGTCGGGCATTGCAGCAGACGGGCCTCCAACGGCTGGTGGTGGCGGGTGGTGTGAGCGCCAACCAGCGCCTGCGTACGCAGCTGAGTGCCATGGTGGAGGCCGCGGGCGGTCGCGCCTATTACCCACGCCCCGCGTTCTGCACCGACAACGGTGCCATGATCGCCTTCGCCGGCGCCCAACGCCTCGCCGCCGGCCAGCACGACCCCGGCCCCGGCTTCACCGCCCGCCCCCGCTGGCCTTTGGCGGAACTGCCGGCGCTTGAGGAAGAAGAAACAGCTTGAACACGGGGAACCCCGGGGAAAGATCATTGTTGTTCTTCCCCTGCGTAGGAGCGGCCTCAGGCCGCGATGGGTTTGAAAACGGACGGCAACCGCGGATGTGGCTGTAGGTCACGTTGTGAAGCTACGTGACACGTTGGAACCGCAGAATGTCACGTAAGCGCTGCGCGCAACGTGACTACGAAACGTGTGATCCCGAAATCCCCGTGGGCTTTCTTAGCTCTTTCCCCCGATGCGGCCTTCCTCACCGCGCAGGAGTTTCTGGATGTTGCTGCGGTGGCGCAGGAGCAGCAGGGCGCTCATGGCGCCGATCATGATCAGGTAGGCCGGCTGCGGGTCGAGGGCCCAGGCGTACAGCGGGGCGAGTACGGCGGCGGTGAGGGCGGACAACGAGGAGATGCGCACCACCTTGGCCATGAACATCCAGGTGGCGAGTGCGGCCACAGCCACGGGCCAGGATAGGCCGAGCAGCACGCCGAGGGAAGTGGCGACACCCTTGCCGCCCTTGAAGCCGAAGAATACCGGATAGAGGTGGCCGATGAAGGCGGCGAAGGCGACCGCCGCGAGCACGGCCGGATCGTCCGTGAACAGACGCGCGGCCAGCACCGGTACCAGACCCTTGAGGCTGTCGCCGAGCAGGGTCAGGGCCGCAGCCTTCTTGCCGCCGATGCGCAGCACGTTGGTGGCGCCCGGATTGCCCGAACCCTGGGTGCGCGGGTCCGGCAAACCCATGGCGCGCGCCACGAGGATGGCGGTGGAGACGGAACCGAGCAGGTAACCTGCAAGCACGAGGATGATGTTCATGGACGCACACAGCCGGAAGGTGGCGCGATTATAAGGATTCGCTCCCGGGTCTGCACTGGCCCGTCCCTGGATGGCTCGTTATAGTTGCGCAACCATGAAACCGCAAAACCCTGACATCATCTATCTCACCGACCTCCAGGTCGAGACGGTCATCGGCATTTACGACTGGGAGCGTCGCATTCGCCAGACCGTCAGCATCGATCTGGAAATGGCCGCCGACATCCGCCGCGCCGCCGCCACCGACAGTATCGAGGACACCCTCAACTACAAGGCGGTGGCGAAGCGCATCATCGCCTTCGTGGAGGGCAGCGAATTCCAGCTGGTGGAGACGCTCGCCGAGCGGATCGCACAGATCGTGTTGACCGAATTCCAGGTCCCATGGGTACGCCTGCGCCTCAACAAGCGCGGCGCCGTGCGGTTTGCCAAGGACGTGGGCGTGGTGATCGAGCGCGGAACCCGGCCGTGACCACGGTTTTTGTCAGCATCGGCAGCAACATCCAGCGGGAACGCCACGTCCGTGATGGCGTGCAGGCATTGCGCGAGCGCTTCGGTGAGCTGCAGCTCTCCACCGTGTACGAGAGCGAAGCCGTGGGGTTCGAAGGTGACCCGTTCTACAACCTGGTGGCCGGTTTTCAGACCGATGCCAGCCCCGCAGAGGTGGTGGCAGCGCTGCGCGCCATCGAGGATCGTTTCGGCCGTGTGCGCACCGGCCCGCGTTTCTCCTCACGAACGCTGGATATCGACCTACTGCTCTATGGCGATGCCGTGTTCGAGCAGCCGGTGGTGATTCCCCGCCAGGAGATCACTCGCAACGCATTCGTGTTGCTCCCGCTCGCTGAATTGGCGCCGGATACGGTCCATCCGCTGACCGGCAGAACCTACGCAGCCATGTGGGCGGATTTCGACAAGGCCGCACAGCCCCTCTGGCCGGTGGCGTTCCCATGGTAATCAGGAATTGAGTGAGCGGCCTCCATCCACGGTAAGTATCTGTCCGCTCATGTAGTTGGCATCACGCATCAGGAACAGCACGGTCTTGGCAATATCGCGGGGCGAGCCCTGGCGCTTGAGGAAGGTGCGGGAGATGATGCGTTGCTTGGTGATGTCATCCATGTCCCGCTCCGGCCACAGGATGGCACCGGGTGCCACCGCGTTCACCCTCACCTCCGGGCCGAGTTCGCCCGCGAGCGCCTTGGTCATCATGGCGAGGCCTGCCTTGGCGATGCTGTAGACCGGATGTCCCTTGAGCGGACGATCCGCGTGGATGTCAACGATGTTGACAATACAGCCACGCTGCCGCGCGAGATGGGGCGCTGCGGCCTGGGACAGGAAAAAGGGCGCCTTCAGGTTGGTGCCGAGCAGATCGTTCCACTGCTGATCATCCACCGTGCCCATGGGTGTCGGATAGAACGTGGAGGCGTTGTTCACCAACGCGTCCAGGCGGCCCCACACGCCATGGGCCTCGCGCACCAGCGCGGGCAGCTTGCCGATGTCGAGCAGATCGGCCTGGATGAGCACCACGGAGTTGGGCCGGCGGCGCTGGAGTTCTTCCTGAACCTGGAGCGCCGGCTTGCGGGAGCTGCGGTAGTGCAACACGATGTTCGCGCCATTGGCGTGCAGCAGGCGCGCCGTTTCGGCGCCGATGCGCTGCGCCGCGCCCGTGATGAGGACTACGCGCCCTTCCAGGTTATCGCCGTTCTCCACGTTGCTCTCCGTAAGATTTTGCAAAACGTAAACTATATCCGTTTCCGGACCGAGCGTTTTCCATGCACAACTCCCATCAAGGGCGGTCGCCGTCAGGCCTGCCCACCCCCTCGCCCGACGCCCTTGCCGCCAGTGCCCGCTTGCGCGCACGCATCTGTGCGGAAGAGGCGGCAAGCGGCCCGCTATCCTTCTCCCGCTTCATGGAACTGGCGCTGTATGCACCGGGCCTTGGTTATTACACCGGCGGCAGCCGCAAGTTCGGCGAGGCCGGTGACTACGTCACCGCGCCGGAAATCTCGCCACTTTTTTCCTGGTGCCTGGCACGCCAGACCGCGGACGTGCTCCGCGCCATGGGCGGTGGCGACGTACTGGAGTTCGGCGCGGGCACCGGTGCGCTGATGATCGAGCTTCTGCGCGAGCTCGAACGCCTCGACGCCCTGCCCGCACGCTACCAGGTGCTGGAAGTGAGCCCTGAACTGGCTGAGCGTCAGCGTACACGGCTCGCCGCGGAATTGCCGCATCTGGTCGGGCGGGTCAACTGGCTGGGCGTGCTGCCGGCCGGCTTCGCGGGGGTGATCATCGCCAACGAGGTACTCGACGCCATGCCCGTGCAGCGCTTTCGCCTGCAACAGGACGGCGTGGACGAGTTGTGCGTGGCCTGCACGGACACGGGCTTTGCCTGGAGCGCACGCGCGGCCGGACCGCGCCTGGAAGCACGCGCACAGGGACTCGCACAGGCTTACGGCCTGCCTGCGAGCTACGAGAGTGAAGTGGGATTCGCCGCCGAGGACTGGATGCGTACGCTCTCCGACGTAGTCACGCGGGGGGTCGCACTGCTCATCGACTACGGCTTTCCTGCCCGAGAGTTCTATCATCCCCAGCGCCATACCGGCACACTCATGTGCCATTACCGTCACCATGCCCATACCGACCCCTTCTTCGCGGTCGGGCTCCAGGACATCACCGCGCACGTGGATTTCACGGCCATGGCCGATGCCGCTTTCGACACCGGGCTCGACGTACTCGGCTTCACCAATCAGGCCAATTTCCTGCTGGCCTGCGGACTCCTCGACTTTCTGCAACATGCCGCGCCATCTCGCGCGCAACTGGAAGACAGCACGGCGGTTAAGAAACTCACGCTGCCCTCGGAAATGGGGGAGCTGTTCAAGGTGCTGGCGGTCGGGCGCGGTGTGGAGGAGCCGCTCACGGGTTTTCGCATGCGCGACGATCGGGCGCGCCTCTGACTGCACGCCGAATGCGACGGCACGGGGACGCGGAGCTCACCGACGAGTCCCTCGGCTCGGGAGACGCGGGAGATCCCGTCCCCTGAGGATCTCGCTCCCGTCGTTTTCCCTCGCCTCGGCGTTGAACCCCACATCATCAATGGCCGTCTCAAGCGCATATAGCGACGCGCCGCCTCCCGCCCATGGGTGGCAGGGGCGTTCCTGGCGTCTCTGCTCCGGTCCGTGGGGTCCTGGCAGGCACACGCCAAGGGAGTGCTGCGGGTTAGCACTTAAGCCGCGCCAGTTCGGCGCGCCGTGCACTGAGAAGTGCGGTATAGGTACGTGCGAGCGAGCGCTCGTAGGCACAATCGGCACGCCGCGCGGCCTCGCGGGAGCGCGCTTCCAGAAAGGCGATTTCCTCGATCAGCCGCGCTTCACTATGGGGACCACGCGGCAAGGCCGCGGTGTAAAAATCAATGATCTCCGTCATGGATGTCCCTGTGTGTGGTTTGGAAAAGGGATAATGCCGGTTATTTGTGAATTTCTTGTGGCCGCCGTTCCGTGGGCGGCACATGGGTCGGTTATGATTCCGACTCACGAAAGGTAGCCCAACGGGCCGGGCTTTCAACACGCGGGTGAGGCATGGGTAATCAACTGGAACAGACGCAGGCGCTGCTGGCGAAACACCATCGCGACGGAGAGCGCTTCGCACGCATCATCAAGGAAGGTTTTGAGCGACGTTTCAACGAGGAATTCTGGGATTTCTGGAACGAGTGGATCGCACCGGTGTGCACCGATGGCGGCGCAGTGCTCGATCTGGGGGCCGGTCCGGGACTGTTCGTCCGCGCCCTGGCGCAGCGTTTCCCGCAGCTGCGCACCGTGGGCGTGGAGTGCGCACCCTATATGCTGGAGGCGGTGGAGCCACTTCCGGAAAATGCCTCCATGCTGTGCGAGGACCTGCACGACCCGCACCTTCCACTGGCCGACGCCAGCGTAGATGCCGCGCTCGCCTCGGTGGTGTTGCACGAGATGAACCAGCCAGTGCGATCATTGCTGGAGTTGCGGCGCTGCATGCGCCCGGGCGGGCGCCTGTTGATCCTGGATTGGGTGCGGGCACCATTGGATGTCTACGTGCGCCACCAGACCGACGAGGCACGCGTGTTCGGCGCGGACATGCCGGTGGGTGAGCTTGAAGACCTGTTCACCCACTTCATCGAGCACAACCGCTTTTCACGCGAGGATCTTGTCTATCTTCTCAATCGCACCGGATTTGCGGTCATTGATACCCACCTCAGCAAGGAAGGGCGCTATGCACGCATCGTGGCGGAGCGACGCTAGGTTGTTGCCATACCACGCCGGTCTCGACACGGTCTCCCCTGACCGCCCGGCAGGTGTCCGGTGAAGGGGCGCTTGAAGTATCACCGCACCTGGGTTGCCATCGGCTTCGCCCTGGTGGGTCTGCTGGTGGTGCTCTCGCTCATTCCTGCACCGCCCACGCCCCTCGGATTCCAGGGCGCGGACAAGCTGGAGCACTTCGCAGGATATGCCCTGCTCATGACCTGGTTCATGCAGATCTATCACGCGCGCGCGGTGCGTGCGTGGGTAGCGGGTGCGCTGGTCGTGCTGGGATTTGTCATCGAGGTACTACAGGGCCTCAGCGCGCTTCGTTATTTCGACTATCTGGATGCCGCCGCCAACGCGGCGGGGGTGCTGCTCGCCTGGTGGCTGGTGCGGCCGCCGTTTTCGCGGGTGCTTTGGCAGCTCGAACAGCGTTTCGCCTGAACCCTGTTTGCTACGGTGCGCAGCGCCCGACGCGTAGCGCCAGGGGCCAGCGGACGGACAGGCGTTGGTGCGCGCCCGACGCTGCGCCAAGCGCATCGGCCATGGCTTGCACGGGATCGACCCCACAGGCCTCCCGATAGCGCTTTACCGCCGACCAGGTGCGCAGGTAACCGAGAAGGTGGGCGAGGTCCCATTCCGTGCGCATCTCGAACGCAGGGACGGTGATCTCTGTGAATGGAAACGGCAGATCACGGTAGCCGTTTTCCACCAGGCGCCGCTCGCTCGGCCACCAGGGGCCAAGTACCTCGCCATACAGGTGGTCGACCAGCGTATCCAATGCATCGATGTCGGTACGGAACAGGTTATAGGTCCACACCGCCAGCAATCCGTCGGGGCGCAGCACGCGCCTGACCTCCGCATAGAAGCGCTCGAGATCGAACCAATGCAGCGCCTGGGCGACGCTGACGAGATCCACCGATCGTGCGGCGAGACCGCTGTCCTCGGCCGGTGCCACGGCGTAGCGCACGCGAGCGTGGCGGTAGGCATTCTCGATCTGCCCGGCGCTGGCATCGGTGGCGATGACCTGATCGAAATGCTCCGCCAAGCCGATGGCAGCCTGACCCGAGCCGGCGGCACAGTCCCAGGCCAGCGTCCGGCCTGGGGTCTGCTGCGCAAGCCAGGCATAGAGTGCGTCCGGGTACACTGGGCGGAAACTGGCGTAGCCCGTGGCCAGCGCCGAGAAGTGGTCCTTGAAGCTCACGCCTCCTCCTCCCCATCGGCCTGCCCGAGTGCGGCCTTTATTGCGCCCACCCGGCGGCGGTGTAATTCCGCTTTGATGGCAGCGCCCGCGAAGCCGGCCGCCATCACCTCCTTTGCACCGACACTGCAGGCAGCGGCATGGGCACGGAGGAACAGGGCGGTTTCCGGCCGTTCAGCCTCCTCGAAGCCGGGACGCCCGCGGGCATCGGCCTCGCAGGCCATCAGGTACAGTTCGAGGCGCTCAGGGCGGCGGAACACGTCCAGCGCCTCCAGAGTCTTGAGCAGCGTGGCGGCGCGCATCTCTTGCGCACGGTGGTAATGACCGTGCCAGCGCGTCACCAGCAGGGCAAGGTCACGGTGCTCGTTGGGTACACGCATGCGCGCGCAGAGTTGTTCCACCAGGCGCACGCCGCGGTCCTCGTGGGCGAGATGGTGCGGCCATTCCGCCTCGGGCGTGGTGCCCTTGCCGAGGTCGTGCACCAATGCGGCGAAACGCACGCGGGTATCCGCCGTGAGACGCGCGGCCTGATCCAGCACCATCAGCACGTGCACTCCGGTGTCCTCCTCGGGATGCCAATGCTTTGGCTGGGGCACGCCGAACAACCGGTCCACTTCCGGGAGTACCTTGGCCAGGGCGCCGCAGGCGCGCAACACCTCGATGAAGCGCGACGGCGTGGGCTCGCCCAGGGCCCGCTCCATCTCCTGCCACACGCGCTCGGGCACCAGGGCGTCCACCTCGCCGTTCTCCACCATCTGCCGCATGAGACGATGCGTGCCGTGGGCGACGCGAAACCCCCACTTGCCGTAGCGGGCGGCATAACGGGCCACGCGCAGGATGCGCACCGGGTCTTCGGCGAAGGCCTCCGACACGTGCCGCAAGCGGCCCTGGCGCAGGTCTTCCTGACCGCCGTACGGATCGATGAGCCGGCCCTGCTCGTCCATGGCCATGGCATTGATGGTGAGGTCGCGGCGGCGCAGATCCTCCTCCAGGGTCACTTCGGGTGCGGCATGAAACTGGAAGCCGTGATAGCCCGGGCCGGTCTTGCGCTCCGTGCGCGCCAGAGCATATTCCTCGTTAGTCTCGGGGTGCAGGAAAACGGGGAAGTCCTTGCCGACGGGGCGGAAACCGCGCGCGATCATTTCTGCGGGCGTGGCGCCCACCACCACCCAGTCACGGTCCTGCGGCGCGAGGCCCAGCAACCGGTCGCGGACGGCGCCGCCGACGAGATAGATCTTCATTCCTGCGAATCACCGCGTGAGATATCGGGGGACCATGTCTTCCACGGAGGCGGGCGTGATGCCCAGTGCTTCCGGGAAGCCTTCATGGCAGATGTTTTCGGTCGTCAAGGTGAGATAATTGTCCCACGAGAACGGCTTGCCGGGCACGTACTCGAGCAGGCGCGCGTGCAGCCGCGACATGCCGTCCCCCAGCGCCACGATACGCCTGCGCAGGTGCAGGGTGTTGGCGGTGAACTCCACCAGTTCTTCCAGTGAATACACCTTGGGCCCGCACAGCTCCAGACGTTTGCCCACCGTGTTTTGGTACGCGATGCTGCGCGCGAAGGCCTCGGCCACGTCACCCACGTACACCGGTTGCATGCGTGCGGCGGGACACGCGAGCGGAAACCAGTAAGGCGAGATCTTCAACAGCTTGGCAAAGCGGTTGAAGAAGGAGTCACCCGGGCCGAAGATGATGGACGGCCGGAAACTGGTTACCTGCAGGTCATGGGCCGCATGGACGATGTTCTCGCCCTCGCCTTTGGTGCGCTGATAATGGCTGCGCCCGTAGCCGGCATCGGCACCGAGCGCGCTCATGTGCAAAAGGCGCTTCACGCCCTGTTCACGGCAGGCCTGCACCAGCTTGCGCGGCAGCTCGGTATGTACCTGGAAAAAGCCGCGCCCACTGCGGCCCGCCTCGTTGAGGAGACCCACCAGGTTCACCACCACCTCACAACCTTCCAATTCGGCTGCCAGTACCTTGGGGTCGTGGACATCGGCTTCCACCAGGATCAACCGCGGCAGCACCAAGAGATCGCGGTGGCGTTCACGGTGGCGGGTCAGCACCTTGAGGCGATGGCCATCGTCGGCCAGGCGGGCGGCCAGGTGACGTCCTACGAAGCCGGTACCGCCGAGGATGCAGATGGTGTGCGTGTTCATGGGCGCTGGAGGCGGGAGGGAGCGGTTCCGCCTGAAGTGTATACTAGTGTACTGCTTCGCTCTTGGCGGCACTCAGCGACACACCCGAAGGGGCCGGCGAGAGCAGGTCCGCACATCTGGACCGAACCCCATCGGAGTACGCATGCGTTTCGTATCCGTCAATCCCGCCACCGGCGAGGCCTTCGCCGAGCACGCCGCCTGGGGCGAGCAGGAAATTGCACAGGCCCTGGAACGCGCCGATCGCGCCGCACCCACGTGGGCGGCGTTACCGGTAGCGCGTCGCTGCGAATACCTGCGCACGGTGGCGACCATCCTGCGCGGGCGCGTGGACAAGCTGGCGCGCCTGGTCACCCACGAAATGGGCAAGCTGCAAAGGGAGGCCCACGCCGAGGTGGAGAAATGCGCATTGGTGTGCGATTACTACGCTGACCACGCGCCCGACTTCCTGCGTGATGAAGTGATCCCCTCCGATGCCAGCCGCAGCCTGGTGGCATGGCAGCCGCTCGGCGCGGTGCTCGCGGTCATGCCGTGGAATTTCCCGCTCTGGCAGGTGTTCCGCTTTGCGGCGCCCGCCTTGGCCGCCGGCAACGTCGGCCTGCTCAAGCACGCCTCCAACACCCACCTGTGCGCCCTCGCCATCGAGGATGTGTTCCGCGACGCAGGATTGCCGGAGGGTGTGTTCCAGAATCTGATGATCGGCTCTTCCCAGGTGGCCCGGGTGATCGCCGACGATCGCGTGCATGCGGTGACCCTGACCGGCTCGGAAGGTGCCGGCCGTCAGGTGGCCGCTGCGGCGGGCACGGCCCTGAAAAAGACCGTCATGGAACTGGGCGGCGCCGATGCCTTCGTGGTGCTGGAGGATGCGGACCTGGACTTCGCCGTGGCGCAGGCCATGCTCGGCCGCTTCCAGAATGCGGGTCAGAGTTGTATCGCCGCCAAGCGTTTCGTGGTGGTGGATGCGGTGGCCGATGCCTTCGTGACACGCTTCCGCGACGCCATCGCGGCCCTGAAGCCGGGAGACCCCATGGACGAGGCCACGACCCTCGCGCCCTTGGTACGCGACGATCAGCGTCAGGCGCTCCATGCCCAGGTCACGGAAAGCATTGCCCGGGGCGCACAACCGGTGGTCGGCGGACACCCCATCGAGGGCCCCGGTTTCTTTTATGCCGCCACCTTGCTCGACCGGATGGGCCCGGGCATGCCGGCCTACGAAGAAGAACTCTTTGGCCCGGTGGCCGCGGTGATACGGGTACGCGACGAGGAACACGCCGTGGCCGTGGCCAACGACAGCCGCTTCGGCCTGGGCGGCAGTGTCTGGACCAGTGATCCGGCACGAGGCGAGCGTGTGGCACGGCGCCTGGAGTGCGGCTGCGCCTTTGTGAACGGCATCGTGAAGAGCGACCCGCGGCTACCCTTTGGCGGCATCAAAGCCTCGGGCTACGGTCGTGAACTGGCCCACCACGGGCTGCGTGAATTCCTGAACGCCAAGACGCTTTGGATACGTTGAACGGCGCTGCCCGGAGGTTACGGTCGCCGTGCTGTCGGAATTCCTTCCCTATCTGTTCATCGGCGCCTTCGCGGGCACCATAGCCGGTCTGCTTGGCGTGGGCGGCGGGCTGCTCATCGTGCCGGCTCTCGCCTTGCTGCTGCCGGCGCGCGGCGTGGCCCCCGACGTGGTAATGCACCTGGCCCTCGGAACCTCCCTGGCCACCATCGTTTTGACATCTATCTCCTCGGTGACGGCGCATCACCGCCGCGGCGCGGTGCAGTGGCCGGTGTTTGCCCGCCTGACACCCGGGATCCTGGCGGGTGCCTGGCTGGGTGCCAGTGTGGCCCATACGTTGCCGGGTGGGGCGCTGCGCCTGGTGTTCGGTACCTTCGCCCTGCTGGTGGCACTGCAGATGGGCTTCGGGGCCAAACCGCCGCCGCAGCGCACACTGCCGAGTGTCGCGGGGTTAGGGGCGACGGGAGGTGCCATCGGCTTCATCTCGGCCATCGTCGGCATCGGTGGCGGCAGTCTTACCGTGCCGTTCCTGGTTTGGTGCAACACCCCCATGCGTGCCGCGGTGGCAACCTCCGCAGCCGTGGGGCTGCCCATCGCCATCGCGGGTGCGGCCGGTTACCTGTTCATGGGGCTGGGTCATCCGGAGCTGCCCTCCGCTGCCGCAGGGTATGTCTACCTGCCCGCCCTGATTGGCATCAGTCTGGCGAGCGTACTCTCCGCGCCGCTCGGGGCGCGCCTCGCCCATGCCGTGCCCGCAGCCTCGCTCAAGCGCTTCTTTGCGGTGTTTCTGGCCGTGCTGGGCCTGCGCATGCTGGCGGGCTGATGGGTAGGGCCCGCTCGCTGGTGCTCGTGTTACTGCTCGTCGCGCAGGCAGCCGCGGCGCGGGCAGCCGAGGGGGAGGTCTACCTGGGTGCCATCCGCTTCGAGGGTAACGAGCGCACCCGTGAGCAAATCATGCTGCAGGAGATGCGCGTGCGCCCGGGGCGGTGGGTGAGCCATGCCGCGATCGAGGCCTCCCGCCAGGCCGTCATGGATCTCGGCCTGTTCCAGCGCGTGACGGCCAGACTGGAAGAGGGTGAGGAAGGCCAAGTGCTGGTGATGACCGTCAAGGAAAAGTTCTATCTCCTGCCCATGCCCATCCTGGACGGCGACCCCCAGACCCAGGACGTGAACTACGGCTTCGAGTTGCGCGCAGACAATCTCCTGGGCCTCAACCAGCGGCTGCGGGTCATCGCCGAGCATGAGGACTCCACGAGCGAGGTTACCCCCAAGAGCGACTCCTATCGCATCGCCTATCACTACCCGCGGCTGCTGGGCACCGCCTATACCTTTGACCTCGATACGCGCCTGACGAGCGAGAATTTCAATGCGGAGGATGAGGACGGCAGCATCGTCGGCAAGTACGACAGGGATGTGGTGAATGTAAGCATTCACGCCTCCCGCTGGCTCGCACCCGAGGGTCCGAGCGCAGGCTGGCGCGGCGGCATGGGCATCAACTATGCGGTTCACGCCTACGAGTACATCTCCGGTGAGCCCGACTTTTTCGAGGATGGCAGGGCCATCAGCCTCACCGCGAGCCTGGGATTCAGCGAGGTGCATGACCACGGCTATTACCTGAGTGGCGCCGCCTACGGCTGGGACGGCAACATCGGCCTACCTGCACTCGGTTCCGACTTTGCCTTCAACCGCCACCTGTTTCACCTGCGCCTGTACCATCACCTCCCCGAGCAGAATGCCAATGTGAACTGGCGCTTGCGCATCGGCTTCGGTGACGGTGAGGTATTCGGCGGCAAGGCGTTCAGCATCGGAGGCTTCACCACCCTGCGCGGATACGAGCGCTCCATCCGGGGCAACGCCATGGCGCTGTCCAATCTGGAATACCACCAGCAGCTCGATGACTGGCCCTCCGTGCGGGGCGTCCTCTTCCTCGATCTGGGCAATGTCTACGACGAAGTCATCGATATGGAGCCCGGTGACCTGGAGGCCGGCATCGGCTTCGGCGTACGCTGGCGTGTGCAGTTCCTGGTGGACGTCACCGTAAGCGCAGACGTGGGCTTCGGCCTCGGCCCGGGTGAGACCGTGGCCTACTTGGGGACCAGCGGCACCTTCTGAAGCCGATCGCGCGGTTAACCCTCGCCTCCCAAGGCTCTATGCTTGTCCCAAGTGCCATGAGCCCTTGGGAAACCTTCTCGCACGGGGCCGACATCGGCGTGCGCGGCCGGGGCGCCGACCCGGCTGAGGCCTTCGCCGCGGCGAGCCTCGCCCTCACGTCGGTGATCACCGATCCGGCCGGTGTCGGCTGCATGGAGCGGGTGGACATCGAGCGCGAGGCACCCGACCTGGAGATCCTGTTCCTGGATTTCATCAATGCGCTGATCTTCGAGATGGCCACCCGCAAGCTGGTGTTCGGCCAATGCGCCGTGCGCATCGAGGGCGGCCGCCTCATCGCCAGCGCCTGCGGGGAGCCCGTGGCGGCCCGGCACGACCCGGCCGTGGAGGTGAAAGGGGCCACCTTCACCGAGCTGAAGGTGGTGCAACAGCAAGATGGCCGGTGGCTCGCCCAATGCGTGGTGGACGTCTGACATGAACGACCTGCGAATCGATCCGTCGACGCTGCAACCGGTGCGTCGTTCCGAGTTCCAGTGGGAGATCCCGCCCCGCGGTGCCATGCGCGTACCGGCCATCCTCTACGCCACGGAGGCACTCATCGAGGCCATGGACCACAAGGTGTTCGAGCAGGCTGCCAACGTGGCGACTCTGCCCGGCATCGTGCAGGCCAGCTATGCCATGCCGGATGCCCACTGGGGCTATGGCTTTCCCATCGGCGGCGTGGCCGCCTTCGACCCCGCCGAGGGCGGGGTGATCTCCGCCGGCGGCGTGGGCTTCGACATCTCCTGCGGGGTCCGTACCCTGCTCACCGGGCTCACGCGCGCGCAGGTGGAACCGGCAAAGGCCGCCTTGGCCGACGCCCTGTTCGCCGCCGTCCCCGCGGGCATGGGCTCCACCGGTCGGCTGCGTCTGGGCGGTGAGGCCATGGACGCCATGCTGGCCGGGGGCGCGGAGTGGGCGGTGGCCCAGGGCTATGGCCGGCCGGAGGACCTGGAATATGTGGAGGAACGCGGGCGCATGGAAGGCGCACAACCCGACTTGGTGTCCACCCAGGCAAAAAAGCGTCAGCGCGACGAAATGGGCACGCTGGGCTCGGGCAACCACTATCTGGAGGTGCAGCACGTAACCGCGGTGTACGCACCGGATATTGCCGCCGCCTACGGACTTCGCGAGGGGGATGTGGTGGTGAGCATTCACTGCGGCTCGCGCGGCCTCGGCCACCAGATCGGTACCGAATTCCTGCGTGAAATGGCCGTATCCGCCGCCGGCCACGGCATCCACCTGCCCGACCGCGAACTGGCCTGCGCACCCATCGAATCGGCCGTGGGCCGGCGCTACCTCGGGGCCATGCGTGCAGGCATCAACTGCGCCCTGGCCAACCGCCAGATCATCACCCATCTCACCCGCGAGGCCGTTGCCCAGGTGCTGCCCCAGGCGGACCTGCGGGTGCTCTACGACGTCTCGCATAACACCTGCAAGGTGGAGAACCACGTCGTCGACGGCCGCCAGCGGCGCCTGTTCGTCCACCGCAAGGGGGCGACCCGGGCTTTCGGCCCGGGCCACCCCGATGTCCCTGCGGCCTATCGGGCAGTGGGCCAGCCGGTGATCATCGGCGGCTCCATGGGCACCGCCAGTTACGTGCTCGCCGGCACACCCGAAGGCGAGGCCCGCGCCTTCAGCTCCTCCTGCCACGGCGCCGGACGCGCCATGAGCCGCACCCAGGCCACGAGGCGCTGGCGCGGGCGCGAACTCATCGACGAGCTGGCCGCGCGCGGCATCCTGATCCGCAGTCCGTCCCTGCGCGGCATCGCCGAGGAGGCACCGGGGGCGTACAAGGACGCGTCCGAGGTGGTACGTGCGGCCGAACTGGCCGGATTGTCACGCCGGGTCGTGCGCCTGGAACCGCTGGTCTGCATCAAGGGCTGAGGGACGCCTTAAACCGGGCGAGGCTTTGGGTTACCATGCGCGCCCCAACGGAGTACCAGCCATGTCCGAAACCCTCGAGGAACTGCGCACGCGCCTGAATGCCGAGACCGGCAAGCTTGCCTGGAAGGAACTGGAGCGTTTCTACGCCCGTGGTGTGGTGATCGTGGTGGCGCCCGACCTGGACCTGGTGGAGGTTGCCGCGCGGGTGGCGGCGGACGATATCGCCCCGGTGCAGGGCTGGCTCACGGAAGGCCGTCTCGCCCGCGCCAGTGAAGACCACGCCCGCGACTGGGTGGCGCGGGCACCGGACTTCTGGGCGGTGGTGGCCGCACCGTGGGTCCTGGTGCAGGAAGTGGCCGAAATGCCCGCCGTACATTGACCCCCTCGCAGTGGCCCACGCCGCCGGTATTGCTGGCGTGGGATACACCCGTCCGCGGGTAGCATCTGCAGCTCTGTTAAAATCCCACCCCTGTTTACTGAGAGCGACTGCCATGTTCCAGGAAGACGATGCCTACGACCACGCCGCCCGCGAAGCGGTAGAACTGGGGAACCAGCTTCTGGAGCGTGACAAGGAGGCGCTCTGGGACGTCGCCGATGGGCTGCTCGCCGGCGCCATTCACTTCTGGCTCTACGCCCGCCAGCCCTGTGGTGACCCCCGCTGCGAAGACTGCGCCCCCATCAGCACCGCCGAACAGCGCCTCGCCGAACTCCTCCAGCTCACCCGCGAGCTGGCCGAGGACAGCGATTACTATCATTCGCCCAACGACACCAACGTCGGGCGGGCCTAATCGAACGCCTAACGCGGAGACGCGGAGATCGCGGAGGGATTGAAGTCGTTGTCAGCCCCTGCCGAGGGTGTCTGCCGACTCGAGCCCGATAGAAACGCAGAGGACGCGGGGTGCCGAGATCGCGGAGGTTGAATCTGTCATCAGCATCTGCCGGTGGTGTCTGCCGGCTCGCAATTCAAACCTCCGCGTCCTCTGCGTTTTGATTGTCGATGCAGTTACGCCGCCAGGACGTTCTTGAGCCGCGTCATGGCGTTCTTCTCCAGCTGACGGATGCGTTCGGCGGAGACGCCGTATTTGTCGGCCAGTTCTTGCAAGGTGGCCTTGTTCTCGTCGTCCAGCCAACGGCGCTGAAGAATGTCGCGGCTGCGCTCGTCCAGGGTGGCCAGGGCGGCTTGCAGCTGGTCCACGCTGGCGGATTCCCATTGTGCGGTTTCGACCAGCGTGGCCGGGTCGTGGCGCATGTCGGCCAGGTAGGCGGCCGGGGCAGGGGCCTCGTCATCATCGTCCGACTGGGCATCGAAGGCCACGTCGTGGCCCGACAGGCGTTGCTCCATCTCGAGCACTTGTGCCGAGGTCACGCCCAGGTTCTGGGCCACTTCGTCCACCTCTTCCTTCGAGAACCAGCCCAGGCGCTTCTTGGAACTGCGCAGGTTGAAGAACAGTTTGCGCTGCGCCTTGGTGGTGGCGACCTTGACGATGCGCCAGTTGCGCAGGATGAACTCGTGGATTTCGGCGCGGATCCAGTGCACCGCGAAGGACACCAGACGCACGTTCATGCCGGGGTCGAAACGCTTCACGGCCTTCATGAGGCCGATGTTGCCTTCCTGGATGAGGTCCGACTGGGACAGGCCATAGCCCGCATAGCCGCGCGCGATATGTGCCACGAAGCGCAGGTGCGAGAGCACCAGGCGGCGGGCGGCCTCCAGGTCGTTGTACTTTTGCAGGCGTTCGGCCAGGTCCCGCTCCTCGTCTGCCGTGAGCATGGGAATGCGGTTGACGGCCTGAAGGTACGCATCGATGCTGCCCGTCGGAACAAATTGCAGCTCAAGTGCCTTGGACATCATTCCTCCCCTGAAGAATTAGCGCATTCTTATGCCGATACTAGCACTCGACCTGTAAGAGTGCCAAGACCACGGAAAGTTCTGCCCCCTGAGCGTAAAGGCGCGCAAATCACAGGGTTACATGGGATCAAACGGCGTCTGCACGGGCAAGCGGCAGCAGGGCCTTGCCTGCATCGGTCACGTAGATGCGGTTGCGGCCGGCGGCCTTGGCCGCATACAGGGCCTTGTCGGCCAGGGCAATGAGGGCGTTCAGGTCGGCGTCGGGGTTCTGCTCGGAACAGGTCACACCGACACTCACCGAGATGGATACCCCGCCGGGTTTGAGCGCCGCCACCGCGACCCGCAGTTTCTCAGCACGCGCCCCCGCCTGCTCGTGCGTGCAGTGCGGCACCAGTACCGCAAATTCCTCGCCGCCGAAGCGCACCGCGAAGCCGTCGGGGAACTGCTCGGAGAGCACCTGGCCCATGGCCTTGAGCACGATGTCGCCCGTGAGGTGGCCATGGTTGTCATTGATGCGCTTGAAGTGATCCAGGTCGACGATCATCACGCACAGCGGTTGGTTGTGCTTGTCCGCCGCGAAGCGGATGCCCTCGTTGACCAAGTAATGGCGGTTGTATACGCCCGTGAGACTGTCAGTGATGGCCATGCGCTGCATGGCCTGGGCCTGCTGCCTGAGGGTATCGAACTGGCGTTTGACGGTGAGCAGCAGCCGCACCCGCGCCAGGAGTACTTCCTCCACCAGCGGTTTGCTCACGAAGTCATTGGCGCCGGCGCGGAACACCTCCAACTGGGTCTGCACGCCTTCATCCCCGGTGAGCACCAGCACCGGGAGTTCTTCCTGTGAATAGCGCAATTGGGTGCGCAGGACGTGCAGCAGATCGCCACCACTCAGTTCGCCCTTGAGGGCCAGGTCGGTGATGACCAGATCGAAGGCGCCGCGCGGCTCTTTGCGCACCACCTGCAGGGCCTCCTCGGCACTTAGTACATGCTCCACGTGCAGTTTCTGTCGTGCCAGGATCTTGCGGGTGAGTGTTGCCACCGTGTGGCTGTCCTCCACGTACAGCACACGACCACTGAGGCTGGCGTGACGCTTGAGGAGACGGCGCAGGAACGGGGCGAAGGCCTGATAGCCGTGGGACTTCTCGAAGTAATCCGTGACCCCCGCCGCGAAGCCCTCACGCAGCAGGCGCGCGTCGGCATCGCCGGAGGTCACGATGATGGGGGTGAGGTAGTGGTGTTCACTGGAGCGGATGTGATGGCACAGATAGAGGCCGTCCATGTCCGGCAACACCAGGGCCGTGGTGATGAGATCGAAATGATCGACGGCGAGCCGTTCAAGGGCCTCCTGTCCGCTACCGCAGGCCGTGATCCACGCGCCCTTGAGTTCCTCGCCGATCACGCGGGCCAAGAGTTCGCGGGAAACGGCGGAACCGTCCACCACGAGTACGTTGCGCACCGTTGAATCCCCTTGGATGAGTCGTACCACTTATAACATGCGATTCACCGTCAGCAAGGTCACAATTTGATGGCTGGGCAGGCAGCGTGTCAGGTCGGTTCGATATCACGCAGGTGGCGGCCCACCGCAAGCCAGGAACCGGCGAGTCCGAGCGTGATGCCCGCGAGCAACACGGCACCCGCGTCACTGAGGCCAAGGCCCTGGATGCGGAACGCACTGTGGTAAAGCGCTGCCAATTCGTGCGCGGGTCCGGCAAGCAACCAGAGCGAGGCGCTCACCAATGCCAGCGCAAGGAGACCACCCGCCAGGCCATACCACAGGCCCGCATACAGGAAGGGGCGGCGAATGAAGGCGTCGGTGCCGCCGATGAGCTTGGTGAGCACGATCTCATCGCGCCGGTTCTGGATGGCCAAACGGATGGTGTTACCCATGACCAGCAGCACCGCCAGCGCCAGCAACGCTCCGAGCACCCACACACCGCGGTGCGCCATGTCCATGATGGCGTAAAGACGTTTCACCCATTCCATGTCCAGCTGTGCCCGTTCCACTTCCGGCCGTGCCCCTACTTGGCTGAGCAGTTGGCCGATGGCGGCGGCATCGTTTTGTGCCAACGCCGGGCGCAGCACGATGACGGCAGGCAGCGGGTTTTCCTCGAGGGCATCCAGCGCCTCGCCGAAACCGGACAGGCGGCGGAACTCGTCCAACGCCGCTTCGCGCGAGACATAGTGGGCGTCCTTCACTTCGCCACGGGCACGGAATTCATCGGTGAGGGCACGCCCGCGCGCCTCCGACACCTCCGTCTTGAGAAACACGGAGATCTGCGTGGCGCCATCCCAGCCGGCGGTGACCGCACGGGCATTGCCGAGCAGCACGTGCAGCCCCGCGGGCAACGCGAGTGCAATGCCGATGACCGCCGCGGTCATCAGGGTGGACAAGGGGCGCGACGACAGCTGACCCAGTGCGTAGAACAGGGTCTGGGCGTGCCGCAGCAGGTACACGCGTACAGCGGTGCCCGGGCCTGTGCGCGCGCGGCGCGCCCTACCGGTACGTTCCGGCGCGCTCATGTCCCGCCCCCCGTGTCCGTCACCAAGCGCCCCTTGTGCAATTGCAGGATGCGGTGCGGCAGGGTCTCGATGAGCGGGATATCGTGGGTGGCTACCAGCACCGACACCCCCACACGCTGGAATTCCTCGAAAATACCCATGATGTCGCGGGCCATGGCCGGGTCCAGGTTGCCGGTGGGTTCGTCCGCGAGGATGAGTGCGGGCTTGGTGACCACGGCGCGCGCGATGGCCACACGTTGCTGTTCGCCGCCGGTCAGCGTGATGGGATGCATGCGTTCCTTGCTGAGCAGCCCGACCTTGTCCAGGGCCGCGCGTACACGCTTGCCGATGTCCTGGGCCGGCAGCCCGGCGATCACCAGTGGCAGGGCCACATTGTCGAACACGGTGCGATCGAACAGCAGGCGGTAATCCTGGAAGATGATGCCGATCCGGCGCCGGTGCGCCGGGATGGCGCGCCGCCCTACCTTGGCCAGATTATGGCCACCCACCACCACCTGACCGTTTGAACTGCGCTCGATGAGCGCCACAAGCTTGAGCAGGGTGCTCTTGCCCGCGCCCGAGTGGCCGGTAAGAAAGGCCATCTCACCCGGCGCGAGGTGCAGGCTCACGTCCTTGAGCGCCTCGAATCCGCCGGGATACCGTTTGCTGACGTTGATGAGTCGGATCATGGCAACAAGAGATCAACCACGGGGGGCACGGGGAACACGGGGCAAAAGGCTTGAGGTGTGTTGAGCCCGGCACTCATCCTTCATCACCCCCGTGTCCAGGCTTTCTTCCTTCTCACCCACCCAGCAGCGCGTCGACGAATTCGTCGGCATCGAACACGCGCAGGTCGTCGATGCCTTCACCCACGCCCACGAAGCGGATGGGGAGACCGAGTCTCTTGGCGACGGCGAAGATGATACCGCCCTTGGCGGTACCGTCCAGCTTGGTGAGGGCGATGCCCGTCACACCCACGGCGTTGTGGAACTGTTCGGCCTGGCTGAGCGCGTTCTGGCCGATGCCGGCGTCGAGCACGAGCAGCACCTCGTGCGGCGCACTGGGATCCACCTTGGTGATGACGCGGCGGACCTTCTTCAGTTCCTCCATGAGATTGCCCTGGGTGTGCAGCCGGCCGGCGGTGTCGGCGATCACCACGTCGATGCCGCGGGCCTTGGCGGCGTGCACCGCGTCGAAGACCACCGAAGCGGAATCGGCACCGCTGTGCTGGGCGATGACGGGGATGTCGTTGCGCTCGCCCCACACCTGCAACTGCTCCACGGCGGCGGCACGGAAGGTATCGCCTGCGGCCAGCATCACCGAGGCGCCCTGGGCCTGCAGGCGCTTGGCGAGTTTGCCGATGGTGGTGGTCTTGCCCGCACCGTTCACGCCCACCACCAGGATCACGAAGGGGCGGATGTCGTCCGGGATCTCCAGCGGACGCACCACGGGTCGCAACAGGCCGGCCATGTCCTCGCGCAGGGCCGCGAGCAGGGCGTCGCCATCGGAGAGCTGCTTGCGCGAGACGCGGCGGGTGAGATCACCGATGATCTCGCGGGTGGCATCCACACCCAGGTCGGCGGTAAGCAGTTGGGTCTCGATCTCCTCCAGCAGGTCGTCATCGATCTTGCGGGAACCGATCAGATCCCGGATATCGGTGTTGAGGACCTCACGGGTGCGCGCCAGGCCCTGCTTGAGGCGCGCCAACCAGCCGGTCTGCTCCGTCTTCTCGACGGCCTTGTCTTTCTTGCCTTTGCCGAATCCGAACATGGGTGGCGAAACTCGCTGCGGGGAAATACGGTCTTAGGTTAGTCGCGCCGCCGAACGGCGCGGGCGGTATCCTATCATTTCGGTCCCGCCCTGGGGCCACGGACCATACGAACGAAAGGGTTTCCTGATGCGGACAGCAACGACCTGTCTCCTCGCTGCCCTGCTGTTGCCGGGCGCGGCCCTGGCACAGGTGCACGAGCATACGCTCGATAACGGACTCAAGGTCATCGTGAAGGAAGACCATCGCGCGCCGGTGGTGGTTTCCCAAGTCTGGTACAAGGTAGGCGCAAGCTATGAGCACGTGGGGATCACCGGTGTCTCGCACGTGCTGGAACACATGATGTTCAAGGGAACCAAGGCCCATCCGCCCGGTGAGTTCTCGCGCATCATCGCCGAGCACGGCGGACAGGAAAACGCCTTCACCGGGCGTGACTTCACGGGCTATTACCAGCAGCTCGAGGCCAGCCGGCTGCCCATCAGCTTCGAGCTGGAAGCGGATCGCATGCGCAACCTGCTGCTGCTGCCGGAGGAGTTCAAGAAGGAGGTGCAGGTGGTCATGGAGGAGCGCCGCTTGCGCACCGAAGACAGGCCGCCGGCGCTCACCTATGAGCAGTTCAACGCCGCTGCCTTCGACGTGAGTCCCTACGCCAACCCGGTGATCGGCTGGATGACCGATCTCCAGAGCCTCACGGTAACGGACCTGCAGGCCTGGTACGCGAAATGGTATGCCCCCAATAACGCCACGCTCGTGGTGGTGGGCGACGTGGATGCCAAGGAGGTGTTCGCACTGGCTGAAAAGTACTATGGCAAGCTGCGCCCCAGTGAGCTGACCGCCGTGAAGCCTCGCCAGGAGCCGCCCCAGCGCGGCGAGCGACGCCTTACCGTGAAGCTTCCGGCCGAGGTACCGTTCCTGGTCATGGGCTACAAGGTGCCCGTGCTCAAGAGTGCGGACGAACCCTGGAAGGCCTATGCCCTCGAGGTGCTCGCCGGGGTACTCGACGGTGGCGCCAGCGCGCGCCTCGCGCGGGATCTGGTGCGCGGCAGCCAGGTGGCCACCAGCGCCGGCGCCGGTTATGACCTGTATGCGCGCGACGACAGCCTGTTGTCCCTGCAGGGCACACCGGCGCATGGACGTACCGTGCCGCAACTGGAACAAGCCCTGCGCGAGCAGGTGGCGAAACTGCGCGAAGAGCGGGTGAGCGCCGACGAGCTGGCGCGCATCAAGGCACAGGTAACCGCCGCCAAGGTGTACGAAAAGGATTCGGTGTTCTACCAGGCCATGCAGATCGGCACCCTGGAGACCGTGGGTCTCGACCACCGCGTGGCCGACGAATACGTGGCACGCATCGCGGCGGTAACCCCCGAGCAGGTACAGGCGGTAGCGCGCGAATATCTCACCGACCAGCGCCTCACCGTGGCCGTGCTGGATCCCCTGCCGCTGGATGGCAAGGCACGTCCGGCACCGACCCCGGAAGGAGCGCCCTATGCGCACTAAGCCGTTACTGTTCCTCGTCCTCTTCTTTGCCGCCGGCTTCGTGCAGGCCATGCCCGAGATCGAGCACTGGGCCACGAAGAACGGTGCGCGGGTGTACTACGTGCACGCCCCCCAGCTGCCCATGGTGGACGTGCAGGTGGTGTTCGACGGCGGCAGCGCGCGCGATGAAGGCAAACCCGGGCGCGCGGTGCTCACCAACGCACTGCTCGCCGAGGGCGCCGGCGGCCTGGATGCCGATGCCATCGCGCGCCGCTTCGAGGATGTGGGAGCGAGCTTTGGCAACGATGCCCTGCGCGACATGGCCTATGTGGCCCTGCGCACGCTCACCGAGCCCGCCCTCATGAAGCAGGCGGTGGACACCGCCGCCCTGGTGCTGAACAAACCGGACTTCCCGCAGACGGCCATCGATCGCGAGCGCAGCCGTATCCTGGTGAGCCTGCGTCGGCAGGAGCAGTCACCCGAGACCATCGCCGAAAAGGCGTTCTTCCGTGCGCTCTACGACACGCACCCGTACGCCCATCCCCCGCTCGGCACAGAGGTCAGCATGCAGGCACTGGCGCGCGACGATCTGCGCACCCATTACCGGCGCTACTACGTGGCACGCAACGCGGTCGTGGCCATCGTGGGCGACGTGGATCGGGCGACGGCGCGCCGTCTCGCCGACACCCTGGTCGGCCGGCTGCCCGCGGGCGAGCCGGCACCGGCGTTGCCCGCGGTACCCGCGCGCACCACGCGTGAGGAGGTAAACATCCCGTTCCCCTCGGCGCAGACCCACATCCTGGTGGGCCAGCCCGGCATGCGCCGCGACGACCCGGATTATTTCGCGCTCTATGTGGGCAACCACGTGCTGGGCGGGGGCAGTTTCACCTCGCGTATCACCAAGGCCATCCGCGAGGAACGTGGCTTCGCCTACAGCGCCTACAGCTATTTCAGCCCCATGGCCGTGGAGGGCCCCTTCCAGGTCGGCATGCAGACCGCCACCCGGAACCGCGACGAGGCCTTGCAGGTGCTGCGTGAAACCGTCACCGAGTTCGTGGCCAAGGGCCCGACCGCCGCCGAGCTGGAAGCCTCGAAGAAGAACATCACGGGCGGCTTTCCGCTGCGCATCGACTCCAATCGGGACATCGTGCAATACCTGGCCGTGATCGGCTTCTACGGGCTACCGCTCGATTATCTGGAGAAGTTCAACGCCCGCGTGGACGCGGTCACGGTGGCCCAGATCCGCGATGCCTTTCAGCGACGCATCCGTCCCGACGCCATGGCCGTGGTGAGTGTGGGGGCAAGCCAGTGAGGCACGCCGCACGACGTCGGCCACGGGGGACGGCGGGCAACAACCGGCTGCGCATCATCGGCGGACGCTGGCGCGGCCGGCGTGTGAGCTTCCCCGACGTGGAAGGCCTGCGGCCGAGCCCGGACCGCGTGCGCGAAACCCTGTTCAACTGGCTCATGCCGGTGATCGAGGGCGCGCGCTGCCTGGACCTGTTTGCGGGCAGCGGCGCACTCGGGCTGGAGGCCCTGTCACGCGGGGCCGCGCGTGTGGTGCTGGTGGACCGCGATGCACAGGTGGTTGCCAGCCTGCGCGCCCACCTGGCAGACCTCGGGGCCGAGGGGGCCGAGCTGCGCCAGGCCGACGCCCAGCGCTTCCTGGACGGCACGCCCGAGCCCTTCGACGTGGTATTCCTCGACCCGCCCTACAACAAGGGACTGCTCGCCCCTTGCCTGGTGCGCCTGGGGCAGGGCTGGCTGGCACCGGGAGCGCGCGTCTACATCGAGGCGGAATCCGCTCTCGATCCGCTACCGCTGCCGGAAGGTTGGGTGCTGTTGCGCAGCAAGGGCGCGGGACAGGTGGGCTACCATCTGGCACTGGCACCCTGAGGCACCGGCAGGATTTCTGACAGCAGTGCACTGCCCGTACCCGTACCCGTACATTGCGAGATCGCAAAGGCATAATGACCTGCTTTGCAGCGTGCTGTTTCGCTGTCGCTGCTTTGGTATCATGGCCGCCCCATCCACCCGAGGCGACTGATGGCGGTCATTGCCCTGTATCCCGGCTCCTTTGATCCGATCACCAACGGTCACACCGACCTGGTGGAGCGCGCTACGCGCATTTTCGATCGGGTCATCGTCGCCGTGGCCGCGAGTGCAAAGAAATCGCCCCTGTTCAGCCTTGAAGAGCGGGTGGAACTCGCACGCCAGGTGCTGGTCGGATTGCCTGACGTGGAGGTGGTTGGTTTCGATTCGCTGCTGGTCGATTTCGCCCGCGAGCAGGGCGCCCATGTGATCCTGCGCGGTCTGCGGGCAGTGTCCGACTTCGAGTATGAAATCCAGCTCGCCGGCATGAACCGTCACCTCGACGCCGAACTGGAAACCGTGTTTCTCACCCCGGCGGAAAGCCTGTCGTTCATTTCCTCCAGTCTCGTGAAGGAAATTGCCGGCCTGGGTGGGGATGTGTCGGCCTTCGTACACCCGGTGGTACGGGCTGCGTTGAATAACAGAATGCGCTAATATTCGCCAACTTTGAGAATTATTGCTGGAGGACGTTTCCCATGGCATTGATGATTACCGACGAGTGCATCAACTGCGACGTGTGCGAGCCCGAGTGCCCGAACAGCGCGATCTCCCAGGGTGACGAGATCTACGTGATCGATCCCGCCCTGTGCACCGAATGCGTGGGTCACTACGATACTCCGCAATGCATCGAGGTCTGCCCCGTCGATTGCATCGTCAAGGACCCTGACCAGGAGGAAAGCAAGGAGGAACTCCTGGCGAAGTACGAGCGCCTGCAGAACGCCTGACGCGTCGCCGGCCGTCCACGAAAAGGCCCCCGCAGGGATCCTGCCGGGGCCTTTTTGTTTTGCACCGGCCGGCACCGGTAGCGTCGTTATCAGCGCAAACGACCTGATAAAAACAAATGTTTCCGCCAAGCATGGTATGCATCTGGCCAGGCTCGGGGCCGGCGGCTAAATATTAAACGTCCACAGCCGCTTCGCGAGTTCACCATGGATGGCAAGGTTGCGGAGCATTACCTCGGGGGCTCGGTCGGGCACCTCGAACACATTGATTCGCTGGGTGAGGTCCTCGAGAGTCATTACGATTGGCTCTGGGCGGTCCAGCGTGCCCTGGTATGCGGCGAGCCCGGCGCGCATGCCAAGTGCCGCTTGAGCGACTGGCTGGCGGCGTCGCACGGGTTGCCGCAGGAGGCCCAGGGCTTGATCAGCCTGGTGGTTCACCGCCACCGTGCCGTGCACGGCGCGGCTGAGGCCCTGCTGGCACACCCTCACGACCGTGGCCGCATGGCGGCTGCGCGCTACGATGCCTTTCTCCACGCACGCAAGGCCTTCAAGGAGGCCGCCGTACAACTGGAGCGTGCCCTGTGGAACAGCACATGCCTGCTGGACGCGCTCACCGGTCTGCGCAACCGCCACGGCATGTTCATGGAACTGCGCGAGGAACAACAACGCGCACGGCGCGACGGCCGTCCTTGCACACTCGCCATGATGGACATCGATCACTTCAAGGCCATCAACGATGGCCATGGCCACGACGGCGGCGATGTGGTGCTACGCACCCTCACGCGCCTGGCCACTCTGTGCCTGCGCCCGTACGACCGCATCTATCGCTACGGTGGCGAGGAGTTCCTCCTCTGCCTGCCTGATACCAGCACAGCGCAGGCCGCCGCGATCATTGAGCGCCTGCGCGAGGAGATCGCCATGACCACGGTGTGTGCAGGGCATCAGCCCCTGCATGTCACCGCCTCCTTCGGCATCGCACCGCTGGACCTCCAGCGCCCGGTGGAAGCCAGCCTCGCCCAGGCGGATGCCGCCCTGTACCGCGCCAAGGCGCAAGGGCGCAACCGTGTCGTTGCCGTGAGCTGAGCCCGGGAAGGGCGGTGTCCAACAATCCCTGTGTCGGATTCCTGGTCAGCGCTGGCAGTGCGGGCAGTAGTACGTTGAGCGCTGGCCGGTGATGATCTGGCGGATGGGCGTACCGCAGGACGGGCACGGTTCTCCCGCACGGCCATACACGCGCAGCTCCTGCGCGAAATAGCCGGGCCGACCATCACCTCCCACGAAATCGCGCAGGGTGGTACCGCCTGCCGCGATGGAATCAGTGAGCACCTGCTTGATGCAGCACACCAATGTCTCCATGCGCTTGCGGCTGATACGCCCGACGGCCCGCTGCGGATGGATGCCCGCCAGAAACAATGACTCGCTGGCATAGATGTTCCCCACACCCACCACCACGCTCGCATCCATGATGAACGCCTTCACGGGTAGCTTGCGGCCGTGCGCTCGCGCACACAGATAGTCCGCGTCGAGGTCCGCGCCGAGCGGTTCCGGCCCGAGGTCGCGCAGCAGCGCATGCTGCTGCACATCGCCGGTGCACCACAGGGCGGCACCGAAACGCCGTGGATCGCTGAGCCGCAGGCAGTGGCCGCTGTCGAGCACCAGGTCCAGGTGATCGTGCTTGCCGGGAGGCGTGGCAGCAGGCAGCACGCGCAGGCTGCCGGACATGCCCAGGTGCAGCAGTGCGGTGCCGTGCGCGGTGCGAAGCAGCAGGTATTTCGCGCGTCGCGCCACGGCTTCGATGCGTGCGCCCGTAAGTCCTGTGATCAGGTCGTCGGTGATGGGCCAGCGCAGGCGCCGCTCGCGCACGATGACCTCGCGCACGCGCCGTCCCTGCACATGCGGGGTGATGCCGCGGCGGGTGGTCTCCACTTCGGGCAATTCAGGCATGGCGGTACTCACGCGCCCTCAGGGCGACGGGTCCATGGGCAAGGTGAACAGGCGTTCGGCAGCCTCGGCGGTGAGCCGGTATTCGAGCCCGAGTTCCGGGCGTGCCAGTATCAGCCCGGGTTGGCGAGCCATGACGGCGAAGCTGATCTCGCTGCCATCGGCAAGTTCCACACGCACCGCACCGCGGCTGCGACGTGGCGTGTGCCGGGTGACGTCCAGTGCACGCGTATGCCGCCAGTGCTCCAGCAAGCTGTTGACCGCATCGGCGCTGAAGCCGGCAGGCTCCGGCAGCGCTGCCCAGCGCCCCTCACGCTGCACCACTTCGAGATCGGGCAGGTGCAGCGCGGTGATGCGTGCATCCGGCGGCAGCAGGGCGGTGTCCACGAAGGTCGGATACTCACCCACCAGGTGGTAGTAGCCGCTGCCGTCGATGAGGTGCACCGCCTCACCGATACGCACGTAACGGCGCTGTTCGAGGGCGGCCTGCACACCGACGTCGATGACCGTGTCGTCGTTGTAGACGATGCGCAGTTCGGGTTGATCCAGGCCCAGCACCGTGAGGTCCGCCTCGGCGGCGTCATAGCGGCCGAGACTCGCGGCCTGTGCAATCCTCAGCACCGCCTGCGCCCGGTAATCACTGGCCGGGATCGTCACCGGCGCCACCAGCCACCAGCGGTCGGCGCGTCGCTCGAAGGCCACCATGCTGCCGTCGGGGCGCTCCACGCGCAGGTGCGTGATGTCCCCGGGCTTGAGCGCCGTGATGACGGTCGGCGCCGGATTACGCTCAAGCGCCGGTTCGAACAGGGCGACCGCCGCGAGCAGGAGGATGGCGACAAGCAGGACCAGATTGAGGAGCAGGCGTGAGCGCATGGTCAACGGTCGCGGCGGCGCAGCCAAAGGGTGAGGCCGGTGGCAATCAGCGCACCGGGGATGAGCAGCAGAAAGCCCGCGGCCATGATGACTGACAGCGTGGGTGTCAGGGTCAGCGCCACGTCCGGTGCGGCACGCGGGGGGATGTTGATGAAGGCGTCATCGTGGCTGAGCCAGTTCACCAGACGGTTGCCCAGATCCAGATTGGCGCCGTTGCCGATGAAGGCGTTGGACAGGAAATCGCCGTCGCCGATCACCACCACACGCTGGGTGCGGCGCGTATCGCCGTCGCCCAGTTCACGCGTGAACGCGAGGCCCAGGTCCAGCGGCCCGGCCAGGTCGCTGTCCTTGTCGAAGCTTACCGCGCCTTCCAGGGCGCCGGTTTCCGACCAACTCCGCGCCACCGTGCGCAGCAACGGTGACACACTCCAGTCCTGCGCCGGGTCGGCGCGCAACCCCGCTGCGGTAGGGAAGAGCGTGAGGCTGTCGAGACCTTCCGTGGCCGTGTGCAACGGGTAATCGGCGACCACGGCGAAGGTCGCATTACCGATACCCAGCACCTCTGTGGTGGGGTCTACCACCACGCCCTCGTGGAGCGTCAGGCCCAGGAGTGCGGCCAGCGGCTCGAGCCCGCGCCATTCGCCCGGTTCGAGGAACCACAGCAGGTTGCCGCCCGCCGCCACATGGTCGCGCAGGATCCGGACTTCACCGGGCAGGAGGTTCACTTGCGGGCTGGCGATCACCACGGCGGTGGTCTGCGTGGGGATGGACGGGGTTTCGGCCAGATTCACCCGGTCGAGCAGAAAGCCCTTGTGTTCCAACTGTTGACCGAAACTGCCCAGGTCGTGGTTGGCCCGCCCGCGTGGTTTGCGCTCACCATGACCCTGCAGGAACAGAAACCGGCGCTCGGCGCTGCGTGCAAGGCGCTGCAATGCGTTGGTGAAGGCCTCTTCGGAAAGTGCCTGTACGTTTTCGCGCCGGCCCTCGTATTCAACGACCATCTCGCCTTCCATGGTCACGCCGTGGTCACGCACCTTGTCCGGATGCAGATCCGGATTCACGAAGCGCAGGTCCAGACGCGCATGGTGGCGCTGATAACGCGCGATGAAATCGGCGATGGCGCGGCGCGAGGCGGTGAGCTCGCTCTCACGTGCGAAGGCCGTGACGGTGATCGGCTCGTCCAGCGTGGCGAGCAATGCCACGCTGGCCTCGGCCAGGGTATGGCGGCCGCTGGCGGTCCAGTCGGCCTGCACGTGGTAACGCGTGCTGAGCCAGGCCACGAGCCCGATCGCGACGAGAAACAGTACCGTGAAGACGTAGCCCTGCAGGCGCAACCGGCGTTTACTTTTCCTGTTCAGTTCCATGGCTCAGTGCTGGAGACGGTCGGCGTCGAGGCGACGGATGCTGAACACGACGAAAACCGTGATGAACAGCAGGTAGTAGACGATGTCGCTGGTATCGAAGATGCCACGCAACATGGCCTGGTAATGCCGTTGCAGTGAGAGATAGGCGAACACGCCCGACTGGCCGGCATCGCCCACGGCACGCCCGGCCCAATCGATGATCCACGGCAGCAGCAGCATGCCGAAGGTGCCCACCGCCGCCACCGTGGGCTGGGCGGTGAGCGTGGACAGCCACAATCCCGCGGCCGCGAAGGCACTCAGCATGAGCATGAGCCCGAGCAACCCCGCCGCAAAGGTGCCGAGGTCGAGGCTGCCGGCGAACAGCAACGACAGCGGCATGAGTGCGAGCAGCAACAGCAGGATGCCCAGGAAGGTCATCACGCCCAGATACTTGCCCAGGATGATCTCGGTCATGGAGACCGGCGCCGAGAACAACAGCGGCAGCGTACCCGCGCGCCGCTCCTCACTGACAAGGCGCATGGTGAGCAGCGGGATCACCAGCAGCAGCACGCTGGTCGCGTTGGCGAACAGCGGTGCGACGATCACCTCGGTGACACCCAAAGGGTTCTCCAGCATGGCGAGTCGCGGCTGCAAGGCCACGTATTCCTCTATCTGGGCCAGGAACAGGAAGGCCATGATGAATTGCACCACCGCCAGGATGGACCAGGCAAGCGGTGACAGGAACAGGCTGCGCAGCTCACGCGCGGCAATGTGGCCGATCATGCGGCGGCGGCCTCCTCCGGTTCGGTGGTGGTGATGTCCACGAAGATGTCTTCCAGGGTGCGTCGCTCGGGCGTCAGCTCGAACAGGCCCCAGCCCTCGCGCACGGCACGCTCGGCGATGAGTTCGGCCGGGCTGTACTGGGGGTCGTGGTGTACGCGGATGTGCTCGGCGTCGGCGGCTTCAGCGCACTGCACACCGGCGATGTCCGTGAGCGCTTCCACCGGCGGCGGTGCCCGCAGGCCGATGAGCAGGCTGGAGCTCTGCATGCGGCGGGTGAGCCCTTCGATGCTGTCGGCGAGCACCAGTTCGCCGCGGTTGATGATCTGCACGCGCGAACAGGTGGCCTGCACTTCAGGCAGGATGTGAGTGGACAGGATCACGCTGTGCTCCTTGCCCAGTTCGCGGATGAGCGCGCGGATCTCGCGGATCTGGATGGGATCGAGACCCACCGTGGGCTCATCGAGAATCACCACGTCGGGCTGGTGGATGATGGCCTGGGCGATGCCGACGCGCTGCTGATAACCCTTGGACAGGTTGCCGATGAGGCGCCGGCCCACCTGTTCCAGGCCGCAGCGCTCCTTCGCACGCGTCACGGCCGCGGCAACATGGGGACGTGCGATGCGGTTGAGACGTGCGCAGAAGCGCAGGTACTCATCCACCGTGAACTCGCGGTAGACAGGCGGCTGCTCGGGCAGGTAACCGAGCGCGGCCTTGGCCGCTTTCGGGTGCTCCAGGATATCGATGCCGTTGATGGCCACACGACCGGCGCTGGGTGCCAGGTTGCCGGTGATCACCTGCATGGTGGTGGACTTGCCCGCACCGTTGGGACCGAGGAAACCGAGCACTTCACCGCGCCGGACGTCGAAACTCACGTCCTTTACCGCGCAGGTGGTGCCGTAGTAGCGATACAGATTGCTGACGGAGATGAGACGGTCCATGGCCATGGGGACGTATTATTTTTCAGTGGTCGCGGGATGCCAATACCGGCACAAGGGCTGTTAACCTAGCATTTCGTCACGGTCTATCTCTCCATCCATGGAATCCAGCCTGTTGTTAGGTGCCGATACCGGCGGCACCTTCACCGACTTCGTGCTCTTTGACGGCGAACACCTGCGCGTGCACAAGGTGCTGTCCACGCCAGAGGCACCGGAACGCGCGATTCTACAGGGTATTGGCGAACTGGGCCTGTCCGATCGACTGCACCGCTTGCAGGTGGTGCACGGTTCCACGGTGGCCACCAATGCCGTGTTGGAATCCAACGGCGTGCGCACGGTGTTCGTCACCAACCGGGGCTTCGCCGACCTGCTCGCCATCGGCCGTCAGGCGCGCAGTGCGCTTTATGACCTGCAGCCTCCACCGCCGCGACTGCCTGTGCCCCCGGAACTCTGCCTGGAGACGGGCGGCCGGGTGGGGGCGGATGGCCGGGTGCTCGAACCCCTCGATGACGAGGCGCTGGCGGAACTGGGGCGTCGGCTGCGTGCGCTCGCACCGCGCGCGGTGGCGATCAACCTGCTGTTTTCCTGGCTCGCACCGGAATTGGAGCGTGCCATCCGGCGCCAAGTTCCTGCGGACGTGTTTGTCTCGTGTTCCTCCGAGGTGCTCCCCGAGCAGGGCGAATACGAGCGTGGCGTGGCCACCTGGCTGAACGCCTGGGTGGGACCGCTGGTGCAAGGCTATCTGATGCGGCTCGGTGCGGGACTCGCCCCTGCCCGCCTGAGCGTGATGCAGAGCTCGGGGGAGACTGTGGCTGCAGCCCAGGCCAGCCGCGAGGCGGTGCGCCTGCTGCTGTCCGGCCCTGCCGGAGGCCTGGCCGGCGCCCGCTTCGTTGCGGCCTGTGCCGGCCGTGCACGGTTGCTCACCTTCGATATGGGCGGCACCTCCACCGACGTGGCCCTCATCGACGGCGCGCCGCGCCTTACCCGCGAGGGCCGCATCGGCCCCTGGCCGGTGGCGGTGCCCATGGTGGATATGCACACCATCGGCGCCGGCGGCGGCTCCATCGCGCGGGTGGATGCAGGCGGGCTGCTGCATGTGGGACCGGCCTCCGCGGGGGCCTCGCCCGGCCCGGCCTGCTATGGTCGCGGCGGTCGCCTGGCCACGGTGACCGACGCCAACCTGGTACTCGGGCGTTTGCGCCCGGACGCCTTCCTGGGCGGACGCATGCACCTGGACGTGGAGGCAGCGCGCCACGCCCTGCAGCCCGTGGCCGAGGCCCTCGGCTGTGCGGTGGAGGAGGCGGCACTGGGTGTGATCGCGCTGGCCGACGAGCACATGGCCGCGGCCCTGCGGGTCGCCTCGGTGCAGCGCGGGGTGGACCCGCGCGGACTCACCCTGGTCTCATTCGGCGGCGCCGGCGGCCTGCATGTGTGCGCCCTGGCGGCGGCCCTCGGCATGCAGCATGCGCTGGTGCCGGTGCAGGCAGGCGTGTTGTCGGCCCTGGGCATGCTGGCGGCACCCCGCGGCCGCCAGTGCTCGCGCACCCGTCTCGCCCTGCTGGACCACCTGACGGACGCGGAACTCGAGGCGGAATTCGACGCACTCGCCGTGGAGGGTATTGCGGAACTGGCCGCGGAAGGTCTCGCACCCGAAGCCATCACCCGGCACCCGCGCCTCGACCTGCGCTATCGGGGCCAGTCCTACACCCTGGACGTGGCCTGGGAGGGCGTGGAGCGCAGCCGTGAGGCCTTCCACGCGGCCCATCGCGCCCGCTTCGGACATGACCTGCGCCAGGACGTGGAGCTGGTGAACCTGCGCCTCGGCCTGCAGGGCCCCGCGCCTGAGATGCGCCTGCCGCCGCTGTCTCCACGCCCCGAGGCAATGGCCACGGCACGGGTGACGCTGTGGGGCCAGGACGACCCCGTGGAGGTCTACGCACGGGAGCAACTGGCGGCCGGCCAGGTGATCACGGGACCGGCACTGGTCACAGAGGCCGTGGCCACCACCTACGTGGCGCCGGGCTGGTGCGCCTCGGTGGATGCGGTGGGCAACCTGGTGCTGGACGCGGACTAGCCGGGCATCCGGCACTCGCAACGGCGGCGACAGCGCGCTTCGCGAAGCATGCCCTTGTCAGCCCTGCGAGTGCAGGGCCGACGTGGTATCCGCCACCCACCGCACTGCGTCGATGAAGCTACGGGTGTAGGTGGCGGGGGCAATGCCGGAGTCTTCGAGCAGGTCCCAGGCCGCGCACTCATAGTGCAACACGTGACCGAGGACGTCACCGATGGGCCCCGCGCGGTAGACCAGCGCCGCCTTGACCTCCTTCACCAGCGGCAGGTCCGCCACCACGCGTTCCATGGGCTGATCCATGAGAGCATCCAGCACCGACAGCAGGCCGGCCGTGAAGTAGTGCTCCGGATCGGAGCGGTCTTGCACCCGTGCCAACTGCTCACACATCTTGGCGCGCACCAGCGCCGTATCGAGCAGGGCACGCGGCTTATCCTCCACGCGCGCCAACAGGATCAGACTGGCCCAGTTGCGGATGGTCTCGGTGCCCAGCATGAGCAGGGCCTGGCGTACCGAATCAATCTGGTGGCGCAGGGCGAGCGCGGCGGAATTCACATAGCGAAGCAAGCGGTAGGCGAGCCCCACGTCCCGGACGATGATCTCTTCGAGTTCCTTGAACTCCACCGCCGGGTCCTGAATGCGCGCCAGCAACTGCAGCAGCACCATGCGATTGGCACCAACGCTGCGCGACCGGATCACATGCGGCTTGGCAAGGAAATAGCCCTGGAAGTAGTCGAAACCCAGTGCGCGGCAGAGCTCGAATTCTTCATAGGATTCCACCTTCTCGGCCACCAGCTTGACACCGTGGTGACGCAGGCGCGCCACGTGTTCGCGCAGCTCCTGCTCGCCCAGGCTGAGCACGTCCAGCTTCACGATGCGGGCATGGCGGAGCAGGGGTTCGATACCGGGGCGGAAACGGAAGTCGTCGAGCGCAATGGTGTAGCCCCGTAGCGCGAGTTCTTCGAGGGTGGCGAGCACCACGGGCACGGGCTCCACGTCCTCCAGCACCTCCAGCGCGACCTGGTGGGGTGGAAACGGCAGCGGATAATGGCCATCGAGAAAGCCGGTCGACAGATTGATGAACACCGTGTGTTTGCCCGCGACGGCGTCCAGTCCCATATCCATGACGGTATTGAGGATGATCTGGCCGGTCATGGCGTCGCCGTGCGGCAGCGCCCCACCCGGGCAACGAAACAGGAGTTCGTAGGCGAATACCGCGAGGTCCCGGTCGTAGATGGGCTGGCGGCCCACGTAGATGTCTTCCATTGTCATCCGATTCCTTCAGGAATCCCTAACTCAATCCAGGGTCATCACTGACACGGCAAGTGTCCATCACGTTCAGTGGACACATTGCGAGCGCCTGCGCACCCCGCAGGCTATCAGAAATCCCGTAGCGCGCTCTACGTACCCGGCAGCTATATATCCATGCTGGAACCACGATGTGAGGTAGTTACCCATGTCCAACGGTATGCTCGACTTGCCGCTCGCGGGCTATGTGCTTTACACCCTGTCCGTCACGCACGTGACCATCGTGGCGGTGACCCTCTACCTGCACCGCGCACAGGCGCATCGTGCGGTGGAACTCCATCCCGCGATGAGCCACTTCTTCCGCTTCTGGCTATGGCTCACCACCGGCATGGTGACCCGCCAGTGGGTGGCCGTGCACCGCAAGCACCACGCCCACTGCGAAGGCACCGAGGACCCGCACAGCCCACAGGTCTTGGGGTTATCACATGTACTCTGGCGGGGCGCGGAGCTCTACCGCAGCGAGGCCGCCAAGCGCGACACGCTGGAGCGATTCGGCAAGGGAACGCCGAACGACTGGCTGGAACGCCACGTGTATGGGCACGGCGGGTTGGGCGTGACCCTCATGCTCGCCGTCGACCTGGTCCTGCTCGGCGTGGGCGGGCTCAGCGTCTGGGGTATCCAGATGCTATGGATCCCCTTCTGGGCGGCGGGGGTGATCAACGGCGTGGGGCACTACTTCGGCTACCGCAACTTCCAGACCCCGGATGCCTCGCGGAACATCGTGCCTGTCGGCCTGCTCATCGGTGGCGAGGAATTGCACAACAACCACCATGCCTATCCCCATTCGGCCAAGCTGTCGGCACAGCGCTGGGAGTTGGATATCGGCTGGTTGTACATCCGCCTGCTTTCGGCATTGCGCCTCGCGCGGATCAGGTCGGTGGCTCCGCCGCCGGCGAAGCGTACGCGTGCGGGACTCGACGTGGAAGCCGCACGCGCCATCGTGGTGGCACGGTTGCAGGTGCTTGCCGGCTACGGACGGGAGGTACTCGCGCGGATCCTCCGGGACGAACTGAGGCGTGTGCCGGATCGGCGCCTGAAGCGCCAGCTCAGGACTGTGCGTCCGTTACTGCTGCTGGAAGAGGCTCTGCTCGACGAGCACCGGCGGCGCGATCTCGATCGGGCCTTGAGCCACAGCCAGGCGCTACGTACCGCCTACGAGTTCCGCAGGCGTCTCCAGGCGGTGTGGCAACAGTCTGCCGCGCACGGCCCCGAGGCCATGCTCAAGGCCCTGCAGGAGTGGTGTCGCCAGGCCGAGGTCACCGGTATCGATGCGCTGTCGGAATTCGCGCGGCGGCTGGGTGGTTACCGCCTGCGCCGGTCCACATGAAAAAGCCCGGCACGGGCCGGGCTCTTTCGTTGCGCCGGAGGCGAGGCGCGATTACTTGATCTTCGCTTCCTTGTACAGCACGTGCTGGCGGACGACGGGATCGTACTTCTTGATCTCCATCTTTTCCGGCATGGTGCGCTTGTTCTTGGTCGTGGTGTAGTAGTGGCCGGTACCGGCGCTGGAAACCAGCTTGATCTTGTCGCGTGCACCCTTGGCCATGGCTTACACCTTCTCGCCGCGGGCACGCATGTCCGCCAGTACGGCGTCGATGCCCTTTTTGTCGATGATGCGCATGCCCTTGGAGCTCACACGCAGGCTCACGAAGCGCTTCTCGCCCTCCACCCAGAAGCGGTGGGTGTGCAGGTTGGGCAGGAAGCGACGGTTGGTCTTGTTGTTGGCATGGGACACATTGTGTCCGGTGACCGGGCGCTTACCGGTCACTTGGCAAACTCTGGACATGGGCTCTTGCCTCCGGATTCTCGAATTCTGACCCGCCGCTGGGCAGGAAGCCGGGTTTTATAACAGAAACCCGTTGGCGGAACAAGCCTGGGGAGCTGAAGAGAAAAGCTTGAACCACGGGGTTAAAGCTTTTCACAACAACCCGCGCTCGGCGAAGGAGACCATGTTCTCGCCGACGATGATGTGGTCCAGCACGCGCACGTCCACCAGGGCGAGGGCGTCCTTGAGGCGGCGGGTGATGGCCTCGTCGGCACGGCTGGGCTCGGCCACGCCGGAGGGATGGTTATGGGCCAGGATCACGGCCGCCGCGTTATGGGTGAGGACCCGGCGGACCACCTCGCGGGGGTGGACGCTGGCACCGTCCACGGTGCCGAAGAACAGTTCCTCGAAGGCGAGCACGCGGTGACGGTTGTCCAGGAACAGCACGGCGAACACCTCTTGGGGGCGGTCGCGCAGGCGGGCGCTCAGGTAGCGGCGGGTGGCGTCAGGGCTGGTGAGCGCATCACCGCGGGCGAGGGTGCTCGCCAGGTGTCGGCGGGCCAGTTCCAGGGTGGCCTGCAACTGCACATACTTGGCTGCACCCAGGCCCGGGCGGGCGCAAAAGGTGGTGACGTTGGCCTCGAGCAGTGGACGCAGGCCACCGAAGCCGGTGAGTAACTCCCGCGCCAGGTCGACCGCGGTCTTGCCGCGCAAGCCGGTGCGCAGGAAGATGGCGAGCAACTCGGCGTCCGACAACGCCTCCGGGCCGCGCTCCAGCAGTTTTTCCCGCGGCCGCTCCGCCAGCGGCCAATCCGATATGGCCATGGGACCTCCGTGTCCTGTACGTGAAGGCCGCATGGTAACGGCTGCGGGGCGGGTCGAAAAGCGGGAGCCGGCCAATCGCGCGCGGAAGGTCGCTCCCGCGGCCCATCGCGGCCACAAGCGCGCTCCCACGGCGTGATAAACTCCGCCGCCATGAACCTGCAGGGTAAGCACATACTCCTCGGCATTACCGGCGGCATCGCGGCCTACAAGACCCCGGCGCTGGTACGCGCGCTGGGTCGCGCCGGCGCCGAGGTGCGCGTGGTGACCACACCCGCCGCCGAGGCCTTCGTGACCCCATTGAGCCTGCAGGCAGTGTCGGGGCACCCGGTGCGCCGCGATCTCTTCGACGCCGCGGCCGAGGCCGGCATGGATCACATCGCCCTGGCGCGCTGGGCCGACCTGGTGCTGGTGGCCCCGGCCACGGCGGATTTCATGGCACGCCTGGCCGCCGGCATGGCCGATGACCTGCTCGCCACCCTGTGCCTCGCCACCGCCGCGCCCATTGCCCTCGCCCCGGCCATGAACCAGCAGATGTGGCGGGCCCTGGCGACCGCGCACAATGCGCGCGTATTGGCCGCACGCGGCGTGCACCTGTTCGGCCCGGCCGAGGGCGAGCAGGCCTGTGGCGAGAGCGGCCCGGGCCGTATGCTGGAGCCCGGCGAACTGGTCGAGCGTTGTACCGACTTGTTGGCGGCCCGTGGCACCCTGGCGGGCGTGCGCGTCCTGGTGACGGCCGGCCCCACCCGCGAAGCCGTGGACCCGGTGCGCTTCCTGTCGAACCGCAGCTCCGGTCGCATGGGCTTCGCCATGGCCGAGGCCGCCGCCGCGCTCGGGGCCGGGGTAACCCTGGTGAGTGGCCCGGTGGACCTGCCGACGCCGGCGGGTGTGGAACGCGTGGACGTAGTGAGCGCCGCGGAAATGGCCGCGGCCGTGGCGGCACGCAGCTTCGATGTGTTCATCGGCACCGCGGCAGTCGCCGACTACCGGCCGGTGCAGAGCGCCGACCAGAAGATCAAGAAGACCGCCGAACGTCTCACCCTGGAGCTGGAGCGCAACCCGGATATCCTGGCGTCGGTCGCTGCCCGGGCCGACCGCCCCTTCACCGTCGGCTTCGCCGCCGAGACCGGGCACCTCGAGGCCCATGCCCGTGACAAGCTGACCCGCAAGCAGCTCGACCTCATCGCCGCCAACGACGTGAGCGCCGGCGCACAGGGCGGCTTCGACAGCCCGGTCAATGCCCTGCGCGTGTTCTGGGCCGGCGGTGAGGTCAGCCTGCCGCTGCAGGACAAGCGCCGCCTGGCGCGACAACTGATGGACTTGATCGTCGAACATTACCGGAGCCGTCGCTCATGAAACGCCATCCCGTGCAACTGAAAATCCTCGATGAGCGCCTCGGCCGCGACTATCCCCCGCCGGAGTACGCCACGGCCGGTGCCGCCGGCCTCGACTTGCGCGCCATGCTGGAGGCGCCGGTCATCCTCGGCCCGGGCGAGACCACCCTGGTACCCACGGGCATCGCCGTGCACATAGGCGATCCGGGCCTCGCGGCCATGCTGCTGCCCCGCTCCGGGCTCGGCCACAAACACGGCATCGTACTCGGCAACCTGGTGGGCCTCATCGATTCCGACTACCAGGGGCAGGTATTCGTGTCCTGTTGGAACCGGGGGAACGATTCTTTTACGATCCAGGTCGGCGAGCGGATCGCACAGATGGTCTTCGTGCCGGTGGTGCAGGTCGCCTTCCAGATCGTCGATAACTTCAATGAGAGTGCGCGCGGTACCGGCGGCTTCGGCCACACCGGACGACACTGAAGCTCGAACGCGCCCGGGTGCATCCACCCATCCGCCGCCTGTCCCCGCCCGCGGCGGCAACGCACAGGTTTGCCAACGGTGCGCCGTAGCGCACGGCGGTCTTCGTCAACTTCGGAGTACCTTCACAATCATGAGCCCCAACACCCCTGCGGCGGTGACCAACGCCCGCATCCTGTCCGAAGCCCTGCCCTATATCCGGCGCTTCTACGGCAAGACCATCGTCATCAAGTACGGCGGCAACGCCATGAACGATGCCGCCGACGTGAGCTTCGCGCGCGACGTCGTACTCATGAAGCTGGTGGGCATGAATCCGGTGGTGGTGCACGGTGGCGGGCCGCAGATCGGCGACCTGCTCAAGCGCCTCGGCAAGGAGAGCCACTTCATCGAGGGCATGCGCGTCACCGATGCCGAGACCATGGACGTGGTGCAGATGGTACTCGGCGGCCTGGTCAACAAGCAGATCGTCAGCCTGCTCAACCGCCACGGCGGCAAGGCCGTGGGCCTGACCGGCAAGGACGCGGACCTCATCCGTGCCCGCAAGCTCACCTTCAAGCGCAACGCCCCCGAGATGAACGCCCCCGAGATCATCGACATCGGCCATGTGGGCGAGGTGGAATCGGTGGACGGCACCGTGGTGGACATGCTGGTGCAGGGCGATTTCATCCCGGTCATCGCGCCGGTGGGCGTGGGCCCGGACGGCGAGTCCTACAACATCAACGCCGACGTGGTGGCCGGCAAGGTGGCCGAGGCACTCAAGGCCGAGAAGCTCATGCTGCTCACCAACACCGCCGGCCTGCTCGACAAGCAGGGCCAGGTGCTCACCGGTCTCACCGCCGCACAAGTGGACGGGCTCATCGGCGACGGCACCATCTACGGTGGCATGCTGCCCAAGATCCGCTGCGCGGTCGAGGCGGTGAACAACGGCGTGCAGAGTGCGCACATCATTGACGGCCGCGTGGAGCACGCGTTGCTGCTGGAGATTTTCACCGACGAAGGTGTCGGTTCGCTGATCCGTAAGGAGTAAGAGCGAATGGCGGAGAAGAGCGAGAAACACTCACGCCGGCAGCAGATCCTGGAGGCCTTGGCGCACCAGTTGGAGACCAGCCCGGGGGAGCGCATCACCACCGCCAGCCTGGCCAAGGCCGTGGGCGTGTCCGAGGCGGCGCTTTATCGCCATTTCCCCAGCAAGGCGCGCATGTTCGAGGGCTTGATCGAGTTCATCGAGGATTCGGTGTTCGGTCTGGTGAACCGCATCCTGGCCGAACATGACAGTGCCGCCGCGCGCTGCGAGCGCATCCTCACGGTCCTGCTGGGTTTTTCCGCACGCAATCCGGGCATCACGCGCATCCTGGTGGGCGATGCCCTGGTGGGTGAGACCGACCGGCTGCGGGTACGCATCGGCCAGTTCTTCGATCGCATGGAGACACAGCTCAAGCAGGTGCTGCGCGAAGGCGAACTGGCCGGAGAGGTACGGCCCGGCACCCCGGTGGGGGCAGCGGCCAACCTGCTCCTTTCCGTGGCGGCAGGACGCATGGGACAGTTCGTACGCAGCGGCTTCAAACGCGAGCCGCTGGAGGCCTGGGAGCAGCAATGGCCCATGCTGGCGCAAGGCCTGTTCGCCACGCGCACCCTGCCCGGCGTGGCCCTCGGTTGACGCCTGCGGCAACGGCCCGCGCCGCGACGCTCCGGCTGAAGCGCGGGCCCTGACGCCAGGCGGGGCAGGAACGCAGGCGCTACTTCCCGCGCATCTCCGTCAGCTCACGGAAACGCAGCAGGTCCTGGTCGTACTTGTGCTCCAGGGCCACCAGTTCCTCCTGCTTCACGGCCACATAGGCCTGCTTGTTCTCGAGCTGCTTCTGCAGCGTGCCCATGTCGTTCTGGAGAGCCGTCGGGACGGACTTGCCGGCACGCCCCAAGCGTTCCGCACGCTTGTGGTATTCGGCGAGCTTGGCTTCCAGCTTGTCGATATTCATGCGCGTATAGGTAAGCACGTCCTTGAGCGCGGAGACCTGGCGCTCGCGGGCCATGATGATGTCCTGCTCACTGGCGAAGGTGGAAAGCAGCACGCGGTCGTTGCGCGCCTGCTCCTCACGCCGTCGCTGCGCCTCGACAGCCTGTGCATCCTGCACCTCCTTCTGTCGTTCCTGCTCCGCGCGCTCTTGGGGACTCATGGCCGGTTCCTGCACCTCGAGGGTCATGCCGTGCTGGTTGAGCACGCGACTCTCCTGTTGCGCGTACTCAGGCGGCACTTCATTGCCGCATTCACGCACGCCGTCGCTGTTGGTCCAGCACTTGATGGCCGCCGGTGTGGGTGCCGCGCCCAGGGCAAGCATCAGCGCAGCGAGTAGATGAGGTGTGATACGCATGACATTCCCGCTTGAGACTCAGGTCGATAGTCCGATGAGCCGTCGCGGCCAGTATACTGCCGTGCCTGTCGTCTCCCCACCGCCCACCCCGAATCTGTGACGCTTTCCGAACAACTGCTGCTTTTCATGGCCGCCGTACTGGCCAACGGCTTCTCGGCCTTCGCGGGTGGCGGCGCCGGCCTGCTGCAACTGCCTGTGTTGATCTTTCTCGGGCTGCCGTTCGCGGTGGCGCTTGCCACCCACAAGATCGCCACCGTGGCGTTGGGCATCGGCGCCACCCTGCGCCATCTGCATGAACGCGCCCTGGAGCGGCGTTTCGTGCTGTTCATCCTCGCCACCGGCGTGCCAGGGGTGGTGTTGGGTGCGAGCGTGGTGCTGTCGCTACCGGATGCGGCTGCACGCATTGCCCTCGGCGTGCTCACGTTCGCCCTCGGCATGTACTCCTTCCTGCGCCGCGACCTGGGCCAAAATCATGCGCCGCGACATCGCGATCGTCGGGGCATGCTGATCGGTGGCGGGGTCCTGTTTCTCATCGGCGGGCTGAACGGCTCCCTCACCTCGGGCACGGGCCTGTTCGTCACGCTCTGGCTGGTGCGCTGGTTCGGACTGGACTACCAGCGTGCCGTGGCCTACACGCTGGTGCTGGTGGGCATGTTCTGGAACGGTGCCGGAGCCCTTACCCTGGGCGTGCTGGGTGAGGTGCAGTGGAGCTGGCTGCCGGCACTCATCGCCGGCTCGCTGGCGGGCGGCTATCTGGGCGCCCATTTCGCCATCGCCAAGGGTAACCGCCTCATCAAGCGCGCCTTCGAAGCGGTCACCCTGCTGGTGGGATTGAAACTGATCCTCGGCTGAGAAGAAAAAGCGCTCAACGCAAAGGCGCAAAGAACGCCGAGGGCGCAAAGGTGTCATGGGCTGACGTCCGCAAGCCAGGACGTCGCCGCCCCATCAACCCGCTCTTTGCGTCCTTTGCGTTCTTTGCGCCTTTGCGTTGGGCTGTGCTCTCAAATGCCGTACTGGGCGCGGTAGGCGCGGATGGCTTCCACGTCTGCGGTGCGGCCCTGTTCTTCCAGGTATTCGATGAGGTCGGCCAGGGCGACGATGCTGATCACCTGAAGGCCGTAGTTGCGTTCCACTTCCTGGATGGCGGAGAGTTCGCCGGTGCCGCGTTCCTGGCGATCGAGGGCGATGACCACGCCGGCCGCCTTCGCACCCGTGGCCTCGATGAGCGCCATGGATTCACGGATGGCGGTGCCTGCGGTGATGACGTCATCGACGATAAGCACGCGCCCGGCCAGCGGCGCACCCACGATGTTGCCGCCCTCGCCGTGATCCTTGGCCTCCTTGCGATTGAAGCAATAGGGCAAATCGCGGTCGTGGTGCTCGGCCAGCGCGATGGCGGCGGCGCTCGCCAGTGGGATACCCTTGTAGGCGGGCCCGAACAGTACGTCGAAAGCAAGCCCGGAGTTGGTGATGGCAGCGGCGTAATAACGGCCGAGGCGCGCCAGCGTGGCACCTGAATTGAACAGGCCTGCGTTGAAGAAATAGGGACTCACACGGCCCGACTTGAGGGTGAACTGGCCGAAGCGCAGCACGCCGCGTGAGATGGCGAAGTCGAGGAATTCCCGCTGGTAATCGTGCATGGAGGTGAACCGGGCCTGGAGTGAGGCGGCCATTATAGTCGCCGCTCCCGATGGCCGGAACCACGGTACCGGCCGTGCGCACAAATCCAGGGAAGGGCCGAGCCTTGCGGCGCTCAGGTTCAGCACACAGCGCACCCACCAGCGCCCAGTCCCGGGTATGGGATTTCACAGCCATTGGGTTATGCTCCCGGCCCCATGAAAATCATCAGCGTCAACGTGAACGGTATCCGCTCTGCCGCGGGCAAGGGTCTCTTCGAGTGGCTCGCGGGGCAGGAGGCGGATGTGGTATGCGTGCAGGAGACCAAGGCGCAGGAACACCAGCTCGACCCCGCGGTGTTCCGGCCCGCCGGGCTGTCCTGCCACTACTTCGATGCACTGAAGAAGGGCTACAGCGGCACCGCCCTGTTTTGCCGCAAGCCGCCCGAGCGGGTGGTTCGGGGCCTCGGTTTCGCGGGCTGCGATGACGAGGGCCGCTACCTGCAAGCAAATTACGGCAACCTGAGCATCGCCTCGCTCTACCTGCCTTCCGGTTCGGCGGGCGCGGAGCGCCAGGCCGCCAAGTACGCCTTCATGGATGCCTTCCTGGAGGTACTCGCGCGGCTGCGCAAGGACGGACGCGAATACATCATTTGCGGTGACTGGAACATCGCGCACCGCAACATCGACTTGAAGAACTGGCGCAGCAACCAGAAGAACTCCGGCTTCCTGCCCGAGGAACGGGCATGGCTGGACGAGGTTTTCGAGGAGTTGGGCTGGGTGGACGGTTTCCGCGTGGTGAATCAGGAACCCGAGCAGTACACCTGGTGGTCCAACCGCGGCCAGGCCTGGGCGAAGAACGTGGGCTGGCGCATCGATTACCAGATCATCTCACCCGGACTGCGAGAGAGGGTAAAGGCGGCCAGCATCTACAAGGAACAGCGCTTCTCCGATCACGCACCGCTCATCATCGAATACGCGGGAGAGCTGTAGTTTCCTATCCTAAGGTTCAGCCAGTGGGAGATTTCACCATGCACCGTGCCCTCACCTACGTCGCCGCCGTCGCCCTGCTGACGGCCTGCGCCACCTCGCCTCTCGGACGCCAGCAACTACGTTTTTTCCCGGAAGGCCAGATGGCGGAAATGGGTGCGGCCGCCTTCGACCAAGCACGCCAGGAAACCCCGCCGACGAAGGATTCGGCGCTTACCCGCTATGTGACCTGTGTGGCGGATGCGGTCACGGCCCAGGTGGACGACGGCCCCGACGAGTGGGAGGTGGAGGTGTTCGACAATCCCCAGGCCAATGCCTTCGCCCTGCCCGGTGGCAAGGTCGGCGTCTACAGTGGGTTGCTGAACGTGGCGAAGAACCAGCACCAATTGGCCACCGTCATCGGCCACGAGATCGCCCACGTCCTCGCCCAGCACGGAAACGAGCGCGTCTCCACTGCCTATGCCACCGAGGCCGGACTGCAGCTGGTGCAGGCGCTCGCGGGCGGCCAGGGCGCGCAGAACGACAACCTCATGGCCCTGCTCGGGCTGGGCACCCAGGTGGGCATCATCCTGCCGTTCTCCCGCACCCAGGAGTCCGAGGCCGATCTCCTGGGCCTGGACCTCATGGCCAAGGCGGGCTTCGATCCGCGTGAGAGCGTGAAGCTTTGGCAGAACATGGCCGCGGCGGGTAACGGAGCCCCGCCCGAGTTTCTCTCCACTCACCCCTCTCACGGCACACGCACCGACGACCTCAACAAGCGCATGCAGCGGGCCATGGACCTGTACAACGAGGCGCGCCGCCAGGGCCGCACGCCGAACTGCACGCGGTAGCGGGGGTGCAACGCGGAGGGGCGCCCCGTCATTGTCTGCCCCGGTCATTACCCGCCGCCGCCGCCTCCGCCTCCGCCGCCACGGCACCGAGCGAGACCTGACCAGCGCCTGCAGCACGCGCCCGGCGCAGGGCCTCGGCGGCCTCCCGCACCAGGGACTCCTCGTCCTGACCCTTGCGCCAGGCCGCTACACCGATGCAACAACTGAGGGCGGGTGACTTGCCCGCCGAACTCGTCACCACCGCCTTACAGAACCTCTCCGCCACGCCGGCGGCATGGGATTGCGCGGTATGGGGCAACAGCACCGCCAGATGCTGCTCATCCAGGACCCCGGCCACATCGGTCTCGCGCAGGCGCCCGGCCACCTCCTTGGCCATCGCCACCAGCGCCGCCTGCTGCGACAGCCCTGTCACGGGATCGGGTGTGAGCAGCAGCAGGCTGAGCGGATCGCCGTAGCGGCGGGTCGCAGCCAAGGCCGCCGTCAGGCGGTCGGCGAAGGCATAGCGCGTGCCCAGGCCCGTGGCCGGGTCGCGGCGCGCCAGCGTGCCGAGGCGCTCGTCAATCTGGTTGAGTCGCGCGTTGCTGCGCATCAGCTGTTCTGCCAGGCGCTGCACCTGCACCAGGGCATTGCGCCGCACGCTCGCCTCCTCTTCCAATCGGGCTGCCGCTTCGCTGAGCTCGCGCCGTTGCTCGGCGATACGCGTCTCCAGTTCCGCGCGCTGGTCCTCGTGTACACCGTCAGCGGTGCCCGATTCCGCAGGAGCTTCCGTGCATTCCACCAGCCAGCCGAGGTGTTGTTCCTGCACGGCGAGCGGGCGCCAGTGCAAGCGCACCCGGTAGGGAGCGCCATCGGTATCCCGTTCCAGGGTGCGTTCCGCCGGGACCTTGGCGTAATCCTTGCCAAGCAGGGACGCCGGTGTCCCCAGGCCACCCTCGTGAGCGGCACCGAGCAGGGCGAGGAAGCGGGGATTCACTTCACTCCAAGCACCCGCCGGCGTGACCACGGCGAGGCCGATACCGGCCTGGCGCATGGCCTCGGTGTAGAGGGCTGCGCGGGTGCGGCTCGCACGCAATTGCTGTTGTTGCTCGAAGGCCTCGCGTGACAGGGTCGCGTTGGCCCGCCGCAGCTGGTTCGGGCTTGGCAGGCGCTGCGCGCGGGGCAGCCAACCGATGAAGACGCCGGCTGTGAGGAGCATCAGCACAGCCGCTGTGGCCTTGGTGGTGCCGCCGCGCTGCGGATCGGGTGACCACAGGTCCCAGACTGCGGCGGCATGGGCCGCGGCGAGGGCGAGCAGCGCAGCGGCGCACAGCCAGAGCAGGCCGCGGTACTCCAGGTCCCGCCTGCGCAAGGCCAGGTACGCGAGACCGGCAGGAAGCAGCACCCCGGCGAAGACGATGCCTGCATCCGCGATGGCATGCAGCAGGACCGTGGTGCGTTCCCAGGTGAGAGGGGAGGCATCCAATGCCGTTTCCATGGCACGCAACAACTGTTGGAGGTATTCCATCCTGGTACACCTCGCTGGTTATTCGGTCGCCCGACAAGGGCATCCGGGAACTGTAGCCAGTGTAGCGGCTCAGCCTGGACGGTTCAGGTCGAGGGAGCGGCGCACCCAGGGCAACAGCAGGTAGGCAGGGAATGACAGCAGGAAGGTAACGAAGAAATAGGCGGAATAACCCAGGCCCTCCGCACCGTAGCCGCTCGCCCAGCCTGCCAGCGAACGGCTGAGGGCGAATACCGATGACAGCAACGCGTATTCGGTGGCCGAATGGTCCTTGTTGACGATGGCCATGAGAAAGGCCAGGAACGCCGCGGTACCCAGGCCGCCGGTGAAGGACTCGAAGCCGCTGGCGCCGTACATGAGGGCTACCTGGGAAATCGGCAGGTCGGCGCCGCTGGAGGCCAAGGGGATGGCGTAAGCGGCGTAGGTGTAAAAGAGGTTCGAGAGGGCCTGAAACAGACCCAGGATCCACAGGGCGTGGAAGATACCGATACGATCGGTGATGGCACCGCCCACCACGCCGCCGACGATGGACAACACCAGCCCCAGGTTCACCGATACCAGGCCGATGGCACTGGCCGAAAACCCCGCGTCCACCCAAAACGGTTTCACCATCAGCCCCATGGCCGCATCCCCCAGCTTGAACAGCAGGATGAAGGCGATCACCGGCAGCATGTAGCGCCGCCGCAGCAGTTCCATGAGGGCACCGAACATGGGGCCGTGGCTGAGCGTTTCGAAGGCGGCGTTCTCGCGGGAGCGGAACAATGTGCTGCCGCCGACGATCGCGGCACCGGCAACGAGGGCGTAGGTCCACAGTTCGGGAAACTGCACCGACCAGCGCGTGGTGCGATCCACCAGCCAGACTGTACCGAGGAAAAACAGCACCACGGCCGTGAGCGCTAGCGGATGGGTAGCGAGCGTGCGCAGTTCGCGCGCGAGGGACAAGCCCTCCCGCGCTATCGCCTGGCGCTCGCGTGGTGCCTGGAGACAGGCCAGGGCCAGCAGGCCCAGCATCACGGCCGCGGCCAGGTAGGTCGCGGGCCAGCCGACGTAATCACTGAGCACCAGCATCACGCCCGAGGCCAGCATGCCCACCCGGTAGAGGGCGATGCGGACGCCGTTGGCGAGTCCCAGCTCGCGCTTGTCCAGCAACTCGATGGTGTAGCCGTCGATGGCAATGTCGTTGGTGGCCGACAGCAGCGCGAACACGCCGATGGCGAACCACGCCCAGGGGCCGAAGTCACCCTGCAGGGCCAGGGCCACGAGCACCGCGCCCATGGCCATATCCACCACCGCCATCCACACCCGGTGGCGGCGGTAGTGGTCGACGGCCGGCGCCCACAGGAATTTGAGGGTCCAGGCCAGACCGATGAGGCCGATGAGACCGATGTCGCGCAGGTCCACACCCTGCTGGCGAAACTGCACGGGGAACACGTCGTAGAACACGCCGAGCGGGAAGCCCTCGGCAAAATACAGCAGGCCGACCCAGAACAGTTTCGACTTCAGGAGCTTGGGGGCGTCTGTGGGCACAGGGAAGATTGGGTCGGTGGATGGCGGCGGTTATGATACACAGCTTGTCCGTTCCCGCCGCGAACCCTTTCCCATGCCACTGGATGCCACCTTCCTTGCAGCCTTCATCGTCGGCTTTACCGGAGGCGTGCATTGTGTCGGCATGTGCGGCGGCATCGTCGGTGCGCTGAGCTTCGGTGTACCCGACACGGTACGCGGGCAGCCGCTGCGCTTCCTGCCGTATCTCCTCGCCTACAACGGTGGACGGGTGCTCAGCTACACCGTGGCGGGGGCCATCATGGGCGGGCTGGGCCTGCTGGCGGCCAACCTCGCGCTGCTGCACCGGGGCCAACTGGTGCTGCAGGTGATCGCCGCCCTGTTCATGATCGCGCTGGGACTTTATCTCGGCGGCTGGTGGCAAGGCCTGGCCCGGGTGGAGCAGGCCGGCAGGGGCATCTGGCGGCATCTCGAACCCCTGGGTCGACGCCTGGTGCCGGTGCATCATCCGGCCCATGCCTTTGGGCTGGGACTGGTCTGGGGATGGCTGCCCTGTGGGTTGGTGTACAGCGTACTGGTCTGGGCGCTGTCCGCGGGCGGGCCCGTCGAGGGCGCGCTGTTGCTGCTCGGCTTCGGCCTGGGCACCCTGCCCAACCTGTTCGCCATGGGCCTGGTGGCGGCCCGTGTGGCCGCCTTCACGCGCAAACCCTGGGTGCGTCATACCGCAGGGCTGCTGGTGATTGCCTTCGGGGTGCTCGAAGCCTACCGCGCACTGGCGTGAGGGTGGTGCGCCTCGCGCAAGCGGCTGCGCGTACCGCTCACGCCCTCACTTCCGCCGGGGCGGCTCGGTGAAGAACTGCTGGCGGAAGCGGAAGGTGTAGGGCTCGGCAAGCTGCTGCGGCTTGACGTTAACCTCGAAGTCCAGCACTTCCTCGTTGCGCACGGGGAAATCCGCCAAGTAATAGATGGCGTCACCTTCACGGATTTCACGCATCTTGAGGGTGCGCAGCTGCTGGTTCAGGGTGAGCGCCTGCGCATCCACCTCTGCGGCGACGTCGGCGGGTGCCTTGGCGGGCTTGCGCTGGATGGCCACAGTAAGCACGCCGCGGTTCTGGCTGCGCTGGATGCCGTGGGACTTGGCGATGGGGGGATGCAGCATGTCCGCCGTGAAGGCGTTGTAGTGGATGATGTAGTTGCCGAATTCCACCGCCTGCAGTGCCTGCGCCGTACCGGTGGTGACGGCGAGCGTGAAGGCGACAGCCAGTGCCGTGCGAATCATGAAAGACCCTCCCGAGCAGTCTGATGAAAACAACTATAGCCGCCTGGAAGAAACCGTCACACCATACCGACCTCAGCCTGTAGCGACCTGCGGCGGGGTGGTTTTTACGAACCTGAGAGGCCGGTTGATGGTTGCCAGGATGGTGCGTACCTCGGCGTACTGCTTCTGCAGAACAGCAGAAGACTTCTCCAGTTCCTCGATGCGTGACGCCAAGGTGTCGCGGGATTCGTTGATCTTGCGCAGGTTCTCCAGGCGCTGCTCCATCTGTTCCTTGTGATCCTTGATCTGCTTCACCAGCGGGCCCATGACGGCCCTGCTCCAGTGCTCGGCGTCCTTGTGTGCCTTGAAGAAGATGTTGCGGGCGTGGCTCACCAGGGAGATGAAGAATTTCTTGATCACGTAGTGCTGCTCCGTGGCCACGGTGAGGGGGCTGTTGCGGAAGGCCTCCGCATCCTGCTTGAGCTGTTCGAATTCCTTCTGGTACGCAGTGACCTTGTACAGCACCGGCTTGATCTCGGTGATGCCGTGCTCCTGATGGAACTTGCGGTAGACGGTGACCACCAGGCGGTTGAGCTGCTCGGTATATTCCGACACCTCGCGCAGCTTTTCCTCCACACCGTCGAAGAAGGTCTTCATGCCGATCTTCATGCCGTGGGTGGTCCAACTGTCGCTCATGTCCCGGCGGGTCTGCGACACCAGCTTGTCCAGTTCCGTCAGGCTTAGCAGCTCCAGCAGCTTCTTGCTCTGCTCGGCGAGGATGCGCTTGTTGGCCTGGAAGCTCTCCACGTTCTTGAAGTACGCCACCTGCTCCTCGCGGGTCTTTTTCATGAGGTGCTCGATCACGTCATTGTTCTTGCCCGAGAGGTCCTTCAGCTCATGTAACTGCTTGGCGGCGGAAGTGAAACGTGAGGCGAGCAGGTCGTGGGACTCCTTCACCATGCCGCCGATCTCGTTCACCACGTACTGGCGTACCAGGCTCTGCTTGTAGGGCAGGATGTCATTGGCGAAATAGCTTTCCAGCTGCAGCATCTGGCAGCGCTCTAGCAAGGGCCGGTCGTGACGAATCTTCGCAAGCAACGCCTTCTGCGCGGACACCGGGAAGATCTTCGACGACTCCACCCCCAGGGTCTGCGCCACCTTGTGCGCCTGCTCCTCCACCGATTTCTGCACCGCCGCAGGGCTCTTGAGCTCGTCCCACATCACATCGACCTTGTTCAGCACCACCACCACACCGATGTCCTTGTGCAGCGCCTTCACGTTGTGATTCCACATGTCCAGATCGGACTTGGTCACACCGGTATCGGCGGCAAGCACGAACACCACCGCGTGGGCGTTCGGCAGCATGCTCACGGTCAGTTCGGGCTCGGAGCCTAGGGCATTGAGTCCCGGGGTGTCGAGGATCACCAAGCCCTGCTTGAGCATGGGGTGCGGGAAGCTGATGAGTGCGTGGCGCCACAGGGGGATTTCGACAGTCTCGGGCATGCTGCCGTCGGGCGAGTGCAGCAACAGGTCTTCTTTGCTGAAGAGACCGAGCTTGCGGGCGTCATCCAGCGGCACGCGCTTGGTGCGCACCACTTCCTGGAAGGCCTCGGCCATGCTGTCCGGCGCATTCAGCTCCAGGGCGATGTGGGTCCAGTGGATGGGCTCGTTCTTGAATTCGGCGATGCTGGTGTCCTGCAGCCGCGTTTCGATGGGCAGCAACCGGATGTACGCCTGTTGCGCCTTGTTGTCCCAGAACAGCTCGGTGGGGCACATGGTGGTGCGGCCCGCCTCGGAGGGCAGCAGGCGGCGGTCGTATTCGGAGAAGAAGATGGCGTTGATGAGCTCGGTCTTGCCGCGCGCGAATTCTGCCACGAAGGCGATGGTGAGGCGATCACCCTGCAGGGTGTCGAGGATCTCGAAGATGCGCAGCTCGTCGTCGCTGTCCACCATGTCGTTCGCCTCGAGCCACTTCTGGTAGCGGAGGATGCCCTCGCGCAGATCGGTCTTCCACCGATCGAAGGCCTGCATTTGCTCGCTCAAACGCTGATTGGACATGGCACGGGTTCTTTATTGGTTGCTGCGGCCGGCGCCGCTCCGCTGCCGGCGCACCACGCAAACGGCTGAACGGACGGGATTTTACCAGCAACGGCAATCAGGGTAACGGCGCCCGGCCCTGCTCCCATGTGATGCCGGTCACATTCGGGAAGGAACGGGGGCATGCGATGCGCAGGCGCTTATCGCGGCCCGTCTCTCCGGAAACCAGGGTGACCGCAGAGGGTGGCACGCCGAAGGCCTTGGCGATGAAGCGCAGCAGGTGCGCGTTGGCCTTGCCGTCCACCGGTGGGGCGGTGATGCGCACCTTCATCTGCTCGCCATGCGGCCCCACCAGCTCGTCACGGCTGGCGCGCGGCTGCACCCGCAGGTCGAGGACCAGGTCTGCACCTTCCCAGCGGATGGCAGGCATGTCAGCCGGCCAGGCGCGCCAGGTCGCGCAGCGGGGGCATGATGAGCATGAGCAGTACCTGCAGGCCGATGATGGCCACCAGCGGCGACAGGTCGAAGCCTGACACCGGCGGCATGAAGCGGCGCACCGGGCGCAGCAGGGGTTCATTGAGGCTGTGCAAGGCGTCGGTGACGGGGTTGTAGCGCCCCGGGTTGACCCAGCTCAGGATGGCCTGGATGAGGATGGAAAAGATGAATACATAAATGGTCAGCTCCACCAGTTCGGCCACGGACAGCAGGAACAGCGTGAGCGGGCCCATGGCGAAGCCGCGCAGCGCGGCCATGAGGGCGAGCGAGACCATCTGCAGCGCGATCATGAGCACGACGGCGGCCAGGTCGAGGCCCCACAGGCCGGGGACGAACCGGCGCAAGGGCTTCAGCGGCGGATTGGTGATCTTCACCAGGAACTGGGAGACCGGGTTGTAGAAGTTGGCCCGTGCCCATTGCAGCAGGAAGCGCAGCAGCAGGGCCAGGATGTACAACTGGAACAGGGTGCCGATGAGAAAGACCAGCGGGGTGGCCAGGTAGTCGCTCATGCCTGATCTCCGAGCAGCCGCGCCAGTTCCTCGGAGCGCTCCCTGGCCGCCTGCAACGCGCGACGGAACAGGCGGCGCAGTTCGCCCTCCTCCAGCACCCGGATGGCCTGCTCGGTGGTACCACCGGGCGAGGTCACACGCCGGCGCAGCGTGGCCGCGTCATCGGATGATTCAAGGGCCATCTTGGCCGCACCGAAGGCGGTCTGCAGGGTCAGCAGGCGTGCCGTGGACGGGCTCAGCCCCTGTTCCTGGGCTGCAGCCTCCAGGGCCTCCATGACCAAGAAGAAATAGGCGGGCCCACTCCCGGAAAGGGCGGTCACCGCGTCCATCTGTTCCTCGCGTTCCAGCCACAACGCGATACCCACGGCACGCATGATGCCTTCCGCCATTTCCTTCTGCGCCTGATTCACGCGTTCATTGGCGATGAGGGCCGTGGCGCCGCTCTGCACCAGGGCCGGCGTGTTGGGCATGGTACGCACGATGGCCGGCTTGCCACCCAGCCAGCGCTCCATGTCGCCCAGCCGGATACCCGCAGCGATGGATACCACCAGCGGATTGCGCTCACGTACTGCGGGGGCGATGGCCTTGCATACCTCGGCCAAGACCTGGGGTTTGACCGCCAGCACCACCACGTCGCAGGCACGCACCAGGGCGGCGTTGTCCTCCATCGCCTGCACGCCGAAGCTCTCGGCGAGGCGCGCGCGCTGCTGCGGGTCGGGTTCCGATACGCAGAGGGTTGTCGGGTCTTTCTGATCGGCCATCAGGCCGCCGATGAGGCTGCGGGCCATGTTGCCGCCGCCGATGAATCCGATGTTCGAGGCTTTCATTGTATCTGGGTGTCGGTTAGGCCGGCTAAAGCATAACGGCTGTCTTGCCGGGCTGCCATGCTGAAAGCGTTAACACGGGGGAACTCTTCCATGTTTGCCCGACTGCAGGAGCGGCTTTATGCCCCGCAGGGGTGCTCAGGCCGCGATTGTGTCCGCCCGGCTTGCCATCGCGGCCTGAG
>Ga0172382_10000506_pt1 | contig 73590 bp, 56 predicted proteins | sample Leawel138RmetaG_FD_122245 | JGI IMG/M metagenome (GOLD analysis project Ga0172382, IMG submission 122245) | Leachate microbial communities from a municipal landfill in Southern Ontario, Canada - Leachate well 138R metaG | ecosystem: Engineered > Solid waste > Landfill > Unclassified | place...
AGACCCGAAGGGTCGCGGTTCGCAAGCGAGCGCAGCGAGCGTTACGAGCGAAGCGAGTCTCCCGCATGCATGAGGAAGAACTGCTAGACCCGAAGGGTCGCGGTTCGCAAGCGAGCGCAGCGAGTCTCCCGCATAGCTCCGATCTACATTGCCAGAAGATCATCAATGAACTGAGCAAACGGCATATTGAGGGCGAGCAGAATCACCCCCGTGGTCGTTGCCACCAAGCCTATGAGGAGCGGTTCTAGTAAAGAGTGAAATCGCTCTACCAGAGATTCGACTTCCACCTCATAGTGCGTGCTCATGCTTTTGCAGAACTCTGCACTCGCTCGGCCCTCACCGATCAACGCCATTCCTCCCACCATAAGCGAGCCGTATTCCTCATTATACTCCGTGAAGTGATCGCCCAGCGGCTCGCTAGCAAGAAACTTTTTCTTGAGTTCAAGATGCAATCTCTGAAAGGTAGAAGAGCCACTACCCTCTCCTGCCAACCTAGCACAGTGCGGGATGTCGCATCCAACCTGGAAGAGGGTGGAGAAGATGGTCCAGTAGCGGGCCCTTTGAACCTCCGTGACCAGACCCTTCAAGCCTGGAAAAGACCGAAGGCTGTCCATGTTAAACTCATCTCTCTTCCAGCGAAGGAAAATCTTTCTGAACTCCCACAAGAGTAAGGCTCCGACTATCCAAGCGTAGGGTGAGCGCAGGATATCCGATAGTTGGAATAGGAGCCGAGTTATTAGCGGAACGGGGCCCTGGCCAACAATATTTTTAAACAGCGGAACCAACCACACAAGGACCGTTACCGCCAGGATAATGTTGACCGAAAAGACAAAGCAAGGGTAGGTAATGGCTGCACGAAGTCGCCTTTGAAACTTGGCCGTTTCTTCAGCGATGCGAGCGGCCATTTCCAGACTAGGCCCCAGTCCGGCCCCCGATTCGGCCATCTCCATCAGAGCCAGAGCTACCGGCGACAAACCATGCCCGGCAAAGGCAATCTTGAGATTATATCCGGATTCAAGTTTGCGCAAGGCTCCGTTCACGAGTATGCCCAGTCTCTCCGGCGAACCTTCTGTTAAAAACTCTAGACTCTTGGCAAGGGGGATTCCCGCTTGATTCATAAAGCTCAATTGACTGAAAAGATGGCCTTCTAGTTCTGGAGAGAGCGCTCCCGGAGATTTTATTTCCGGCTGAGTGCTCACAGCCGAGATCTCGTATTAAGAGGTGAGAAATGAAAGGACCCGTTGATTCTCGGCCCGTCCTTGTGAACAAAGGATACTTGAAACTGAAGTTCTTGCCTGGCCAGATCAATGTTCGCTTCAAATTCTTTCAAGTTCTTAGAAAGCACATTGGCAACCACTATCTGATCCTGAGCCAGAGGCAACCAGGAGGTAAGAGGTCGGGGCAGAAGCGCGGGCGGCTCAGGTTCAAGGACTACTCGTTCGAGTTGGCCGACTTTTTCCGAAGTCGATAGATAAGCTACCCGTCGATTCCATTGCGGGGCATTGTTTGGTCCGGAAAAGTTGCCCTCTTCAGACCAGTCACTCATGGCCAGACAAGTGATCTGATCTCGGGCATCGCTCGTTGGGTTACTCTTTTGGATGGTCACCGCACCCAAGTCGGTTGGAATAAAATCTCTGCGTAAGAGCAGCTTTACGCGAAGCATCTCAGCTTGCATCCCTCCGGCCTCGTCCATCCTTTTCAACGCTTGATTGCCTCGACCAAAAAGAAGAAAGACTCCGGTTAAGAAAACGCCGAATAAGCTGGCAGCAAGCAGCAACTCCGCTAGACTCACCCCGCGACTCCAACTTTTACGAACCAGGGTTTTCAAAAGTCATCCAGGTAGATAAACCTGGTCCGCACTAGGCTTTGTCGGCCGCGTTCCATAGTCTTTTGCTCACCGTGCCAACTCACTTCAACCTCAAGCTGAAAATAGCTGCCCAAGTCGGAATTCTCGACCTTGTGAGGTCGGAGTTGCCAGACGAATTCGGCCTCATTATTGGAGGTCAAGATCACCGTTCGCGTCCCTGTCAGGTCGTCTTGCCCCCACAGTGGCGGGCCCGCTCGGCGTGCACGCTCCAAAATCTCGTCGGCCAAGAGTGCCCCGGTTGCTTGGTCCTCGGACACTGAACCTGCCTTGGCCAAGTAGGCGAATGTGGCCAAAAGAGCACCAGCGATAAAGGTAAGAAGCCAAATCGCGACTAATATTTCAGCTATGGAGAATCCCCGGTTATCTCGCTGCAAAAACATGTCCCCCACACTCCTATCCAGGGGCCATATTAGAGATACTAGCCCCAAAAACCTTTCTTTGCCCCAACGAAGAAAACAAGGTTTCGCTTTATTCACCGTGCTAGCAAGCATTTTGCTTTTGCTTCTTATGCTGGGTGCACTTCTCGAAGCTCAGCGCTCGCGGAGCTCTTTGGCTGCCTACAACTTCGATCGTGAAATATGCCGCGATACGACCGAATCTCTATTTCAGTATGTTCGATTTAAGCTTGAGCAAAACCAAACCTGGTTGCTCGATGCTGCAACGAGTCCCGAACCACCCTCACAGCAAGACGGACGGCCCCTCTTTTCCATGACAAATCTGAAGCGGCTCGATAGCAAAGAGATCTGCGGAAGGATAGAGATCACAGGCGAGTTTATGCAAGCAAGTCCGGTAGATTTTACTCTTGCGATCGATAACAATCTACACAATAAGGCAGGCGAGTACAGCCTTTCTCCTCACTCGGCCAGGATCACCATTGAAACTCGCTATGGCAGAAGCAGTCAGCGGAAGTCTTGGATTCTTATTCATTCGGCTTTTTCCAATTCTACTCTAGCTGCTAGTCGCGATATCGACCTACAAGCCCCAGAGATTGTCTTTGCCTCGACCGATCCTTCCCGTAATCAAATCCGCTCGCAAGAGGATGTCCTACTGCCTCCTTCGGAGTCTATAAAATTTGAACCGAGCGATGAATGGAGGAGAGGGGAAAAGGGTACCGTGTGGGCTTACGACGATATTCGGCTAGGTGGCTCAAGCAATTTGGAGCAGGCATCCTTGGTCACGGGAGGGCAGTTCATTCCTAATGGCAAGACGGCCTATGAGGTGCCGGTCATTCCCGTTTCCAAAATCGGAGCCGATCTCCAGAAAGATGAGATTCTAGAGATCGAAGGAGGGCACTACGCTTTAGGACGGGCAACCATCCAGGTGGACGACACCGAAGGTGAAACACACGAGATTTACCTACCTATCGTCCATGTCACGAAGCACGACCGCGATGACCTTTACCTCCTGCGAACTGATCTTGTCGTTGAACCGAAACCAGCAGCAGTAGAACCAGAGGACGAAACCGTGGAAGGTGAGGAGGAGACTTCGGAAGCAGAAGAGGAAGCTTCCGAAGCCGAAGAGGAAGTTTCGGAGGGCGAGGAGGGGACCCCAGAGGGCGAAAGTCCCGAATTGGTGGAGGTGGAGTTAGATTTCAATACGATTCGGATCAAGGATTCCGAACCCCCCAAGCGATTATTCATTCAAGACACCCCGAATATCGAACTCGGTGGTGGAATGTTGGTCAATCTGACCCCGGTAAACGAGGAGACCGAAGAGGTCCTTCCGTGCCTGGTTGAGCTTCCGGTTGGAGTCAAAGTGGTGACTTCTGAGAGCTTGACCATCGTCGGTTATAGCGCAGCTTTTTTACCCACCCTGTCCTTTACTTCGGATCACCCAAATTCTATCCTAGAGGGCTCTGACAGGGGTCATTTGGAGAGCAAGAAGGGCAGCCTGACCCTAGGCTGCAATGTCGAAAATGGAGGTATTCTCATTGCTGCGGGCAGTGTCCATATTTTTCCGGAAGAGCTTGATCTCGAAGCCTCGTCTAAGGAAGATTTGGCGATTTGCGCTGGTGGCGACGTCCATGTCAATCCATATCTGGTGGAAGCACCCGAAGAATTTCGCGAGAAACCCGGAAAAATGGGGATTAAGGGTCTTCTTTACGCCGGCGGAAGCTTCAAATTCAGTGCTCGCTCAATGAGCGGTGACGAGGAGCTTGAATACAATCGAGATTTAGAAATCGAAGGCAGTGTGGTGGCCCGAGGGGGAAGTATCTTCATTGTCAGCGCTGAAAAGCTCATCTTGAAATACAATCCAGAATTTCTCGATGATGTCCTGGAGGCTAACACCCACTATCCAGGGCGACAGCTTGAGATCGCATCGGTCCGTGAATACTGAGCACCCAACACTGTTCACAATCTCTCACAATTTCTTAACATCCCTAACATCCTGTCAAAATGAGCTTACATTGTAGCTCCGCATTCCTTCCTAATCTACGAGTATAAGGCCGACAACGGGCCACTAATAGAGAAGGACATGCATACGCTATGAATATCAACTCACTCAATAGATTCGGGGCCTCCAACCTGCTGACTGGATTCAATCAACTTCCTGGTGCAGGAGCTTCCGGGGGTCGTGGCAGTTCGGGAGGAGGCCTAGCTAAGACCGACGGGATAAGTTTGAGCAATGAAGCCCGGGCCGGCAACGCCTCTAAGGCTCAGCAGTATTCCAACAAATTTACCCAGGATACTCTTACCGCGATGCAAGCCCAGGGTGGCGGAGACCAGAAACAGGGTCAACAGGCTGTCAAACAGTTAGAGAACACCTATAATCAGGGGAAAGAAAGCGGACTTCTAGAGCAGGTCAACCCCTCCATCAGAGGCCTGGCCGAGCAACTCTTGGGCAACACCCAGGGTGAGCAGTCCGGCTGCCAGGGAGGTGGAGAAAAGTCGGGTGGCTGTGGAGGAGGCAAGTCGGGTGGCTGCGGGGGAGGCGGTCCGGAGCAAGCTCAAAGCGGCTCGTCCGGTGGTGGATGCGCCAAAAAAGAAGATGAGAACAAGTTCGACAAAGAAGTGCTCGACCAACTTGAAAAGCTTCTGGGCAAGAAGTCCGAGTGCTCCGAGAAGGCCTCTGGAGCCGAGGACCGGTGCAAAAAGAACGAGTCTGTGTCTCCCACCACCGAGAAAAAATGCGGACAGAATGGGGTCGACAAGAGTCCGTCCGGCCGAAAATCACCCCGGAGCACTGATGGGGCTCCCGGCAAAGGCAGGCCGACCGGGGCAAACCGAGCCTGCGGTGGAGGCAAGCCGACTGGAGCGAGCAAGAAGTCCTAAGGATCCGGCCAGGAATAACTTTCTGGCCGGGTCCTAAGTGGTATGGGATGGGGAAACGCCTTGTCTGGATAGCTCAAAGCTCAAGGAGAAGCGCGCCCCCCCCAGGAGTTCAGACTGGTCACACCTCAGTTTGGCATCGTTTCTATGAGCCAGGGTGAGACTTAAAGAGAGTCCGATACCAGTGCCTTCTCCGGCTGGCTTGGTAGTGCTGAAGGGTTCGAAGATCACCTCGCGCTTCTCCGGAGGTACCCCCGGGCCGCAATCGTGAACCTCCAGGCCGGGGTGGTCTGCCTCCAAGACCTTCAGTACGATCTCAGGTGATTCCGTACCCTTCACCGCAGACTTGGCATTGAGCAGAAGATTCGTTATGATCTGTTGAACGTCTTGCGGATTGGCCTGAACGACGTAATCAGACCCTGGAGGGTCTAGCCGCAATTTGATCTTTTCCATCCTAAAGCTAGCACCGATAAAGTCCATGGTGTCCTCGGCAACTCTGGCTAGAGAAAGGTCCACGCACCCTCTATCTCCAGCGCGTGAATAGGACAGCAAAGACTCTATGATCCTCTTGGTCCGATCTAATCCACGCAGAGCATTATCCAAGAGCTCTCGATGAAAGGGGGCCAAAGCCTCGACACGCTGGATGGCTTCTAGGGTTAGGCGGACACTGCTGAGCGGATTGTTGATTTCGTGAGCGATACCAGCGGAGAGTTGACCGATGGCCGCAAGCTTTTCATTTTGAACCGCACGCGTCCTAGTCTGATGCAATTCTGCGATCGCTTCAGTCAGCGCCTGATTGCTTTCGGACAACTGTTTAAGACCGTGTTGGACGGTTTCATAGCGCTTAACCGAGAGACAGGCCGGACCGACCTGGCTAGCCAAAATCGAGGTCAGGGCTTCAAACTCGTCCGTAGATTCAGTTCGGCTAAGGGCCAAAACTCCTACTCCGCTCATGGGGAGGTAGAGCCAGCTTCCGTGGTGAGTTGTCTTCTTTTCTCGCCAGCAGAGGGACACCATCGAACCCACTTCCTGTTCGCCAAGATTGGCCTGAACCGGTTGCCTCTCGTCACAACGTAGCCCTAGCCAGCCTTGCTCTTCACGAAGAAACAACTGAACATCGTTTCCCAAGTCGAGCTTGCGAACACTTTTTGCTAGGATGGTAATGAAATCTTTGAGCGACTGGGCCCTAGTGGTTCTGGTCGACAGAAGACTCAGCATGTCCCTCTGATTCGAGGTCGTGATGAGCTGAGAATGGAGACTTCGAATTTTGCTCCGGGCGCTCTCGAGGTCTTGGGAAAGGAGACCCGCGAGGGTGCTCAATTTATCCTTCTCTCTTTGGTCCAAGTAGGCGTAAACGTGAATGGCAGAGCGGCGAAAGCTTATGAGAATCGGTAGGAATAGAAACGATGCTTCCGGAATGCTTTCGGCAATAAAGATTGCCAGAACAGCCATTCCGATCAAGCCCCAGCGTAGCTCTCTCGTACTCAGCTCAAGCGATCGGACAACCTTTCGACCCTGGGATGAAAAGCGTGGGAGCAAAAAGTACAAAAGAGCTCGACGGGAGTATTCCCAGCACAGCACAGCCGCACACCAGGAGAGCCAAGGTTTCACCGGCGCAGGAAGTAGCGTGGAGAGCGACGCCACCGAAAGAGGAAGAAGCTCCAGGGAGATTTCTAAGGACAAACGCTCCTTGGTGGTGAAGCCTGCGCTCTCCCTACCCAGGACCACCAAAGCGGCGATCAACAAAGCTGTGGAGGGGTTAGTGAGAAAAATGGCCGGAGCGTATACCAGCAGCCCAAATGAAAGTGAGCCGCAGAACGGAAACTTGAGATTGAGCAACTCTAGCACCAACCCACCGAAAAGTAGAAGCAAGCTGGCTATACCCAGAATGGGTGGTCCGAAGGCCACAAACGTCAATACTCCCAGGATAAGCGTGAGCGTCAAGGCCATTTTTGTGAGCTTCCCCATCTCCACCGGTAACCCTCCGGAGGTTTTCCGCTGATGGACGAACGAGATGTCGGGGAAGTTCCCGGTTGGGTACCCCAACGAACGGCACGAATTTTGCTCATCGAGGATGACCCCGAACTGAGAGCTGTCTTGGAAACGCTTCTACGCTCTGAAGCTCACGAGGTGGTATCGGTGGATTCCGGAGAGCGCGCTCTGATCAGGGTTCGCGAACAGTCCTTCGACTTGATCATCTCCGACGTAAGAATGGACGGAATGAGCGGCCTTGATACTCTCGAACAGGTTCGACAAAGCCACTCCGATATCAGAACCCTGGTGGTCACTGGGTACGCCTCCGAAGAAGACTGTATCAGAGCGGTTTCGTTGGGAGTGAAAGCGTATCTGAAGAAACCTTTTAGTTTGGATGAGTTGGTGGATGCGGTCAATCGTGCTTTGCTGGAGAAAGAAAAGGAGCGCGCCGAACAGGAAAGACGAGTAAACCTGAGTTCCAGCTTTCAGTGGTCGCTCACCGCTCTTTGCCGGTTGATCGAGCAATCACCAGGGGCCCCTCCCCTTTCTCGACTAGAGGGTTATGCTCAGGAAATTTGCGAGGCCCTGGATGTCACTTCTTCGATGCGTTCTGCAGCAGTCATTGTTACTCTCTACCTGGGGGTTAGGGACCAACTCTTGACCCTAATGATAGACCAACCGGCTTTCCCTCAAGAGGTTGCTCACGCCCTGGACGCTTTGGACGAGTGGTACGATGGAAGCGGACAACCCCATGGTCTGGCGGGAAAGGCCATTCCGCTTGCCGCACGGATAGCCCAGGTCGCATGGGCCAGGGTTTGCGAAACCAGTAGCTTGTCGGACTTAGCTCAGCTTCATGAGAGTTCCCCGGGTCGCTTCGACCCACAAATCGTGAAACTAGTGCTGAACCCTCAGCCTGGCCTTTCCAATCGAAGCGCAGTCGACACTCAAACCCAGAGAAACCTGCTCTCCTTGGCCAAGACGTTTGAAGACTCGGGGAATCTCGCAAGCTCTCGAAAGACCTATCAACAGGTCCTGGACTTTGGAGCAGCTAGCCGCTTTGCCTTGGAGGCCAGTCTTGCCGTTGTCCGACTTGATGTGAGAAGTGGAACTGTTTCTCCAGGCAAGATACGGGAGGGAGCGAAGCTCGCGCATTCACTGGGCAAGTTAGTGGGTTCGGCTCCCACCGGATGGGTCAACCTGGAGCTTGCGCTCCTACTAGATGAGGTTGGACTAGAGCAAGAGTCCCGAAAGACTCTCCAACTTGCTAAATCGACCTTTTCAAACATCGCCTCCAAAGTTGGCCTGGCCGCTGTCTTGTTGGGGGAGATGGTGCTGGGGCTAGCGACACCGAACGGCGACACAATAGCCAGGGCCCTAATGCCTCTTCTCCAACTCAAGTTCGGGAGCATATCCTATTTGATTTGCCGCCTACTACCCTCGTTATTGAGTAAGCAAGGTCCGGATTTGGACGAGATCACAGAGAAGGTCATCAGAGACTTCCCTGATGAAGTCTTGCGGGTCATCCAGGAGCGTCAGTTAGAGGAGCCAGGAAAGCTCAGGCTATGCCAGATCCTAACGAAATACCGAATCCCCCCCAGGGACATTCTGCTAGAGTATTTGGGAGTGGACCGTTCGAGACTCGTGAGGGAAGCGGCGGCGAAGGCCAAGGCCCACTCCAACGCCGTCAGCACAGGTCCGATTCTACGCATTCAATCGTTTGGCCAACTGAGTGTCCACGTGGACAACCAGAGAGTCCTGGAGACTGAATGGCGAAGCCAGAAGACCAAATATCTATTAGCCATGCTAGCAGCCTCGGGGGATTCACCAGTACCGGAAGACAAAATCCTGGAGTACTTCTGGCCAGGCTCAGGCCAGAAGGGCCGCAACTGCTTATACTGGTCGACCAGCGTACTGCGAGGCTGCCTAAAGAAAAAGGGGATTGAGCTAGACCCTATCACTAGAACGGGGTCAGGTCTCCAGCTCAATCCCGATCTCAAGAGGTGGCATGATCTCGATCTGTTCAACGATCTGGTCAACTCGGTGAGAACGGGAGATACCAATGCCTATAATATTGAAGAGTACTTGCACGTGCTTCAGCTTTATCGAGGCCCCTATCTAGAGGGGGCATACTTCGACTGGATTTTGGCCCAACGCCATCAGTTGGAGGTACAGGCCGCAGAACTATTGTCTCGATTCGTCTCCTGGACACTAAAAAAGAAGATGTTCTCAAATTCCCTGGAGTACGCCCAGCGATTGGTAGAGATCGACCCCTCTTCCGGACCTGGTCATTCCGCTGTCATGCAGTCCTTTATCGGCCTAGCCCGTTACGAACAGGCTATCGAATATTTCCAGACAATGAAGATACTTCTGGCTCAAGATTTCAACAGCGAGCCAAGCCTGGAAACGATCAAACTCTATCAAATGGCCAAATTGGCACAGGACGACAGAGTTTCTCCTCAATTTCCCGGCTTCTAGAAGCCGGTGCTAATAAGAGCGGCCCGGGAAACCCCGGGCCGCAGAACAAGCGAGCGAGCAATCTTACTTCACGATGTCATGAGCTTCACGATGCTAGAATGAAGCTTGTCTGAAGACTTTCTTCGATGGACATAGGTCTCTCTGGCCATTTCTGAGACCTTGGTTGCCGTTTCTTGATTTACTTGATGTATCTGAGCACTGGTCTTGGAGTTCTCGGCCCTCATTTGAGCATAGGTTTGGGCGGTCTGATTGCGGTTTGAATTGCTTTCCTGTGCTCGTTGGGCGGCTGACTGCATTCGGAAATTCTGCAATGAATTCCATTGAGTCTTCATGTTTTCGTTGGCTGTTGCAATGGCGTTGGCTGCTGCCAGAGATGAGCGTTCCATATTTGAGTCGTTCCATTTCTTTCTATTTGCTGAGTACAGGTTAGGAAGAAGTCCTAAGCGGGTTCAAAGATCGCTCAGAAAAGGTGTTGCAAAATTGTAAACTCGAGCCTTGGACACAAATTGTTAACATGTTCTGCTCAGTAGCTTAGATCGCCCTCGGACCAAACTTGTAAGTTGTTGTTAAAGAAATTCGGAGCAAAAAACAATGCAAACTCAAACAGAAATGGCAAGAAAGTATGGCCGGGTACTAGCCCGAAGCCTCGGATACGTTGTTGGAGACTCTATTTTCATTGGCGATATCGCTAGTCTGAAGGTCGGATCGGCCGGATCCTGTTTGGAGGAAAGAGCTAAATCAGCGCTTCTGCGAACCCTGAGAAAAGAAAAGGAAGTCTGTCAAGAGTTTGGCTGGACCAAAGAGCAGCTCAAACATTGCCGCCTGGCTATAGCCTTTGCCGGTGGTCTGTTAGTAACCGGGCGTGAGCAGACTCCCATAGCGGCTGAGTTAAGAGAGTCCCTTCGGTCGCTCGAGATCGAAAGCGCTATCAATACGGGAAAACTGGTGCGATTGACGGTGGCCGTGGTCGAATATCTGAATGCCTGGAAAAAGCTGCACGCCCGGAGAAAAAAGCGAGCCATCGGCTCCTGCGAACATCTTCTCATGGATGCCGAACGACCACTTCCCAACGTCAAGCTCATCTTAAACGATGCGAACTTCGTGCTCTTACCGCGAATGGTAAGACGGGAGATCGAGCGAACCGCTGAATTTCAAGCAGCCTGATCAGCCAACTCTCTTTCGTTGCAAGGACACAATTTTACTCTCAGATCAGTCTCCGTACTCATCCCCATCGTCATCGAAATCACCCATATCGGTGAGTTGATGAATCTGTTTTGCGATGAGGCCACTGGCCTTGCGCTTGAGTCCGGCCTTTTTTTCCGGAGTTAGCTGTTGATAGACGTAGTATGCCCCTAGGGAAAGAAGCGCGCCACCGAGTGCTACGGTGATCAGTCGGCCCGCGCTATAAGCGTGCCCTTCGTCGCCCTCCTGCTCGAGTTCCAAAATGTCCAGATCTGAATCGTCTATCATGCCGTCTCCTGAGCCGATTTTCGTTGTTCGACCTTTACCCAGCCCCGGTAGTTCTCCTCCAGACCACACGCTGCTTTCACCCAGGTCTCCAACAACAGAACCCCCTCCGGGGCGGTTACCGCGGCTTCGTCTACAACCAGCCTGAAGACGCCGTCGTCCGCCCAGACCTGCCCCATGCGGGGCGCCACCTCGCTGTAGGCAATGCCCAGGTAGCCCACCAGGGCCGAGACCGCCGCACACACAATGTCGCCCCCGGTGCTGCCCTGGTCAAACTCCGCGTGGCCTTCTACCGACAACTCTCGTAAGTGCCCCTCGGGATCACGAATAACCACAATCTCTACCACAAAAACTCCTAAAGATCTGGTCCGAAAAGACAAACAGTCTCCCTCCCAATGAGGCAGACTGTCTGGTGGTCGATGCAATGCGCTTCTAAAAGCTAAGCTTTGATGTCACCAATACGGAGCGCCGTGTAGTGCTGGCGATGCCCTCGCTTGACACGGTATCCCTTACGACGCTTGTACTTAAACACTATGATCTTGCGAGTTCTGTGCTGCTCGACGATCCTGGCCGTGACAGTGGCGCCGTCCACGTAGGGAGCGCCGGTCTTCACGTCGCTGCCTTCTCCGGCCATCAAGACTTTATCCAGGGTGATCTCAGAACCGAGATCGCCCTCGAGCTTTTCGACTCGAACGGTATCACCGCTCTTTACTTTGTATTGCTTGCCACCGGTTTCCACTACTGCGTACATCGGTTTCCTCCATCGTTGGAGAAGCTCTCGCTTCTCGGTGCTATGTGCCTGCAGTCCCTGCGGGTCCGCGAATAGCTAGACGAATCTAGCACAGCGCACTTTCAGTGTCAACGTCGGGAACTTTCAAAATTATGCTTCTCGACTGACGTTCCACCACTTCCAGAGTGGCCGTGGCGATCCCCTCGCACAGGCTTTCCAGAGGCAAACTGTCATCCTCGGTTCCGAAAGGGCGTTCCAGTCCGTCGGCGATCAGCTCCAGACCGATCAGGAAATAGCCCAGTACCACCACGAGCAGGGCTGCCGTCTGGTGGTACTCAATCCCCCAGGGAAGAACCAGGAAGTAGAGGGAGAGCATCTGAGGGATCAGGGCCCGATGGGAGAGGGGCAAAGGAGTCTTTTGGATCCGTTCGCACACTCCGCACACATCCAGAAAGGCTCGGGCATGCTCATTGAGCGCGAGAAAGGCAAAGTCGTCGAGCTTCCCCGCCTCTCTCCAGGCCTGCAGCTTCTCAAAAACCTTCTCGGCTACGTAGTTGGGCCCGTGAACGACACTCGCAGGTACGATGGAGCCGGCCGTTCGGATGCCCCGGAGGTGATCGCGCAAAGCCGGCGGAAACGCAGCCACCAGAGCCTGCAGTGCCTGCGTCTCTTCGACCGGCGCCTGGCTGAGGGTGCAGGCTTTCACGACCAGGTTGCGGCACTCGTTGACCAACTGCCCCCAAACCTTGCGCCCTTCCCACCAGCGATCGTAGGCGCCGTTGGTCCGGTAGACCATCAGGATCGACATGGTGAGCCCGAAAAAGCCCGAAATCGTGGTGGCGAAATTCAGGTCTTCCTCGAACAAAAGTGGCTCGATCTTATGAACAATCACCGTATACACCCCCAGAGCCAGGCTGATCACGGCGAGAGTCCGAAAAATCTTGGAGGCAAAGAAAGTCCTGACGCTGTCCCACCAAGTCTTGTGCATGGCCGAGCTATTTCACAGGCGAAGAATCCGCCCTTCCAGGTCAAATTTTCTTGACGAATCCAGGATCCCCCCTTACCATAGTAGTTATGAATCTAGAAGAGAAACGAGAGCGTTTCAGAACTCAGATTTCCGAACTTTATCGCCTGGCAGAAGAGGCTCAGGCGTGTGCGCAACTCCTCCGGGAGCAGGCCGCCTCCCACGAAAAACTCCTCCAAAATGCAAACCTCACCGAGCAACAGCTCGATTCGCTGCTGGCCGATGAACCCGCCTATAAGTTCAAGTCCAACGGAGCCTTTGTCCTCACCGAAGGCCTCATGTAAATCATCTTTTTGAATTTTCTTCTTCATCAGAGAGGGAAAGCTAACTCCCTATCAGAACCTTGATTAATCTTCAATTTCAGGATGAACTAGAGAACATGATGGGACGCCGCCAGCTCTTAGCCAGCGTTGATATAGGTACAAGCAAGGTCACTTGCCTTATCGCCGAAGCAGATTCCGATGGTAACATCGAGTTTATGGGACACGGCCTGAGTCCTTGCGCAGGCCTGAGGCGGGGGGCGCTGATCGACCCCGAGGCTACGGTGCGGGCGATCGAGGCGGCGGTCAACGACGCTGAGCGAGAAGCCGGCTATTCGGTCAATGTCGTTCTGGTTTCTTTGACCAGCGAATACGTCCACTCCCTCTCCTCTCACGGAGTCTGGGCTGTGGCCAACCCCGACGGAGAGATTTCCGTCAACGATGTACGCCGAGTCCTGGACTCCGCGCGCCTGGTGGGCATCCCTTCTGACCGCGAGATCATCCACGTGATTCCCCGGGGTTTCACGGTGGACGGACTGGAGGGCGTGCGAAACCCGGTGGGCCTGAGCGGCTTGCGACTGGAAGTCGACACCCACATCGTGGCTGCCTCTTCGGCTTATCTACAAAACCTGGGGCGCTGCCTGGGACGAGCTACGCTGGAGGTGGAAGAAGAGGGCCTGATCGCAAGCTCCATGGCCAGTGGACTTTCGGTGCTCACTGCCGAGGAGCGTCGAATGGGCACCGCCATGATCGACATCGGAGCCGGCACTGTGGACCTCGCGGTCTTTTGCGAAGATGAGATCGGACACTCTGCCATCTGCACCATGGGTGGCGACCTGTTGACTCAAGATCTAGCGCGTTTCTTCCGGATCCCGGGCGAGCAAGCCGAGAAGCTGAAGCTCGAAAAAGGAATCGTGGCTCCCACCTACCTGGACTCCGACGAGAAAGACCGGGATCTAGAAACCGTACCCGCGATGTCGCTCTCCGGCGAAGAACAGATCGAGGTCTCTCGATTTGAGATGGCCCAGGTGCTGGAAGCTCGGCTTTTGGACATCCTGGATTGGGTGAGAAAACAGTTGGCCAAGGCGGAGCAACAAGGCCTGGTGGTGACCTCTTTAGTTCTGACCGGAGGAGGATCGCAGCTGCCCGGCCTGGCCAACCTGGCCAACCGAGAACTGGACATCCCCTGCCGGGTGGCAGCCCCCTGCTATCCCGATCCACTGCCCGACCAACTGGCCTCCCCCATCTACTCCACCGCAGTGGGGCTCATCCTCCACGGCGCATCTCGCCGCCTCCTGCCCAACGAAGCTCCGCAAGGTTCGTCCAAGATGAAGGTGTTGTTGGGTCGAGTCGGTAAATGGCTGGCCGAGGTCTTTTAAGACCCAAGTGGTCCCATGCGCTGCCCCTACTGTTCCGATCTCGATAACCGCGTTCTAGACTCGCGCCTCACCGATGAGGAGCGTTCTATTCGACGCAGACGAGAGTGCGCGAATTGCGGCAAGCGCTTTACCACCTACGAGCGCTTCGAAGAGACCATCTTGATGGTGGTCAAGAAAGACGGGCGAAGAGAAAAGTTCGATCGCCAAAAAGTGGTGCACGGACTGCTCAGGGCGTGTGAGAAACGGCCCCTCACCGCAGACCAGATCGAGGGGCTGACCTCCAGCCTGGAGGCCTCTTTGCGGCAGAAGAACCGCAGTGAGATACCAGTGGCCGAGATCGGCGAACGGATCCTGGAAGGTCTGAGAGAACTTGACGAGGTCGCCTACGTGCGCTACGCCTCGGTCTACAAAGACTTCAACGACGTCTCCCGCTTTATCGAAGAACTCCAAACCCTTCCCGGCTACCGAAAAGAAGATTAGAGAGTGGGGAGTCGCCCGCTGCGAGAAGGGCAAATTCAACCCCGGGTCAAACCTCTCCGGCCAAGATTTATCGGGCTAGGAGAATAGTTTGGGACTTTATGAAGATGTTATGGAAGCCGCAGACTTTCTGCGCGAAAAAACCGGCGGCGACATTGAGTTCGGCCTGATCCTGGGCTCCGGGCTGGGCGATCTGGCCGACCTGGTAGAGGACACGGTAGCACTTCCCTTTCGGGAGATCCCGAATTTCCCCACCAGCACTGTGGCCGGACACAAAGGGCGTCTGGTCGTGGGCACCCTCAAAGGCCGCCGGGTGGCCGTCATGCAAGGACGGATTCACGTTTACGAAGGATACCCGCTGGAACGTATTACCCTGCCGGTGAGGGTCATGAAGGCCCTGGGGGCCCACAGTCTGATCGTCACCAATTCCTGTGGCGGCATTCACACCCGGTTTGTTCCAGGGGATCTGATGATGATCAACGATCACATCAACCTCATGGGCTCGAACCCCCTGATCGGCCACAACGACGAGCGTTTCGGGGTTCGCTTTCCTCCTATGAGCAACGCCTATAGTCTGCGCTATCGCAACCTGGCACACCAGATCGCTCGCCAGGAAAACGTCACTTTAAAGGAGGGCATTTACTGCGCTCTCACCGGCCCGGCCTATGAAACACCCGCCGAGATCAGGTTTTTAGAGAGAAGCGGTGCCGATGCGGTGGGAATGTCCACGGTGCCCGAGGTGTTGGTGGCTCGCCATTCTGAGATGGAAGTTTTGGGCATCTCTTGCGTGACCAACGTCTTGCACCAGGGACCTTCCCAGGACACCCATCACGAAGTTCTCGACATGGCGTTGAAAGCCGGACCCCAACTTCAAAAAGTCGTTCTAGGATTCTTGGAGGCCTATCAATGATCACTCCGGTTGAAGCGATCACCAAAACTCGCGACAAGCAACCCCTGACCGAAGCCGAGCTCCGGGAGTTCATCTTCGGGATCTGCGATGGTCGGGTCGAGCAGAACCAGGCCGCAGCCTGGTTGATGGCGGTTCGCCTGAACGGCTTGAGCAAAGAGGAGACGGTGTGGCTCACCCAGGCTATGATCGACTCTGGCGAAGTCGTCGACTTGAGTTCCATCGAGGGCATACCGGTGGACAAGCACTCCACCGGCGGGGTCGGAGACACCACCACCCTGATCCTGGCTCCTTTGGTGGCAGCAGGCGGAGGCAAGGTGGCCAAAATGTCCGGGCGCGGGCTGGGCCACACCGGCGGGACCTTGGACAAGATGGAGGCAGCAGGACTGACCGTCAATCTCAGCTCCGAAGACTTCCTGCGCCAGGTCAGGGAGATCGGGGTAGCGGTGATCAGCCAGACCGCCAAACTGGTTCCAGCCGACGGACTGCTCTACAGCCTGCGGGATGTGACGGCCACCGTAGACTCGGTGCCTCTGATCGCCTCCTCGGTCATGAGCAAGAAACTCGCCTGTGGGGCCCAGGCCATCCTGCTGGACGTAAAATATGGTGACGGCGCCTTTATGCAGGACCTGGACAGCGCCCGGGAGTTGGCTCGCTTGATGGTCGAGATCGGAAACGGACTCGGACGCCGGGTGATGGCTGCTCTCACTTCCATGGATCAACCCCTGGGAGCCGCCATCGGCAACGCGCTGGAGTTCCGGGAGGCCATCGAGGTCATCACCGGCCGCAAAAAAGGTACCGCCCTGGAGAGAGTCAGCCGACAACTGGCTTCTCGTCTGCTTTTTCTCAGTGGTGTCTGCCCTTCCGTGGAAACGGCTGACCAGAAGGTGAATGAACTGCTGGAAACGGGAGCGGCCGCCGAAAAGCTCAGAGAACTCATCGCCGCACAAAAGGGTGATCCTCGGATCGTGAATGAGCCCGAACTCTTGCCTCAGGCGCCGGTGATCCACCAGGTGCGGGTCCTGGAATCCGGCTACCTGAAAAGCCTGGCCGCTCGTCGGCTGGGGATCGCGGGACTCAAGCTGGGAGCTGGGCGCTTGCGCAAGAGCGACCCCATCGACCCGGCGGTGGGTCTGATCCTTCAAAAACGGGTCGGGGATCGGCTAGAGAAAGGCGATATCCTTTGCGAAGTGCACGCAGCCGACGCCGACTCGGCCGCCCAGGCGGAGCGTGAAGTCTTAAAGGCTGCCCTTCTCAGCCCCGATCCGGTGGATCCTCCAGCCGATATTTCTGAATGGGTTGAGTAGATCGGTCCGCCTTTCGAAAGGACAAAAGTCGACCAAACCGAACATCTCTGTAGAAGGGCGTCTCGACTCAAATTTTAAATGGCCTTCGCCACCCGTTCCGGCTGTGAGAGGGCCTGAGGAGAAAACCTATGAGGTCGCAGAGGTGCCGACGTAAAAAACTGAGCCTCTGGGGGCGAAGTGGGGGCGAGACCCTTCAAGAATTTTAAAAACTAAAGAGGTCAAGTTATGGCACGCTACCAGGCTGTCCGCGGGACCTTTGACGTACTTCCGGATCAAATGCCCAGGTGGCACAATATCGAAGGCACGGCCCGCGACTTAGCACCCCGGTTTGGCTATCGAGAGATTCGGACTCCGCTGTTCGAGGAAGCAGAACTTTTCACCCGTGGTATGGGTGTCATGTCCGGGCTAATCGAACAAGAGTTATGGACGTTCAAAGACAAATTCGGTCAAAAACTCGCTTTAAGGACCGACGCCACTACCGGAATCATTAGAGCTTACCAACAGAACAAGCTCTACAACGACAACCTTCCCCTCAAGGTCTTTTACCTTGCTCCGGTCTTTCTTCTGGGCAAGGAGGGTGAGCGCCGCTCCAGACAGAGCCATCAATTTGGCTTCGAAGCGATCGGCAGCGACAACCCGGCTCTGGACGCCGAAGTCATCGCTTTAGCAGCAGCTTTTTGCGAAGAACTGGGATTGGAAGACTACAAGATTAAACTCAACTCCCTGGGTGAGAAAGACTGTCGGGAAGGCTATCTGAAGAAGTTGCGAGACTACTTCACCGCCAACCAGGCCCAGCTTTGCCCGAGTTGCAAGCGCAAATTCAAAGCCAATCCCGACTGGGTCCTCTCCTGCGAAGAGAGCGGGTGCAAGTCCCTCTCCCAGGTAGCCCCCACCATCTACGGCATGCTCAGTAACGGCTCCAAGGCAAATTTTGCCGCCCTGCGCGAGTATCTTGAAGAAATGGAACTACCGGTAGAGCTAGACCCCAGAGTCGTCCGAGACTCCGAATACTACAACGGTTGCGTCTTCATGATCGAATATCAGGGCAAGGTTCTGGGCTTCGGCGGGCGTTACGACTCTCTGATCGAGAAATTAGGTGGAAAATCCACCCCGGCCGTGGGATTCGCCTTTGCCATGGAGGAGATCATGGAGGTCCTTAAGGATACTCCCCAGGAAGCGGAAGACCCCGTGTCCTTCGACTTCTTGCTCCGTCCCGAAGGGCCGGAATCGGCCAAGCTCCTGGTGCCCTTGCTATACACACTTCGCCAGCGCGGCATCTCGGCAGAACTGGATTACTCGTACACCAACGGCCGCCGCCGAGACCGGGTCAAGGGCGAATGGTCCTACCTGGTAACCCTGGACGAGTCGAACGCCTTTCGGGGAAACGCCGTCTTAAAGGATCTGGAGGAAAACTCCGACGAGAAAGTGCCCGTTCAAAGACTCCGAAATCGAGTGCTGCACGTGGCGGGAGTGAGTGCCGAGGACGAGCGAGACGGGTCGAAAAGTGGCCGCAAAAAGCTTCGCCGCACCCGCAAGCGCTCCGATGATGACAAGCGAGGGGAGCGAGACAACTCCTCGGACGAAGAGTCTGACTCTGGATCTTCCCGCTCCCGCCGCACCCGCAAATCTCGCCGGGGTAGACACGAAGAGCGCGAAAAAGATCGAGAGCAAAAACCGAGTCGCCGGGAAGCCGAGGAGTCCAAGCAAGAAGAAGAGAGTAAAGAGAAACCCTCTAGAAGTTCGCGCAGAAAGCAGGGCTCTCGAGAAGGCGAGCGAGACCGGGAGAAGGATCGTGAGAAGGCCCCCGAGCGAGAGCGAAGCCGAGACAAGGGCAAACGTCCGGGTCGAGCCGAACCCGCCAAAGAGACCGACCGCGATCAGGGCAAAGCTCTGGTACCGGCTTTCAATCTTGGTGGTCTCGGTGGGGGAGAGAGTAAGCCCGCACCGCGCAGCAAGGATGCTCCAAAGAAGTCCGCCAGTGGGGCGCTACCCCCATCCTCCGGCGGAAACTTGAACTGGTCGATCATCCCCGACAAGGAAGAGGCTTAAGTACCTATGGACAATTCAATTCTGAGAGCCCAGGAACTGGCCAGGATTGGTCGAGAGCACGATCTCGCCGAAGTGGAGTACGAAGACGCCGAGGTCAAGATTCGGCTGCAATTCGAAGCTCCCCCGGCCCCCGGGGTAAGTGAATTCGACCCGACCCTTCTGGCACGGTTCGCCATGCCGACCGAACCGCTGCCGGCGGCTGCTACCCCCGGCAGCGGTTCGGTCGGGACCGCTGCTCCCCCCCGGGGAGATACCATCAACTCACCTCTGGCCGGGGTTTTCTACCGAGCGCCGCGCCCCGACGCCGACCCTTTCGTCAAAGAGCAGGACTCGGTCGGGCCCGGTCAGACCCTCTGCATCGTGGAGGCGATGAAGCTCATGAATGAGATCACCGCAGAGCGCGCTTGCAAAATCACCAAGATCCTGGTAGAAAATGCCGAGGCCGTTGAAGAAGGACAGCCTCTGTTCGTCATTGAGTAAGGATCCGGTCTCCTCCGCCACATAGGTTATGAATTTCAAAGAGCTCCTAGCGACACAGAAGCGTGTCTTCGGTTTCCTATGGCCCTACTGGAAGGTAGCGGTCGCTGCTCTTTTTTTCACCGTGGTGGTGGCGCTCCTTCGACTCTCCCAGGCCAAGTTCATCAAGTGGCTTTTCGACCTGATGGAGGGTGGGGGGCAACCTCCCGAGCCCGAACCGGCCGAAGCCGTCAGCCAATCGGAAACGGCGCAATGGCTCAGCAGCTACATCCCCGACATTCAGGTGGTGGACCACGCCGATCCCATCGGCAGCCTCCAATTCATCATAGGAGCCTTCCTGGTCGTGATCGTGGTTCGGGGGATCAGTTCGTACCTGCAGAAGTATCTCACCGATTTGGCAGCCCAATCGGCCATTCGGGATTTTAGAGAACGCGCTTTCGTCCATTTGCAGTCGCTCTCTCTGCAGTTCTTCGAATCGATGCGCTTGGGCGAAATCCAGAGCCGCTGCACCAACGACGTGACCGGCGCCACCTCCATCTACGGCAGTCTCTCAGACTTCTTGAAGAACTCTTTTATTGTGGTCGCAGCACTGGCTTACATGCTCTACACCGACTGGCAACTCACTCTGCTGGTTCTGGCCCTGAGTCCGTCCATCGGGATCGCGGTCAGCAAATTCGGCAAAAAAATGGGGCGAGAGACCGACCGCCTGCAGTCCAGGGTAGCAGACCTCTACGCCATCATCATTGAAAACACCAGTTGCCAGAAAGTGGTCAAGGCCTACAACCGCGAGAGCTTCGAAATTGAACGCTTCCATCGGGTGAACCGGGAAAACTTCCGGACCCAGATGAAGCTGGTCCAGGTTTCTGCCACTCAAACTCCCGTGGTGGAATTCATTTCTGTCATAGGTATCATCGCCATCGTGTATTTTGGCGCTGCTCGGATCCTAGAGGGAGACACCAGCCTGGGAGGGATGGTTGAATACTGGGCCCTCATGGCCACGATCATCCAGCCCATCACCGCCGTCTCCAGCTTCTATTCAAATTTGCACGCTTCTTCGGCCGCGGCAGCCCGGGTCTTCACCATTTTAGATCGGGAACCCGCGGTTCGGGAGAAGGAGAACCCCCTGGAGTTGCCTCCGGTTCAGGGCAACATCGCCTTCGAGAACGTGCACTTCGCCTACGACCAGAACAAACCGGTACTGCGGGGCATCGACCTCAAGATCGAGGCCGGTGAAGTGGTGGCGATCGTGGGCACGAACGGCGCCGGGAAGTCCACCCTGGTCAACCTGGTCCCGCGCTTTTACGACCCCACCGAGGGGGCGATTTCCATCGACCGGCACAACCTGCGAGACCTCTCTCTGGATTCCCTGAGAACCCAGGTGGGCACGGTCATCCAGGAGTCCGTGCTGTTTGCCGGAAGCATCACTCACAACATCACTTGCGGGCGGTCCGACTTCACCCGAGAGCAAATTTTAGAAGCGTCCCAGATTGCCAACGCCGATGAATTCATCCGAAAAATGCCGGATGGCTATGACACCGAAATCGGGGAACGGGGAATCAAGCTTTCAGGAGGCCAGCGCCAGCGCATCGCTATCGCCCGCGCCATGCTCCGGAACCCTAAGATATTAATCCTGGATGAGTTTACTTCCGGCATCGATACGGAATCAGAAAACCTCATCACCGAAGCCATTGAGCGCATCATGCGAGGTCGTACCTGCCTGGTGATCGCTCACAGGCTCAATACCATACGGCACGCCAACCGAATTGTCGTGCTTGACGCAGGCAAAATCGTGGAAGAAGGAACCCACGACAAGCTGATCGAGAAAAACGGACTTTACACCAAGCTCTACGAAGCCCAATTGCGGACTCCGGTCGGCCTCGTAAAGGGCCAAAAAGAAAGGGCGCCTGAAAGCGCATAAATTGATGATACCGATTCTCCAACTCAATACTCAGTACGACCAGATACAGGACGAACTGGAAGCGGCCGTGCTTTCTGCCCTTCGCTCCACGGCGTACATCAACGGCCCCGAAGTGGAGGCCTTCGAAAACGAGTTTGCGTCCTGGCACGGGATCAGCGAAGCCGTGGGAGTGGGGTCGGGCACCGAAGCCCTGCATCTGGCCATCCGGGCGCTCGACCTGGAGCCCGAAGAAGAAGTCATTTCCCCGGCCTTTACCTTTATCGCCTCGGCCGGTGCCATCGCCCTGGCAGGCACCCGACCAGCCTTTTGCGATATCGACCCCGATACGTTCAATATCGACCCGGCTGACCTGGAAAAGCGCATCACCAGCAAGACTCGAGCCATCGTCGTGGTTCACCTGTTCGGACATCCGGCCCCCATGGACGAGATTTTAGAGATCGCCAGGAAACACGATCTCAAGGTCATCGAAGATTGCGCGCAGGCCACCGGAGCCGAATACAAAGGCCGCAAAGTCGGCACCATGGGCGATTTCGGCTGCTTCAGCTTCTTCCCCAGTAAAAACCTCGGAGGCATCGGCGACGGCGGTATGGTACTGGCCAGGACCCCCGAGGGAGCCGAAAAGATCCGGATGCTCAAGAGCCACGGCTGCAAGGTTCGCTACTACCACGACATGCTGGGGACCAACAGTCGCCTGGACACCATTCAAGCCGCCGCCCTCAGGGTCAAGCTGAAGTATCTGAGCCACTGGAACGACGAGCGCCGTCGAGTGGCCGCCCGCTACGCGGCCAACCTGGACGGGCAACTCCGGCTTCCCCTGGAAGCCAAAGATTGTCGACACGTCTATCATCAGTTCACGGTCCGTGTGCCGGACCGGGACAAGTGCAAACAACATCTCGAATCCCAGGGTGTGGGCTGCATGATCTATTACCCTGTGTCGCTGCATCAACAGAAAGCTTTTGCCCACCTGGGCTACGACGACGCAGAGTTTCCCGCAACCCGGGGAGCCCAGGAGGAAGTGCTGTCGTTGCCCATGTTTCCAGAGCTCAGTGACGAGCAAGTCGATGAAATCAGTAAGAAAGTGAAGTCCTGCCTGGCCGGCGCTCAAAGCCCCGTTTCCGCGTAGGCCCACACCAACAAAATGCTCGGACGTTTCGGAAAGAAAATGCGCGGTCTCCTCCAGAAGGAGATCAATCTAGAAAAGCGCGTGGCGGAGGCACGAGCCGAGCGAGAGCCTTTGGTGCTTTCGGACGAAGAGCTGCTGGCCCAATTTCGAGCTTTGAGTTCCGAGCTCGAAGAAGCCATGCAGGAAGCCCGAAAGAACCGTTTCCAGCGAGCTCAGAAAAAGCTCGCCGATCACGTCGTGGAGCGATTGAAACCGCGTTTTTTCTTGCATTCGTCCCAGAAAGATAAGCTGGTCGCGCAACTCCCCAACGATTCCATCCCTTTGCGCAAGACAATCATGGTCGCCGAGGAAGCCAAAGGTCGTAACTTCCTGGCTCTGGGCATCGAGAAGTCCTTCCCAGGCGCCGTCGACTGGTTCACCGATTTCGGCGAAAACTCTTGGATTTTCGGTGCCGACTCAGATCTAAGAGACGTGCTCAAACGCCCTAACGAAAGCAGTAACGACGACCTGGGCCCGGTAGAAGCGACCTGGGACCTGAATCGCCATGGACATTTCGTAGACATGGGGCGTACCTACTGGATCACCGGTTGGGAGACCATGGTCAGTGAATTCATCGTCCAGGCCGTGGACTGGGTTGAGCGCAATCCAGCACTTTATGGTATCAACTGGCTTGACCCCAGTACCATCGCTGCTCGCACGGTCAACTGGATGCTGGCCCTCAGCATGTTCGGCCATTCCGACCAGATGCAGGCCGAGGTGACGGCCCGTATCTTAAAATGCCTGGTCATCCACGGCGCGATCCTGGCGGATTTGCTGGAAGAGCCTGATGATAGCAGGACGCCCTTTCAACTCCTGGCGGCGGCTTCAGCCTTGAACATGCTCTCGATGTATCTACCGGAGCTAAAATCGGCTCAGCGGTGGTACGACATTTCGGCCCAGAATATTGCCAAGCGAGGATGGGAGTCCATGGGTCGCGGAGGCTTTCACCTCAGTGGATCGGCGGCCCGCCATCGAGAACTGCTGGAGTGGTTGCTGTTGCCTGAAATCCTTCATCGGCTCAATGGACTGCCTTCACCCAAGGGGTTGCGCGAAGCTGCCGAAACAGCTTGCGAATCCCTGGCGCTCATGACCCCACCCGACCGATTGGCGGTGGACATAGGCTCTCCGGGAGGCCACTCCTTTCTGGGCCGCCACGCCGGCGCCTCGGCCCACGCCCGACGTCTTTTGGCGCTGGGTGCGGTGGCCTGTCAACGCGATGATTTCAGACCGGGAGTGGAAATGCCGGATGAACTCTGGTGGTGGCTGGGCTCCCAGGCCCAGGGCTTGTACCAGAGCATGGAAGTGGGGGTCAGCGGCTCCCCCACCACCCGCTGCTTTGCCGAGGCCGGCCTGGTCGTCACCCGGGACGATTGGGAACGCAAAGCCAACTGGTGCCTGCTGAGAGGGAATCCGAAATCTTCGCTGCTGGAAACCGCTCCCTCCGCACCCGCTTCGGTTCCTCTTCATGACGACGCCCTTCATCTCTCTTTGTGCCTGGAGGGTGAATCGGTCTTTGTGGAACCTGGAGGGCCCTCGGAAACTCACCTGGTTCAGCCAAGCTTTGCCCGTATTACCGCCCACAGCGCCCCTCGAGTTGGACGGGAGAGAGAGCCGCTGTGCCTGGATCGAGTTTCTTCTCGAATCGAAACCAGCGTTTATCAAACCAAACTACCCGGAGCCGGTCGCTACCTGGCGGCCCATCGTCCGGTCTGGCTGTTGCCGGACAAACCCTGGATGCTCTGGCGCGAAGTGCTGTTTCTGCCCGAAAGCAAGCACCTGTGTATCCGAGACACCCTGGAGGCCGAAGGCGAACTGGATTTCGAGACAAACCTGCTGCTAGCGCCTCATCTAGATATCCTGATGCGGGGCGACATGGGTTGCTTGATTCGGGGCAAGAAACTCCAGGCCCGGCTGGTGCCCATCTTTCCTTCGCGGTTTCGCTACTCCCTCAAACGCGGACAAAAAGAGCCGATCTGCGGCTGGTGCTACCGAAACTCCCGCCCCATCCCCACCTACAGCCTGCGATACTTCACCCGTTTGCAAGCGCCCTTCTCCACTTACCTGTGGATGGTTTGGGACCCCAACGACACCAAGGTTCCCCGCACTGAAGATCTGGACCGGCAATACGAAGAAGCCCGCAGACTCTGCGGGCCACTCGAAACCAACTCATAAAACCCTTACGTAAAATTAAAGCGGACGGTCCCAGCGAGCCAGCATGGCCACCAATTCATCTTGCAGGTCCACCGCCGGCCAGGTGATATCCACATCGTTGACCAGGATCGAAAACCCGACCGTCTCCCCGTAGGCTGTGACCACATAGCCGGAGAGCCCGGAATGGTTGTTCAAGGTGCCGGTTTTTGCTCTGACCACGCTGCCCCCCAGGCGGCTGCGCATGGTGCCCTCTCCTGCCGCCGGCAGAGTATCGATAAAGAGTTGTCCCTGGGGGTGATCCCACATGGCCTTCAGCAGGTACACCAGTTGAAAGGGAGCTATCCGGTTGCGCTCCGAAAGACCGCTGCCGTCGTCCATTCGCAAGCCCACATCGGAAATATTCTTGCGCTTAAAAAAGTCTCTCACCACGGCTTCACTGTTTCTCACGTTGCCGAGACCCACCACGTTGGCTCCGAGTCTGCGAAAGATGTGCTGAGCAAAAAGGTTGTTGCTGTCCACGTTGGTGGCTTCCAACAGTTCGACCAGTTTGGGGCTGCGGTGGCGAGCGATCAGGACCTTGTTGGCCAGTGAGGCCGGCTCCCCCTCGGGCACCAGTCGCCATTTTCCGTCGATGCGGATGTTCTTGTTGGTGAGCACCCTGAAGCAGACACTGGCAGCCATGCGCACGGGATCAAAAATGGTGATGGTGGTCTGGGCCGTGCTGCCTGGCGCAACGAATCCGTGCAGGGTTATCCGGTCCGAATTGCGCGGACGCTCGGCCCAGATCTGGTTATTTCCGCCGATCTTGACTTTGTTGATGAACTCCAGGGAGCCGGTCGGAGGGTCGGTGCTGACCCCGTTGGAGCCTACACTCACCGTCACCACGTTCTGATTGAGTCCGATCCCGGCCACCGAAGCCGCGTACCCCGAAAGGAGATAGCGGGAATGGTAAGCGCTGCTGATGAACTCGCGATCAAAATCTGAATCGTCGACCACCAGATCGCCGGTCACACGATTCACGCCGTTTCGTTTGAGAACGTCGGCCATGCTGGCAAACGGTGCCGTGGAACTATCGACGTAAGGAGGAAAGAAGGTGGGGTCCCCGGCTCCCTTGAGCACCAGGTCACCCTCCAAGACCCCTCCTGTCGATGCGCTGGGTCCGTACAACCGGGTTTCAAAACGATAGTCCGGCCCCAACACGTCGAGGGCCACCGCGGTGGTCACTAACTTCAGGTTGGAAGCGGGGATCATCGGGCTGGTGCCGTTGTAAGAAAACGGAACCTTCCCGCTTTTCAAGACCTGTGTACTGACCCCGACTTTTCCCCCATACTGCTGTTCAAACCCCTTGACCACGGCGGTGGCTGCCCGATTAAAATCCTTTCCGGAAGCCGGAGTACCCTGGGCGAGTCCCGGCCAACACGCCGCAGCAAAAAAGAATAAAACAGATAGGACACGTAACTTCATGCAGAAGTTATCCTCGCTCTCTATCCCGGAATCCTCTCTGTATTTGAAATTAATTCAAAAATATTTATAATGAGTCCACACTGATATGAAACTCCGATCCTGGATCAAAGCTGCCAAGCACCCTTTTCGTACGATACGTCGCGTAGCTTCAGAATTCTCTGCCGACGACGGTCCGTTTGTGGCGGCCGGTATCTCGTTTTACGCCTTCTTCTCTCTCTTTCCGCTGGTCTTGATCTCGGTGGCCATTCTCAGTTACATCTACACCCCGGAAGAGGCGATCACCGGCGCCATCAACCTGGCCTCGCTCTTTGTGCCCCAGGATATGTCCACGTTTTTGGAGATGAACGTACGGCAGCTTTTTGAGTCTGGAACCAAAGTAGGATTGGCCGGCATTTTGATCTTGCTGTGGTCGGGACGGCAGCTCTTTCGAGCTATGGAGCTTGCCTTGCACCGGGCCTGGGACATACCGCTGCGAAGAAACTGGTTGGTGGGCAATCTCTTAGCCATGATGCTGGTACTGTTGAACACCGCGGTGGTCCTGGGCGTGGGTGCTCTCTCGCTCTTTCTTAGCTGGGCTCGGCTAAAGGTAGAAAACGCTCCCCTACCCCACCTGATGGACGAAGGTTGGTCGGTGGTCGACGCCTACTTTTTTTCCCACGTCCATTCCTGGTTCGTGGTTCCGGGAGCGGTGACCCTGATGTTTCTCATGCTCTATATGATCCTGCCCTCCCGGCAGGTGCCCATCGCCATGGCGATACCCGGTGCCCTCTTCGCAGCCGCTGCCTGGAAAGTCTCGTCCTGGGTTTATCTGACCTACATCCTGAAATTCGGCTCGGAAAACGCCATCTTCGGCACCATCTGGGGGATCGTGGGGATGCTGGTCTGGCTGTACATCGAAGCCAGCGTCTTCGTGCTGGGTGCAGAACTGGTGTTTGTCACCATGGACTCCAGCGACCGGGCCATCCTGGGCGGTGGGGGCGACAAGAAAGAGAGGTGAGGGTTTCTCCGGCCTAACGCAGCACCGGGCTGCCGAACATCCAGCCTCTAAACAGGGTGTTTTGGGGTTTTTCGGTATCGAGCAGGCGGGCCAGGTCGCTCCCCCGGGGAGCTTGCACAGCCCTCAGCAAGCGCTCTCTGGAGCGCTCGCGCTGGCGGCGGGGGTTCTCCTCTTCATTTTCCACGTTAGCCAGGAATAGGCGACCGGTGCTACCCAGCCGGTCCAGGAGGGTGGCGGTGTCACGCCACAACTCGGTGGGGGATGACTTTCCCTGAGCTCCCCGGGGAAGCTCGCTATAGATGACCCCCAGGGTTTTCTGGTAACCTCCGGCTTCAACAGCCTGGGCAAGTTCCGTAGGCGACACCTGACCGTCGGCAAAGCGCAGATTCTTGCCCCCTACCAGCGCTCCCGGCATGCTGAAGGTTTCGCAGTAGAGCAGCAACTCACTGGCTTGTCGGTTGTCCCTCAGTTCGGCCAGGAAATCTTCGACGGAGGTTTTAGGACCTTCCAGGATGGTCAACTGGGATTCTGAAAAGCCGGCCTTCACCAGCGCCTCTTTCAAGCGTTTCCCTTTCAGCTTGTCATCCAGAGAAACGATCACCGCGCGCCGAGCATCGGTTTCGGGGGCAGGCGACCCCTCGGGTCCCTCGACCCAGAGTTCCCGAAAGGCGGCGTGTCCTTCATTGTCCCGGGCGCTCATCATAAAGCTGTTCCAGCCCGGCAGAAGCTCCCGAGCCAGATTGAACTTCAGGGCCCGGATCCCGACCCCTTCGGGGCTCTGCCAGGCCAACTGGCCGTTGTGCCGGACCTCGACATTCTCCAGGGTCTTCTCTGAGATGGCGGTGCCCAGGATGTCCACCGCCGAACTGCTCAGCGTGGAAAAGTCGAGGGGCTGCCCGATGTCGAACCGAATTCGCTCCACCTGAGTACCCAGCGGCAAGATCACTTCATGACGCTCCACCGTACGCCCCAGAAGAGTCCCGTTGATCATCTCCAGGAACTCAAGCTCCAGCAAGACCCTGGCCATCCCGCCTTCCAGTACCTCCACGGTACCCAGGCCTTGAGGCAGAACCGCCCGGACTCGCTCGTAACCGGGGCCGGCTACCAGTTCTAGAAGGCCGAAAGATTGGCTGCGAGCGGTCACCTTGCTCCCCTCACCCTGGGGGCTTTGCATGATGTAGACGCTGCCGTCGTACCCCACCGCGACCACGTCCGACAGGCCGTCACTATCCACATCCTGAGTGGTCATGGCCCGAACCTCGGGAAGAGCCGTGGATAGAGTCCCTAGTTGGGGGCTTTCCACGGTCAGGATCTTCTCCCCGTCCTTATCGTCTTCCCGAGAGATTCTAGAGCGGGAAATCCAGGACAAGATGTCGGGCGCGGGGTGGTCCGAGTCTACCCGAAACATCCGAAACTGCTGAGAGGTGTCGCCCCAACTGCCAGGCAGCACTCCGCTGTCCAGGCCTTGCTTAAGCATGCTCGCGTAGGCGTCCATCAGTGCAGCGTATCGAGCGAAGGCCACTCCTTGAGTGGTGGACGCGCGCCCCTCGACTGTCACCGTCCGGCCACTCACCTTCACGGCATCGGTCGGGGCCGGTTCGGGCGCGCTGCGAGACACCTCCTGGGCCAGGCAAAGATGTAAGGTGATCAATACGGCCACGATACCGAAGGCAAAGCTCTGGGGACGATACAGCAGACCTCTCTGCTTGTTCTGCTTCATGCCAAACCCGTTCCCTTCACCGCATGACCGCACCTGCTGGTAAACTTTTCCCCAAAGCCGTCCATCGGTCGTTCGATCCATGATATAATCCCCCAGTGAAAGCGCAGGTCACATCTTCCGGAGGGCAGATCGCACCTACCAATCGTGCGGTGGTGCGCGAGTCCTCCAAACCTGCCCCCGGTCCGGAATCAACTCCCGAACCGTCCGACGTCTTCCGCTCCGAAGCCCTGCTGGAAGCCCCCACTAAAGACGACAAGGTCGCTTCTCCAGAGCGAAGGAGCGAGGCCTCTCAGCCAGCTATTGCTTCACCCTCTTCGGCCAGGTCCACCAATTCAGGAAGCCCGGCCGTGCTCACGCAACTGGATGAAACTCCGGTCCCGGAGCAGCCTCCCGGCGAGAAAGGCTTAACCCTGGCCGAACTGGCCCGCTCTGCCACCCAAGGGATCCGTAACCTTGTATTGGGCGACCAACTCAAGCCGTTTCGAGCCGAACTGGAGGCCATCAACCAGGCCGCGGACCAGGCCGCCGAACTGAAAACCCCGCAGCAGTTCGCCGCCAAAACAGCAGAGTTTAAAGCTCGTCTGGCCCAGGGCGAACCCCTCGACTCCATGCGCGTGGAAGCCTACGCGGTGGCCCGGGAAGCGGCCAAACAGGCGACCGGGATGTTCGCCTTCGATTGCCAGGTCCTGGGAGCCCTGGCCATGGACGACGGGCACATCTCCGAGATGAGGACCGGGGAGGGCAAGACCCTGACCGCCGTACTCCCCCTGTACCTCAACGCACTGGCCGGCCAAGGCGCTCACCTGATCACCGTCAACGAGACCCTGGCCCGGCGAGACGCCGAATGGATGGGCCCCATCTTTGAAAAGCTGGGAATGTCGGTGGGTTGTGTGACCGAGGACCAGGGCCCGACCGAAAAAAAGGCCGGTTACAATTGCGACGTGACCTACGTGAGCGATCGAGCCCTGGGCTTTGATTTCTTGAGGGATCGCGGGGCCCTGGACCCGGCAGAACGGGTGCAGCGGGGCATGTTTTTTGCCCTCATCGACGAAGTGGATGAAGTGGCCATCGACGAGGCCCGTACCCCCATGATCATGTCCGGCAAAGCAGGTGTTGCCTCCCCGGATTATGAGGTCTTTCGAACGATCGTCAAGGACCTTGTTCCCGGTGAAGATTTCAATATCGATGAAGAGAGTCGCTCGGCCTGGCTGACCGACGGTGGACTGCGGTTGGTGGAAAACGAAGTCACTCTGTTGGAAGCTCGACAGGCCCTGAGCACAGCCGCACCCCGGTCGGAGGAGGCGCTGCAGGCTCAACAGACCCTCGAGAAAGGGCAGCTTCTACGAGGCGCCATTCGTCGGGAAAACACCGCCCAAAAAACCTTCGATGACCTGGAGTACGAAAAGCCGAATCCGTTTGCCCGGGCGGTCGGTCTGAACGGAAAGTACGATCGCCAGGCGGCCCGGAGCGCTGAATCGGCCCTGAAGGTGGCCACCCAAATCCGAGAAAATTTGTCGAACGACGTGCCCACCGTCGATCTTTACAGTGAGGAGAACCTACCCCGAATTCATTACCTGGAGGCCTCCCTAAAAGCCCACACTCTGTTCGTCCGAGGCAAGGACTACACGGTGGAAGACGATGAGGTCAAAATCGTGGACACCAACAAGGGCCGCGTTTCCGACGGCAAGCGCTACAGCAACGGCCTGCACCAGGCGCTGGAAGCCAAGGAAGGGCTACCAGTGGGAGCCGAAACCAAAACGATTTCCAAGATCACCATGCCTGAATTGATCGCCCAGTACGAGCGCAAGGCCGGAATGACCGGGACCGGAAAGACGTCCGAGGCCGAGTTTCTCAAGTTGTACGGCCTGGATGTGATCGAAATCCCCACCAACAAGCCGGTCATCCGAACCGACCACCCCGACCTGGTCTTTGCCAACAAAGAGACCAAGTTCCAGGCGGTGGTGGAAGAGGCCATGAAGGCAGCCTCCGAGGGTCGCCCGATCCTGGTCGGTACGGTCAGCGTGAACTCCAACCGGGAGGTGGCGGCCCGTCTCTTGAAGGCAGGATGGCCCCCTGACAAGCTGCAGATTTTAAACGCCGAGCGGGTCAAAGGCGGGGAAGATTTCCACGACTCCAACGCCGGGCGGAGTGGCACCATCACTCTGACCACCGGGGAGCGCGGCGATAGCGTCCAGCCCGATCCGGTGAACTACAAGAAGATGGCTTTTTTGGCGTTCTCTGCTCTCGCCGAAGGCAAGCCGGTTCTGATCGACACCGACCGGCCCGAAGATGCCGAGCAGGTACGAGCCTGGCTTGAGAGCGCCGGCCCGGTGATGACCGACCGGGTGGACCCCGAGGCCCGGGGGGTACAGATCCGAGTACGCAAGAACCGAGAGCAGCCGGCACCGGAAGGTCTGCTCCACATCGATGCCGCTGAACACACCGTGGGAAAGGCTCACCGCTTCAAACTAGAGGAGAACGACCTGGCCGACCTGGTGCCCCGGGTTCTGGAGCTTTTTGCCGAGGGTGAGCCGGTGATCCTGGAGGCGGCCGGTAGCAAAGGTCTGAGTGAAGCCGCCGAGCAGCTCCTGGATCGCGGACTGGGCCTGGAGGCGCTTCCGATGGTGTGTGAGGGCAAGGAAAAAGAGAACGCCATGATCGAATTGGCCGGACGTTCCGGGGTGATCACGGTGGCCACCAATATGGCCGGGCGGGGTGCCAACATCAAGCCCGACCTGATCGCCATCGAGCGCCTCGCCGAGGCCGCTTTCGAACCGGCTTCAAACGGCCAGCCGGTCACCGTATCGGTGCAAAAAGAGTCGCAAGCCACCAAGATTCAACGCCTGCTAGAAGACCACATCGAGACCGTGATAGCCCGCACCCCGGAGCAGCAGGCGAAACCGGGTCAGGTGTTGCTCCGAGTGGAAAAGCAACCCCTCAAACCGACCGAGGGTGAGTTTCTCGACGGCGCGGACTTTGCCACCGGGGGCCTCTACGTGATCGGGACCGAGCGAGCCGCCTCCCGGCGGATCGATGACCAGTTGATCGGTAGGGCCGGTCGCCAGGGAGCCCCTGGAGATAGCAAATTTTTCCTCTCCCTGGAAGACGATGTTCCTCGAATCTTTGGAAGCGAGCGGTTCGAATCGCTACTGGGTTTATTCGGTGATGCCGGCCAGGGCATTTCTTCGGACACCGTCAACCACTTGATGGACAAGGCTCAAGAACGGGTAGAAAACCAGCACTTCGAACAGCGGGAAAACTCCCACAAGTACGACGCCGTGAACCGGATCCAGCGAGAGACCTTTTACAAAATGAGGGAGAGCGTGCTGACCGGCCAGGAGGATCCGGTTGAGTTCGTGGCCGACTTCAGTACTCGAGGGTTCGCGAACCTGGTTCGGGAGCGGTTGGGCGCGAAGGGCAAATACCAGGCCTCGGAGGTTCGTGAGGCCGTCCGGGAATTGGCCCACGACCACAAGATCCCGGTCTCTCTGCCGACTTCTGCTTCCGGCAAGCTCAAGTCCGATGAACTCGAAGAGATCCTCTTCCCCCAGATTCAAAGCCTCTTGAGCAATCCGAATCTCTCCCCGGAGAAGCTGCGGCGCGCCACCCTGGGGCAGCTCGACGGAGCCTGGCAGGAGCACCTGGAAAACATGGATCAATTGAGAGACGGCATCCACTTCGAATCCATGACCGGACGCAAACCCGAAGAAGTCTTTGTAGAGCGCGGCTACCAGGTGTTCGAGGGTATGATGGAGCAGCTCCAGGAGAGCCTGGCCTTGAAGCTCCTGCCCGCCGCGGGTCGCCTGAACTCTTAAATTTCGCCGCTGGAGGTCATTTTGAAAGTCTTTATTCTCGGGTTTTTGTGCCTGTTGCTCCTGCAGCCGATCGCGGCTCAACAAGTCTCCGACTATCAACAAACCGCCGACTCCATCGTGGAGAAAGCGCGAACCTCGGAGCTTGGCTGGGCGCGGCTCAGCACCATCTGCACGCTCTACCCTCACCGCCTTTCCGGGACCACTGCGCTGGAAGAGGCGATCGACTGGGTCCTGGAAGAGATGGAGGCTGACGGATTCGACCGGGTGACCACCCAGGAAGTCATCGTGCCCCACTGGGAGCGCGGGGTTGAACGGCTGACGGTTTTGAAGGAAAAGCCCGAAGAGTTGACCGTGATGGCCCTCGGGGGCTCGGTTTCAACCCCGGCCGAAGGCATCGAAGCCGAGCTTCTGGTGGTGGAGAGTTACGAAGAGCTGGATCAACGGCGCGAAGAAGCCAGAGGCAAGATCGTGGTCTTCAACGTACCCTTCACCACCTACGGGGAGACGGTGGGATATCGTATAACTGGAGCCTCCCGGGCCGCCGACGCCGGTGCAGTGGCGGCCCTACTCCGTTCGGTCACGCCGAATTCGCTGGCTACCCCGCACACCGGCGTGATGTACTACGACAAAGAGAGCAACAAGGTTCCTTTTGGGGCCATCACGCCCGAGGCCGCCATGCATTTTCATCGCCTTCAAGAGAAGGGCGTGAAGGTGAAAGTGCGTCTGGTGTTGGAGACCAGGGAGTATCCGGATGCTGTTTCCCGCAACGTGATCGCCGAGATTCGAGGCTCCGAATATCCCGAGGAAGTGATCGTGCTGGGAGGGCACATCGACGGGTGGGACATCGGGGAAGGGGCCCACGACGACGCGGGCGGCTGCCTGATGACCTGGGAAGCCCTGCGAATCCTGAAAGATCTTGGCCTAAAGCCGAAGCGTACCATTCGGGTGGTGCTCTGGACCAATGAAGAGAACGGCTTACAGGGAGCCAGGGCCTATCGAGATTTGCAAGATCTTGAGCTCAAGAATCACGTTCTGGCCATTGAATCGGATTACGGAACCTTTCACCCTACAGGGTACGCCTTCAGCGGGCAGAAAAAGGCTCTGGAGACCTTGCAAGAGGTGCTCGGCTTGCTGAAGGATTCGGTGGGAGAGATGTCTGTACGCACCCCGGGCGGGGGCGCCGACATCGGACCGCTGATGAAAGAAGGAGTACCGGGGGCTGCTCTCACTCACCAGAGCGAGCGCTACTTCTGGTATCACCACAGCCCGGCCGACACTCTGGACAAGATCGACCAGGAGGATTTCAGGAACTGTGTGGCCACTCTGGCGGTTACAGTTTACGTGGTGGCGGATCTTCCTACCAGACTACCCTTCGGAATTCCCGAAGACAAATAGGGGGCAAAAACAGTGAACGAGAGACGAGACTTAGGTGACGGGACCGGCCGCACGGCTCTCCAGGACGGCTCGGTGGTGGGTGGCTACAAGGTCTTCTACCTCGCTTCGGGGGGCATGAGTTGCGTCTACAAGAGCGAGGCTCAAGGCAAGACCGTGGTCTTGAAAGAGGTGGCGGCCTCCAACACTCGGGAAGTGCCGTCTCTCATCTCTGAGAAAAACTTACTGGAACGCCTGAAGCATCCCGGGGTGGTGAACTTCGAGGCGTTTTTTAATGAAGACGGCTACTACTACCTGGTCCTGGACTACATCAACGGAACCCCTCTCTCGACCTATCTCAACCCGAACAACCTGGCCGAACCCGAAACGGTGGCCGAGTGGGGGATCCAGCTCTGCGAAATCTTCGACTACCTGCACGCCCAGGAACCGCCCGTCATCTACCGCGATCTCAAGGCGGAAAACGTCATGCTGCACGACGGCAAGGTTTGCCTGATCGATTTCGGAATTGCCCGGCTGCACAAAGGAGCCAGAGCCAAGGACACCGAGTTGATGGGCAGCCCCGCTACCGCCTCGCCCGAGCACTACGGAGGGGCTGAAACCGATGCCCGCTCCGACATCTATACCCTGGGTGCATCGCTGTACGAATTACTCACCGGCGGGCGACGCAAGCAGATCGGGGCTTTTCAGTTCGCCCCGGTTCGGGAGCTAAACCCCCGGGTAAGTCCGGAACTGGAAAAAGTGATTACTAAGGCGACCTCCTTTAAGCCCCAGGATCGCTACCAGAGTACCAGGGAGATGCGCAACGCTCTGCTCCGGGCATTAGGGCGCGAGGTTCCTAAAGAGACGGCAAAGGTTGAGGAACCTCGACGCTCCGGGGTGCCAGTCAGTGCGCTGGTGATCTTGTTTCTGGTGATCGGTCTGGGAGGATACGCCTACAAGTGGTACCAGGATTCGCAAAGTCCGTTTTATGGCGGCCCTGCCAAATCCATCGGGACCTACGAAGCCAGCCTGAACATCGACATCTTCCGAGCGGGCGAGGTCAACGGCAAGCAAGCCGTGCTGCTGGGTGAAGATATCGGCCTGTTCGAGGTCAGCCCGAGTAACGAGTACACAGCAGTCGATCGTTCGCAAAAGCTTGCCAGTCGGCTCAACGCCATGTATCACCAGCCCTGCATCGCTTGCGGCGGTACCGGACTGGAAACAGCCGACATCAAGATGGGGCGGCACAGCAAGAGCAACGAAGTGGTGGTCTTTTACGCCCACATGCACGGTCCGAAGGTGGAGTGGGGCCCGGAACTTCTGGCTACCGTGAGCGCCAAGCAGGCCGAAGCCCTGGGTGTGACCCCACGCTTTGCGGCGGGCTACTGGCGCGATCTCGTTCGAGACACGGTGAGCTTGTCTCGGGGCTTTGACGTGAAAGAATCGGTGATGGGACCGGAGCTTTCCTCGGCACTTTTAAAGGCCAGGGATAAGATCAAGCGAGATTCTGAGCAACTTGCCAACCTCCGGGCGGTCCTGGAGGAATTGACCGGCAAACAGTCCCTAAAACTCAGGGAACTATTCCTGAACGTTCCCGATATCAACCCGAAGCCTGACCGGTTTGTCAACGTGAAGGGGTTCGAACCGCTCAGCCTTTAGGAGACCAACTCCCCCAACTGGCGAATCTCTGCGGGTTGAAAGTGCTTGATCTCCATGTGCTCGGTCAGGTCTCGACCCGCCATTTCCAACTGCAGAAACCGCAAAGGGTCGCCGTGGGATACCAGCAAGATGGTGGCCCCCTGGTACTGCTTTTCCAACCCCTCGATGACTCGCCGCAACCGGTAAGCCAGATGGCGCGGCGACTCGGCGCCGTAAGGGGTGTGATGCGGGTCCTTGCTGTCGGCGACCCAGACCAACTTGTATTCCTCGGTAGCCCGCCCCTCGAGTTTTCCGAAAAAGCGCTCCCGCAGCCCCGGCTGAAGCGTGATTTCGGGCTTGCACTTCAATGTTTCCTTCACGATCTGGGCCGTCTCCCGGGCCCGGCAGAAGTCCGAGGACACGATCATCGTGTAGCGCGGCAAGGAGCTCTCCTGAGCCGCAGCGCGGGCCTGCTCTTTTCCCTTATCACTCAATCCGTAAAGCTCTCGTCCAGCTTTCGGATCGCTAATGATCAAACTCTGCCGATTGGCCAGACTTTCCCCGTGGCGCATGAGGTAGTAGTGGTTTACCATGGGGAGTGGTTCTTATTTCGAGGCTAGAACCCTGGGATCAAACCACCACCAGGTTTGCCTCAACGGCTTTCGAAAGAACACGCTGTTGCCCGAACAAGAGATGATAGAAGATGTTTTGCTGCCCCTGGTGCAGGTCGCCAACCTGTGGCAGGCTGGGGAAGTTCGCGTTGAATTTGAAGGCGGGCTCAAGGTAGAGATTCGGGGGGCGGGAGACCGGCGGGAGTGGCTCGAGGGGTTCGTGGAACGACTCCGAGCAGAGGAAGTCTCCCCCGATCCCGGGGAAGCGGCGCTGCAGAAGGCGGTTCGAGCAAGTCTTGATAAAGGTCTGAAGAAAGTGGTGCTGGCAGCCGCCGGTCCGGCCGACCAGGAGCCTCGAGCGGTCCGACTCGAAGCTTCGAAGACCCTGTGGGGCCAGGCCCGGCTAGAACCGGAGAGCTTTCTTCTCCTGCTCGAACTCCCCGGCCCGCTACCGGCAAAGCTGCCAGAGACCCTTCAGCAGGGGCTGGAGCGCTACTGCTGCAGCGACCGAACCCGGGTCTTTTGCGGACCGGAGATCAAGGCCTTCCGAAGGCCGGAGCCAGGCCTCTCGGTGGGCCTCTGGGCCTGGGCCGATGAAAAAGGGGGGGTGCCGCTCGGAGAGTCGTTCAAGGGGGTAGACGAGCAAGGACTGGCGCGCAACGAGTTGACCTTCGGGACTTTCCGGACCTGTCTGATGGGAAAAGGAGTGGCCGGTAGTTCCGCCCGGAGCGTGCTGACCCTGACCCAGCACAAGAAACCCGTACCCTCCCGGGCCATCTGGCTCTGGCAAGGCACCCGGATCGCCCATCACGATTTTGACTGGCCCTGCGACACCCTGGCCCTCACCCTTTTCCTGGCCGCCCCGAAAGACACGGTAGGAGACCCGCTGTGCCGGGAGGACCGGATGGAAGAACTCCTGGAGCAGGCCTGCCGGGACATCCAACCCTCTCTGGAGATGCTGGTGGGGGAATACAACCGCTACACTCCCCGGATCGAGCGGTCCACTATGGGCTGCTGGACTCTCCTGCTGGCCGGCAGCCTGGCCCTGGCCGGAGTGGCTGCCCCCTGGCTTGGGGGAAAGCTCGCATTTTGGTTGGGGGGCCTGACGGGGGTTGCCCTCATCGTTTATGAATATCGCTCCCGCCATCGGGAGCGGTACTCCGTGGGCCGGGGACTGCAACGACTGCTAGAGGCGGTGGAGGACAGTCAAGGGCAAAGAGTCTGGAAAAAGTTCACTGCAGACTTTCTTTGAGCTCCTCCAGCTCGGCCCACCGCTCCATGCCTTGCTCCAATTTCTGTTCGAGCTCCAGCTTCTTTTTGAAAAGTTCCTTCACTTTACCGTACTGTCCGGCCACTTCCGCAAGTTCATCGTCTAGCGTGGTGATCTCTTCCTCCCAGCGGGGAATGGCCTCCTCCAGCTCCGCCAACTGCCGCTGCTCTTTGTAGGACAGCTTTCTACGTGCCGGGCTCTCCAGCACCTCATTGGGAACCTGGGTTGTAGGGGTCGGCGCTGCTTCTTTGCGCAGGAAAAACTCGGCGTCAACCTCATCCAAAACCGCCGGAGTCGTTTCCTCGATCCAACCGTCTCGAAACACCAGTATTCGGTCGCACAATCTCTGTAGAAGAAATCGATCGTGACTCGCCACGACCAGGCAACCCGGAAAACCGTCCAGGAAGAACTCCAGGCGGGAGAGGGTGTCGATGTCCAGATCGTTGGTAGGCTCGTCGGCCAGAATGAGGTTGGGTCGGGTCATCAGGATCCGCAGCAACTCCAGGCGCTTGCGCTCTCCTCCCGACAGGCGCCGTAGGGGCGTGGCGTGCTGAGAGCCGGTGAACAGAAACATCTCCAGCAAGCGCGCCGCCGTGAGTTCTTTTCCATTGGAAAGCGGGACGAAATGCGCCACATCTTTCAGCGCGTCGAGAACCCGGGTTTCCGGGTCCAGGTGGCCCAAGCGGTCGGTGTGCTGATCGAAGTAACCCGTCTGCACGGTCTCCCCGATCTCCACCGTACCCTGCTCTGGCTCCAGTCGGGCCGCCAAAAGGTCCAGAAAGGTTGTCTTCCCCGAACCGTTGGCCCCCACCAAACCCACCCGCTCTCCCGGCTCCAACCGGAAAGAATAAGGCTTCAGAATCCGGTGCTCCTGAATCTCCAGTTGCACGACCTTCTTGCCCAGTCGACGGGTTCCCAGATCCCAGGCCTGGTCTTCGGTCTGTCCGGGCTCTTCGATCACCCCGGAGCCGTGCTCCAGCATGGCTTGCACTCGCTGCAGTCTGGCTTTCTGCCTGGTGGAGCGAGCCTTGGGACCCTGGCGCAGCCAGGCTTTCTCCTGGCGCAAGATATTGTCGAAGCGCTCCTGACGGCGGGCCTTCTGAGCCTCTCTCTCAGCCTTGAGATCCAGGTACTGGGAATAGTTGCCCGCAAAACTCTGCAGGGTGAAATCGGCCACCTCCACGATCCGCTCACACACCCGGTCCAGAAAAAATCGGTCATGGGTGACCATCAAGACGGTGAAGTTCGCCCCCTTCAAAAACTTCTCCAACCAGGCGATGGTGGCGATATCCAAATGGTTGGTGGGCTCATCCAGGAGCAGGATGTCCGGAGGGACCAGCAAGGTCTGAGCCAGCGCCACCCGCTTGGCTTCTCCCCCGCTCAGCCTGGCCACCGGGCGGGTGGGATCGCTGAAACCCACGGTGGTGAGAAGAGTATCGGCTCGAGTCTCCAAGTCCCAGGCGTCGTGAGTGGTCAATTGATCGGTGAGTCGATTCATCTCCTCGGATAGAGCGTCCTGTCGTTGCGGACGGGCTTCCAACTCCTGGCACAGCGCATCGTAGCGAGCCCTCAATCGGGTCAAGTCTTGGCAGCCGAGACACACCGCCTCCCGTAGAGTGAGACCAGAGTCCGCCCGAAGCTCAGGCAGTTGGTCCAGATAGCGCAAACGGGTTCCACCACGGAGGGTGAGGTCCCCTGAGTCGGGTTTTAGCTGCTCGCTCAATATCCGAAGCAGGGTCGATTTCCCGGCCCCATTACGGCCCACCAGACCGACCTTCTCACCCTTGACCAGTGTCAGATCGACATTGCTCAGGAGTTCGCGACCTGGTAGAGAGTACTCGATTTTATGAGCGTTTAGTAGTATCACGTCCATCCTTCGTGGTCAGGGGGAACTCGCTCAGAGGTAACTCCGCTTCTGACTGAATCTGCTCTTCGGTCACCGATACGTGGTACACCTTTCCGTCGCATTCGACCTGATAAGGGCCATTGACCACGATCGAGCCCTCGATATCGTATAGCGAGCGGGCGGTGGGATACGGAAGACGCAACTGAAAAGAGTTGTCTTCCTCGGATCTCACCTGCCAATTCACCACTCGGGAAGATTTCGAGTAGGGAGAGGAGAGGCTGAGGTGTGCCGTCACCTGTTGTCCGGGCTTTTGCGTCCGGCCGGTCAACAAAGCACCCGGCACGTACTCAAAGACTCGTACGTCGGGGCTCAAACGAGGATTGACCAGAAGCCCCCGAGAGGTCGGTAGCACCTCGTTCTTCACTTTAAACATGGGAGCCAGAGCCTGGGCCTCCTCGTCGTTGACTTGAAGAGCCTGGAAGGAGAACGTTTTCATGTTGTCGCTGAGTTTGACGCAACGAACCATCCTCTGGCGGCTTTCGAAAACCAGTCGAAAGTGTCCCATGTCCCGCGCCAATCTGTCGAACAGGCGAATGATATTGAGCGAATAAAACTTCTCGTTAAAGGTCGGCAAGGTCACTTTCACCCCTTTCCACTCCACCGTCGGTCCCTTCCTCATCAGCTCTTTGGGTTGATGGCCCGTCAGCAAGAACTCCGCTCCCAGTTTGTCTTCCACGTTGCGCGAAGGGATCAGACAAAAGCGGAGGTTTCGATCCTGCATGACGTTGTCCAGGCGGTCCGACTCCGGCGAGTAGAAAATCCTGGCCAGTTCGCCCGAGTGGGTCTGGCTGTAAGCCACCCCGGTCTGACTGGTGTAGCTCAAAAGATTTCCCAGATCCCAGGGAGCAAGCAGGCCGTAGTCGGCCTGGCTCTGCTGCTTTACTTCCACCAGAAAGCGTGAGGCTTCATCCAGGCCGTTGGTGTGGATCATCAGTTCACTGGCCTTGTCGGGAGTCAACCAGGGTTTTGCCTGGTGGGGAAAGGGCAGTACCGATAAAGCGGCGATCGAGAGCAGAAAAGCCGGGGTCCAGGACCGCCAGGGCAGGCGGGCCAAACAGCAAGCGGCAAACATGGCGATGTAATAGGGTGCGTAGTAGTTGAAGTCCCGAGTATAAAACCAGAAAAGGACCAGCCCGAGCCCGTAAATCAGAGGAAACAGGTAGGTTTGTAAGCGTCTTTGATACCACAGCAGGAGCGGTCCGACCAGCAATGCCACGGGGAGCACGCCGAACCAACGGAACAGACTTTTCAGGCTCACCGCTGCGTGCTCGGAGATGGTGGTGCTGCGAGGGCTGATGAAGTCGACAAAGGTGCCCCACAAGGCCGGAAAGAGCCGTATGACGAGTAACCCCAGCAGCAGTCCCAGCAGAGCCCCCAGGGTGCGACGGTTGGCCGGTACCTTTTGCGCCACCCATAGCAAAGCAGGGAATCCGACAACCAGGGCAGCCCCGGCCACCACGAAGACCTGCAACGGAACATCCCAGGGAATGTAAGACGGGGCGAGTTTCTGAAAGAGTAGCGGTATGCCCAGGATGGTGGTTCCGAGTATCGCTGCCTTGCCTGCCAGTCGCTTTAGACTCTGCTCGGGGTGAGGGAAAAAGGCCAGCGCATAGAGCGAAAGACCCACGAAGAAAAGGTGCAACGGTGAACCGGCCCAACTCAGGAAAAAGAGACCCAGGAGAAGTCCTGGAACCAGGGCGGCTACGATCGGTCTCTTCTCTTTAAAACACCAATCTAAAGAGAGCAAGAGGAGCACCTGGAGAAAGACTTCCCAGCCGTGGTGATCGCCATCGCCCAGGGCAGTGACGTGGGAGAGGGCTCCCGGAAAGGAAAGGATCAGGAGTAGAAAAACGAGCGCACAGTGCGACGATTCGGTGCGGGCAAGCCAATGCGCGAGCAAGAGCGCCGCGACTCCGGAAAGTAAGGGGGCAAACCAGACCAGGATGGCAGCCGGACTGAGGGTCTGAAAACTCAGTTTGCTGAGGGTAGCCACCAGTACATCGTACAGGCCCTGGTTGATCCCCTTGACTTCATGGGGAAAAGTGGCCATTCGGTCGAATCGCTGGATCTGGGGGTAGTGCTCCAGCACGCTTTCGGCGTGCCTCAGGTGAAAATAGCTATCAGCCCCGGAGAGCCGCGGTTGGTCCGGGTCCACGGTGAGCAGCGGATAGATGGCGTAGGCTCTCGCCGCGAACCACAAAAGGAAAAAGAGGAGACCAACCCCGAGATAGGCTCGCCTGCCCTCCGGGAGCTCTGGCCATTTGTCGCTCATAGAAGTACCAGGGCTTCCCATCTCCAGGTACAAACTCCTGGTCGTGCGATTACTGTTCCTATCACCGTTTCCACCCCGTCCTCTCTACGGCGGCGCCGTGGTGAGAAACCACTACCTGGCCGAAGCGCTCTCCAAGAAACACCAGCTCTGGGGGAGTTTCGTGGGCCTGCACGGCGGCCCCCAATTTGCCGGCGAGGTACCCCTCCGCAAAGAGGGGCTCCCGGCTCTGTTCGATCCGTTTTTTTTGGGGCGCGTCTGGCGCTGTGTTCGAGATAACCGCCTTCAAGGTATCGTGGCCAGTAGCCTCATCGCCGGACTGCACGGGGCCCTGCTAAAACTCGCCACTGGATTGCCCTTCTGGATGGACGAGCACAACGTGGAGTGGCACTGCAGCAAGCGCTACGGTCACAAACTCTGGCGGCTCATCTTTCTTCTGGAGGCTTTCATACTCAAACTCGCAGACCACGTGACCTGTGTGAGCGAGCAAGATCGGAACCGCTTGATTTCAACTTTTCGGCTTCCTCCCGACAAGGTGGTGGTGGCTCCTAACGGGGTGGATTTTGCGGGGCTCCAGGGGTCTGGTCGTGGGGAAGAACGGACCCACAAGAAAGTCCTTTTTTTCGGGGTTCTGGACTATCCACCGAACACCGAGGCGGTGGAGATTCTGGGCCGCGAGATCGCCCCTCTGGTAGACCCGGAGATCCGGATCCTGGTGGCCGGGCGAGGGGGCGAGGGCCTGCGAGAACGTTTTCCCCGACTCGAATTCCAGGGCTTTGTGGAGGACATCCACCAGTTGGTCCGAGACTGCGACGGTCTGGTCGTTCCGATCCTGTCGGGGGGCGGAACGCGCATGAAGATCCTGGAAACGGTCGCCTGTGAGCGCCCGGTTGTGAGTACCGCCTGCGGGGCCGAGGGTATCGATCTTTGCGCTACCGGTGAGGCCCTGACCGTCACTGACGACTTTCAAACCATGGCCGACTGGATCAATCGATTACCGTGCGGTGCGGTGGTAAAGCCCAATCCGAGTTTCGCGGAGCTTTACGATTGGGAAAAGATTTGGCAGAATAAGGCCCCGTTATGAGACCGCTGGTAAGTATCATCGTACCCACCCACAACGATGGTCCGACTCTGGAAAAGTGTGTAAGGTCACTTTTTCTACAGAGCTGGAGCAATCTGGAGGTGATCGTCGTTGACGACGCTTCGACGGATGGGACACTGGTTCTTCTGCAGACCCTAAGTCAGGAGTACCCCGCCCTCCGGTTCGACTCTCTGGAGTCCCGGAGTGGGGCTGCGCGGGCGCGCAATCGTGGTTTTCTGATGGCCCAGGGAGAGGTGATCGCGCTCATCGACGGCGACATGTGGGCGCCCCCTGAGTGGGTAGAGCAGTTGTTAGAGCCCATCACATCCAATACTGCCGATGTGACCGGGGGACCCGATCGAGTGCCGGTGTCGGCTCCCCTGGAGAGCCGCTGTATCGGATACTCCATGGACTCGGTCCTAACCAACGGAGGGCTCCGGCGCGGAGACACCAACCTGGTGACCTACCTGCCTGGTACAGGCAACATGGCGATCTCCCGCCTTTTCCTGGAACAGGCAGGCCAATTCGACGAGAGGTTCCACGACACCGGAGAAGACAAGGAGTGGCTCTATCGGGTCAAGGTGGCCGGCGCTCGATTTCTCTATCTCCCGGAGGCTCTGGCCTGGCACGAACGTCGGGCGGATATCGCCCTGCACGCCAAAAAACAGTTTCTCAGCGGCCGCCGGAGATTTGATATCTGGGAAAAAGACCCCTCGACTTTCGAATGGCCTCACCTGGCCCCGTCACTGCTCATCGTTTTTCTACTTTCTGCCTGTTGGCATCCCGCCACCAGGTGGCTCTGGTTGCTGGTGGTGGGCACGGGGGCGGTTTTGGTGTTCATCGACTGCTATCGGGGAGCCAAAGAGATCGGCACCGTACGCGCCTTCTTCTTATTGATCCTCACTTCGTGCGCCATCCCGTTCGGCTACGGGGCCGGGATTTTGTGGCGTTTTTTCGAGAGGCTTCCGGCTAGATTGCTGGGCAAATGATCAGCAAACTGTGGAAACTGGTCCAAGTGGAAGCCAGGTCCCACTTCCTGTTGCTTTTGGTAATGGTCCTGGCTGGTGGATTCGTGGAACTGGGAGGCATCGCCACCACCGCCGAAATGATGGGCCTGGTCGCATCCAAAGGAGAAAAATTGAGCGGCGGGCCCTTGAGCTTTCTGATCGGGATGAGCGGAGCGGATCAACCCGTGGAGCAACTGAAGTTCGGCCTGGTCATCACCATTGGAGTTCTCGGCCTGGTCCACTGCTACACCATGGCCAAGACCTATCTGCGCTCACAGTTTGTGTGGGTGCAGGACCGGGAGATCAGCACCCGACTTTTCCAGAACTGTCTGGCCCAATCTTATCCCTGGTTTCTCAAGCAAAACTCTGGCGAACTTCATCGCATAATAGGTTCAATCCACGTAACCCAGAGCTTGATCAACGGATTTTTGGCTGCTGCCGGACACTTTGCCGTGGCCGTCACCCTCAGCCTGGCTCTATTTTGGGTGAATCCTCTGGTCACCGCGATCGGACTCCTCCTGGTGCTGGTCGCCTACGGGCTGGTCCGGCTCTTCACCCTGAAAACGTTGACCGAACGAGGCCGAGGAGCCCACGCCTCCGATGCTGCTCGCCGGGTGGCTGCTCACGAAGCCATCACCAGCATCCGCTTTGTCAAGACCACTGCTCGAGAAGACTTTTTTGTGGAGCGTTTTTCTCGGCACGCCACGGACTCTTCCAGGGGCATGGTCTACCACGGGATTTATGTAGACACGGTCCGAGCTTTCTTGGAATGGATGACTTTCGCTGGAATCCTGTCTCTTTCGGTTTATCTGGTCATGGGAGCCGAGGATTTCGACTCACTCCTCCCCCAGCTCACTCTATACACCATGGCTGGCTACCGGATCGTGCCGGCTATCAATGAACTATTCGGGATATATACCAGGATCAAGTTCGACTCTCACCTGGTGGACCAGATCGAAGATCTTCTAGATGCCAAGCCGGAAGATCCCCTGGTGGGAGAGCCCGTACAAGGGCTGGAGAACTGCGCCAATCTAGTGGAACTTAAGGACCTCTCCTTTGCCTACGCCGATACCGATCGCAAGGCCTTGAGGGGCGTCAACCTGGAGATACCGCGAGGTTCTTGGTACGGGGTGGTGGGAACCACCGGGGCCGGCAAGACCACCCTTCTCGACCTTATCTCGGGACTACTTCGGGCCGATGAAGGACAGATCGTGGTGGGCTCTTCCAGGCTGGACAACAGGGTGGTCAAGAGTTGGCAATCTCACCTCGGGGTGGTACCCCAGGAAGTGATCTTGCTGGACGAAAGCGTCCTTCAAAACGTAGCCTTCGGAGTGCCTCCAGCCGAAATCGATCACGAACTGGTGTGGAAGGTTTGTGAAATGGCGGGCCTGGGTGATTTCTTGAAAAGCCTGCCCCAGGCTCTTGAAACTAGACTGGGCGAACGCGGAACCCGGCTCTCTGGCGGAGAGCGGCAACGGGTAGGCCTCGCCCGGGCCCTCTACCGAAAGCCCACCCTGCTCTTGCTCGACGAAGCGACCAGCGCACTAGACCAGGCCACCGAGCAGAGGATCATCGAAACTCTGGAAGAGCTGACCAACGACTGCACCTTGATCACCGTCGCTCATCGTCTCTCCTCGGTGCAGCCCTGCGATCAGATTCTGGTTTTAGAACAAGGTGAAATCGTGGGCCGCGGAACCTTTGCAGAACTCCTGAACTCCAGCCCTCAATTTCAGAAACTGGCCCTCTTCAACGCCACCCCGGCCTGAGCACCCGCATCCGGGTTTAACAGATTTTTGATGGACGCTCGATAGCTTGTGGTCAGGAGACTTGGCGATGAAATACACCATTAACTACAAAGACCTTGGATTTAACTCCAGCTCGGCCCAGGTAGAAGCCTTGCGTCGAGCCGTGGAGATCCGTTCTCTCAATCGAGAACTGGGTCTCTGGCTTCAGGATCAAGAGGGAGTTGAAACCCACGTTTGGGAGACCCCTCTGCAGAACGGCGTGATTGAAGTGGAGACAGTGACCCTTTGCGACCGTTCGGGCCGCGTGACTTACGCCAGACACGAGATCGCCCGAGCCTCTTAAGCCGGAAACTCGTGGTCACAGATCGCTGAATGGGAGACCACCGGTTTTCCGGGACCGCGATGGTAGCGGTAAGCCCTGTCTGAAATCTCGCATTCGGTCTGAGAGATGCGCTGGTGCTGGCGCACATGGGCGGCCCAGGTTTCTTCCAGGTAGACTTCCCGGTAAAGCGTTGGGTTTTCCAAAACCAGGTACAGACTCCACCAGCGCACGCCGTTGCGGTACCTGATCTTTCGAACCTCCTCCATGGCCTCCCGGAAAGCCTCCGCGTCGTCGGGCGCTATCTGAAACTCCACGGTCACCAGGATCGGACCGTGTTGGAGGGGGATGTCCACCTTGAAGTCGGGTTCGGGCCAGCAGTGCGCGGGCCGGTGGTCGAGATGCTCGCCGGTTTTCAGGGGGGTAAAAAGAGTCGTAAAGAGTCCCTGCAACAGAAACGCCGCCCCCAGTAAAAGACAGTTGTGCATTCCCACTTCCCGAGCCACTGCCCCCCAGAAAATGCTACCGAAGCAGGTCGCGCCAAAAAACACCAGCAGGTAGATCGCCATGGCCCGTGCTCGCACCCAATCCGGTGCCACCGATTGGGCCGTCAGATGGAAACTACTGAGAATGCACAAGTTGCAGGCCCCGCCCCAGAGCATGGCGGCAAATAGCACTGCCGGGTGAGCAGACGAATAGAGCACCAGGAGCGTGGGGATGAACCCCAGCCAGGCCGCACCCACGATCTGGTTCACATTTAAGAATTGTCGTAGCCTCGGGAGCACCACCATGGCACCAAATATCGCGCCCACTCCATTGGCCACCAAAAGCATGCCGTAACCCCGAGGTCCAAAACCGAAGACCTCTTTGCACAGGAGTGGAAGCAAAGCCCAGACCACGCTCGAGGCGAAGATCAAGATCGCGGTTCGGGCTATCACCACTCGCATCAAGGGGGAATGACGGACGTGTTGGAGTCCGACGCGCATGGCCGAAACGAACGGCTCGACCGGGGCTTCTTCCAACGGATTTTCCCGTCTCCAACGATGCAGTACAAAAACCACCGCGAGGAAAGAGAGCGCGTTTAAAGAGAAAGCCGCACCGGCGCCCAATTTGACCACCACCAGGCCTCCGATGGCAGGTCCAATAGCCCGGGCACAGTTGATCACGACCCCGTTGAGGGTCACGGCCACGTGGAGGGACTCCTTGGGCACGATCTCCGGGGTCACGGAGTGCCAGCCTGGAGAGTTCAGGGCCGTTCCTATCGATAGACAAAAGCTACCGAGCAGGAGCAAGCACGGGTTCATGAATCCGCCCAGGGTCACGATGGCCATGACCGCAGCCGAGAGCAGCATCCAGGATTGAGTCGCGATCAACCAGCGGCGCTTATCCACCATGTCGGCCAGGGCCCCGGCCGGAAGCCCGAGCAAGAACATGGGCAGAGCGGTGGCCGCCTGCACCAGCGACACCATGACCGGGTCGGGGGCCATCTCCGTCATCAACCAGGAACTCGCCACCTCTTGCGTCCAGGTACCTACGTTGGAAACCAGGGTGGCGATCCAGAGCATCCTGAAAATCGGAATAGAGAGCACACTGCGCGAGGTGGGCGCCGGCAAACATGAAGAAGCTGCCGGGGCGCTTTCGGGCTGCAATCTCGACGATCGTTCGTAGCGGGTGGAAGTCAGGCTATTGACCTGACTAAGTATCCGCATGGAGTGGCCTGCTGTGAGTCATTGATCCACTTTAGCGTTGAATGACATCGGGGTCTTTACAAATTTATAAACATCCAGGAGGCTTACCGTCCCACCACTTCCAGCGGGAGTTCCCGCTCCGCGCCCTGGGAGTCGCGCACCTTGACTCGATGGGGTCCCGTCTCCAGTCTCCACCACAGCGAGGTGGAAGGCGATGAGGAAACCTCTTGACCGTCTACGGTCCAGGTGTACGGGGGAGCCCCTCCTGCGATCTTCAACTTCACCCGCTGGTAGTCGGACGCCAGGTCCGGGTCGGTGAGAAAAACGTCGTGGGTCAACGGGAAAACGAACCGGAGTTGTTCCCCGCCACTCGGTTCAGCTTCGGGCAAGGGCAGTCCGCGCTCTCGGGCCCAGGGTCGGTAGAGGCTGGGCAGATCATAAACCAGACGACCGTTCTCTTCCCCACAGACCAGGCACTCGGCGATCGGTTTCTCGGCATAGACCGGCTCGATGGTGGTGGAAGGGCAACGCCCGTTGGCGGCCTCACCCGACAAGGTGCAGAGTTTTCGACGCATCAAATCCCGGGGCACTCCAAACTCTCCCCCCTCACCCAGTTGCAGCATGATATCCCTGAACAGCGGCCCAGCTCCGGTGATGCCGGAAACGTCTTGCATGGGCGAGCCATCGGAGTTTCCCACCCACACTCCTACGATGTGCCTGGGGGTGTAGCCGATGCACCAGTTGTCTCGATAACCCTTGCTGGTACCGGTCTTGACCGCCACCGGGAAGGGAAACTCCAACACATTGGGGGTGCCGAAGCTGGCGATTCTGGCCTGGCGGTCGGCCATCACATCCGAGATGAGGTAGCAGGCTCTTTCCGAAAGTACCTGCTGGCCGGCCCCCTGATCGGTTTGGTCAAGCAATTGAAGAGGAGAGTAGTAGCCGCCCCGGGCCAACACCCGGTAAGCCGCGACCAGTTGAAAAAGGCTGGTGGAGCCGTCGCCCAGGGTCAGCCCTAGACCATAATGCTCGGGGGTCTCCTTAAGTTCGCTCAGACCGCACTTGCGCAAGATATCGAGCAAGCTCAAGACCCCGACCCTCTCCAGAGCCCTGACCGCCGGCACGTTGTAGGAACAGCCGAGAGCGGTACGGATACTCACCGGGCCGTGAAAATGCCGATCGTAATTGACCGGTACAAAACTCTCCAACTCGGCGTCTTCATAGAGATCGAGATCGGGCAAGATGGTTCCGGCGTGGCCGGTGCTTTCCAGCAACAGGGCGTAGGTAAAAGGTTTGATGGTGGAGCCGGGTTGGCGCAGAGAAATGGCCGCGTTGTGCTGGCCGTCTCGCTTGCGGTGGTAGTCCCGGGAGCCCACCATCGCCAGCACATTTCCACTCTCCACCTCGGCCACCACCACGGCCGCGTTGCCCACTTTGTGCTGGGCCAGCAGGGTCAGATGGTTTCGCACACTCCCTTCCACAAACTCCTGCAACCCCAGGTCCAGGGTGGTGCGAACCCGTCCTCGCCTGCCCCGGGCCTCCAGTTGGGCCAGATCGCAAAAGTGGGGGGCTAGAAACGGCGGAGGATCCGGATTGAGCTCCAGCACCTGGCGGCGAGCCCGCTTCGCTGCTTCAGGCTCCAGGTGGCCCCGGGTTTCCAGCTTTTTAAGCAGCGGTTCGGTCCACAGCGAGAGTTCTTCCCGTCCCTGCGAGGTAAACGGGTCCAGCACCGAGGGAGAGCGGATGGTCACCGCCAGAGCGGCGGCTTCGGCCGGGGAAAGAGCGGTTGCCGGCTTGTCAAAGTAGTAACGGCTCGCCTCCTCCACTCCGTAGACCGAGGGTCCGAAAGCCACCCGATTGAGATAAGCCTCCAGGATCTCGTCCTTGGAGTAACGGAACTCCAGCCGCAGCGCCCAGTAAACCCCCTGAAGCTTCGCCTGCCAGTCTCTCGACTCGGAGGGCTTCAGGGTCCGCAGGAGTTGCTGGGTCAAAGTGGAGGCACCCGACACCACTCGCCGATGCCGGAGATTGGTAGCGGCGGCCCGGACCATGGCCAGCGGATCAGCCCCCGGATGGTAGTAGAACCGCTTGTCCTCGGCCACCAGCACCGCGTCGATCATGGTCTGGGGGATCTCCGGCAGTGGAATCCAGCTATTCACGCCTTCCCGAATGGAGAGGTTCCGGCGCAACGGCTCCCCGTTGCGGTCGGTTAGGTTTAGAGAAGAATCCGCCCGAAGCTCTCGATATTCATTCGGCAGGGAAGGCAGAAAGAAAAGAAGGGCCGCAACCCCCAGCAAAGCCAGGGTGCGGCCGATCCGTTTTTTCCAGCGGCTCTTCAACTCACTACTTCACGACGATGGTCTTCACCGAGGTGCGCCCGAACAACTCCGGATGGTACATCTCCTCGACCTGCGCTGCCGGATGCAGATAGGTTCCGGGAGTCTGGGCCCGTACCAGGTACTCGTAGGTGTGTTCACCGGGAGCCAGGGCATCGGAAAACAAGAGCACCTGATCATTGTAGTCCTCGAAGCGGTGAAAGGTCTGCCAACTCGGCTGGTCGCCCCGCTCGAGCAGCTTCGACAGTTCGCTGGATTCGGTGGCAAAGTCGGTTTTCACCACGGAAAAACCCGCCGGGATGGGATCCTTGAGCATGACGTAGCGGCGCAAGGCCGGAGCCACCACGCTCAGTTTCACCTTATAGAGCTTGCCTCCCAGGAACTCTTGGACCGGCTTGCCATCCAGATCCACCACACTGCGCAACACGGTGAGCCCCTCATCCACCGGAGGACTGGGCTGGGTGTCCTGGTAGCTCAAGCCCAGGGTGTAGTAGAGCCGGCCTTCCCCCGACTTTGTGAGCACCGCTTCCGTGCTAGTGCCGGGGTCCAGAGGAGCAGTCAGAGAGGTCGCCCCTTCGGTGGAGGCCTTCTCACCCAGTTCCTTTTCGCCGAGCTTGACCTTCACGGTGAACTTGGCGTCCGGAGTCTCCATCTTTTGAGAATAAGCCACCAGGGCCGAAAGTGCGGCGGCGTTGTTGGCAGTGGTACCCCAGGTTCCGTCGTTGTTTCTTGACTCCAGCAACCAGGTCACCACTTTATCGGAAACGGGTAGCTTCTGTTCGGTTTGTAGCAGGGCTTCCAGGACCAAGCCAGTGTCCCCCACATCGCTCGAAAAGAGCCAGGGCATTTTCGAGGAATCGACCTCAAAATAGGCGGTGGCGTTCTCAATCTTGATGCTATTGGTGAGCTCTTGAGCGAGCTTGGAGGTACTCTCCTTTTCATCCAGCCGGTAGGCCACTTGCAGCAGATAGGCCTTGCCCACCACCGGCATCTCGGCCCGCTTATCCATCAGCTTGTTCAGCTCAGCTTTTCCGCTGAAACCGTGGCGGGTCAAGGCATCCAGCGCGGCCGCTTTGACCACCAGCTCTTCCTGGGGCGAAAAGGTATAGGTGGAGGTGGTTTGATCGTGCAGGTACTTCTTTAGATAGCTCCGAGCGCCATCTACCCAGGTGCCTTTGATCTGGTAGCCTCGCTGCTTGGCCAGGTGGGCCGTGGTCAGGGCCCGAGCGGTGAGATAGGGGTGCACCAGCGTGGAGTCTGGCCACAGCTTCAAGCCCCCACTGGCATCGGTGTAGCTCGCGATCAGATCCAGATTCTCCTGGACTTTCACCTTGACCTTTTCCTGGTTCCAACCGCTCAGCTCCAGACGCACCAGCAGTTCCTGAGCGTGCAACATAGGAACCAGTTGAGAGAGCCTCTGCTCCAAGCAACCGTAGGGATACTCCAGCAAACTCAGGACCCCGGAGTCCAGGCCCAGCAGGATCGAGGAAGAGAGGTCGACCTGCAGCTCCGCGGTCTGAGGCACGGCCGTACCGGGGACCTCGAGCGGTTGCTTTAGTTCCGCTTCGGTCAGGACTCCGGTATGAGCCAGGTTTACTTTCTGCGTAGCCAGCTGAATAGGAACCGGGTACTCCACTCCATCGGTATCATTGCTCAGTTTCCCAGAGAATTGCAAGGTAGCGGTGCCCACCTCCTGAGGCTTGAAGGTAAAGAGTACCTCTCTTTCCTCACCGGCTTTGAGAAAGATCTCCCGAGGCTTAGAATCCTCTGCGGTGGCCCCTTCCGCCTTCATCTCCAGAACCAGCGTAGAGCCTTCTTCGGTGCTGTTCACGGCCAGCACCCCGGCCTGAAACTCGTCACCCATTCGGGCAAAGGCAGGAGCAGAGGGCTTCAGCACAAGGGCCTTGGTATTGATGATCTCGTGCTCGGCTGAACCGCAGCGGGTGTCGGCCGAGATGGCGGTGGCCATGACCCGGAAGGTGGTGAGGTTTTCTGGAAGGTTGAACTTCACTTCGGCCTCCCCGTTGCTGTCGGTGACCACGGTGGGTTCCCACACCGCCGTCGATTTAAAGTTCTTGCGCAGAGGCGTGCTGTAGCCACCGCCTCCGCCTTGATCCTCACCCTTGGTTCCGTAGCTCCGCTGGCCGATCACGTCCAGCCGGTTCTCGGCGGTGCGCACCGCCAACGGCAAACTGTCGTAGTAGGTGTCGAAGAGATCGGGGGTCTCGAAATTGATCAGGTTCAGCACCCCTACATCGGCCGCGGTCAGACTGAGTTCGGCCCTCACCGGTTTGCCTTCCTGGTCGGTCACCTTGAGCTTCGTCGTCACCTCGTCGTTGGGCCCGTAGCGTTCGCTGTCGGTTTCAATGGTCACCTGCAAGCGCTTGCTCTCGGGAGAGACCGGCAGATCCAGGTAGCCGATCTTGAAAGCGGGCTTACCGATGTCTTCGGCGTTCTCGGCGGTGGCCGGGGAGACCCGGCCGCGAAAGAGCATCACCGAGACGTAGAGATTAGGGAGATGCTCTTCGGTCAGCGGCACCTCGATCACCGGAGCGCTTCCGCTGAGGGTGGTAGTGTAGTTGTGGAGGATGAGATCCCGTTCGTAGGTCACCAGGGCGGTCACTTCCCCTTCGAAGGGGTTCTTGACCAGGATCTTGGCGGTCTCGCCCGGCGCGTAGCGCGGCTTATCGGCCACCAATTCGATGACATCCCCCTCCTGGCGTCCCCAGGGCACGTATCCGCCTCCATGCGCGTAAAAGCTCGACTCGGAAATGATGGTATTTTGCTTGGAGTCGGTCCCGCTGAACCTGACGATGTAGTAGCCGGCCTCGGGAGGCGTGACTTGGGTGGTGGAGAGACCCTGGGAGGATTTGAGGTCGGCGGTGTGCACCACCTTGTCTTCCACCTCGGTCACCCAGCGGAAGCGCCCATCCACGTCGGACTTTTTCACCGAACTCCACTCTCGCCGAAGCAGTTCGACCTTCAGAGCTTTTCCACCGACCGACTGGCCTTCGGGCGTCAGAGTCACAAACTCCACGCTCACCGGAGCACCGGACGGGAGAAATCTTGATTTAGGTTTCAATCCTACCCGGTATTCGCCGCGAGCGACCGGAACCGAGGTAGAGCCGGTGATGGAACGCCGGTTGGCCGAAAGAATGGTTCCTTCAAATACCAAGTCGGCGTCGCCCTTGTAGGGAGCCCCGGCGATCTCCACCGACTGCTTGAGCAGTCCCTTGGCGTCGGTGTTTCCTTTGGACTTCTTCAACACTTTGGTTTCGTCGGTGTCTTCATCGCCGTCGTAAGAGGGCCCAAATTCGAAGCCCGGGTGCTCCTTGGAGCTGTACCGTGCCGGCTCCAGGCGTGCGGTCCATTCGACCTCGCTATCGATCATGGGGGCTCCGAAGAGCCACTGGGCATCCACTTGAAATTCCGCGGTTGCGCCCATGACCAGGGCCTTCGCCGGGCTACTCACGGTGATCTCAAACTGAGCCGGCTCAAACTCCTCCACTCGAAACCAGGCGCCCGAAATCTCCGCGTCGACGCTCCACTTTTTGGCCAGCTCCTCGGGCAGGGTGTAAGTGACCCGGTAGGTGCCGGTGGGTGCCTTGGGTTGAAGTTGAACGGTGTGGTTGAAAGTCCCAAAGTCGTTCAGAGCGACCTTGCCGGTCTCGACCTTCTGGTCCCGGGAGTCGTGAACCTCGAACTTGAGTTCTGAAACCTGGGGTAAGACCCAGTCTCCATTTTCCCGGTCCCGCAGAGAGCCTTTCAAATGGACCTGCTCACCCGGCTTGTAGAGTCCCCGCTCACTGTAAACCTGGGAGCGCAGATAGTGCTCCGAGGACGACCAGCGATACGGCACCCCAAACTGCCAGGTACTGACCCCCCCGAATCCATCACTCTCGACCCAGGCCTCATCGTCACCTTGCTTGAGAAAGAGGTAGAGAGCCGGAGAATAGTAGGAATCGCCCTTGCTATCGACCGGGACCAGTTCCGACCACCCGGGTGCCTCGATCAGCCCCTCGGCGTTGCTGGCGCCTCGCCACACCGCCCGCCCTTTCTGGTCTAGAATGGTGGCTTCCACCTTATCGAGCGGTTGGGCCTTATCCAGGCTACTGGCGAAAAAGAGGCTATTCTCCGGGCTAAACTTGGCAGTCGCACCCAGATTGGTCACTTGAGCCAGCCCCCGCCGTTCCAAGGTCTCGTCTCCCGCCTTCATGGCTACCTGGTAGTAGACGAAGCCGAACTTGCGCTCCTTCAGCGCCTCTTTCAAATCCAGCTTGTAAGTGTAAATCTGGTTTCGTGGCTGGCTGGGCACCTCAGACTTGTTAATGGTGAAGTCGGGGCCGTTCCATTCACTGTTCTTGCCCCACAACCAGTTCCGGTCTTCGGAAGTGATGAGATCCGCCACCTGGTCCCGGTCGAGTCGAACCATCCGGTACGTGATCTTGTCCACGTTGCGCAGACCCATGGGAATGGTCAGGGCGTTGGAAGCCTCCAACACTGCGATCCCTTCGGGCACATCGACCAGAGGGCGGCGATCGGTGGTCTTCCATTGGTAAGTGACATCTTTGCCGAGCTCTTGACCATGAACATCGACCATCTTGCCACTGATGGTAAAAGTGTAGGTCGTGTTGGGCTCCAGAGCGAGGTAAAGGGAATGGCGGTTCCAATCATCGCTCTCATCGTACTCGCTCGTCTCGATGGCAACCTTGGGAACCACCGAAAGGTTCTCTTTTAGCTTCTTGGCATTGACTTTGTTGTTGAAGGCAAAAAGAATACCGCTCTCCGGGCGGGCCGGCTTTTTCTGCTCCTCGGCGTCCCACTTCAGCGGGCCCAGGGTGCTAAAGGTCAGGAGGTGCTCGGCGGTAGAGGCGACCGGACCGTCCTTGCCGATCAGACCCTTGTCGACTTTCAGCGTGTAGGTGGTATCCGGTTTGAGACCGTCGGTGGGCACCGCAATGAGGTGCTCGGATTTAAACTGTTGCTCCTCACTTCTTACGCTGTTGAGAGTCTTGAGTTGAGCCTCGGTCACCGGAGCGGCGGTGGGTGCGGGGGCATCTTTGGGAACGGTGAAGCTCAGGACGCTTTGCACCGCAGCCGGATCGACCGGTTGGTTGAACTCGATGAAGAGAGGCTTGCCCGGTTTGAACTCCTGCGCGGCGTCTTGAGGAACGGTGGATACCACCGTGGGTCCGGGGGTGGTAAATTCGAAGCTGTAGGCCTCCTTGAGTTCGTTGCCCCCAGGCGATTGGAGACCGGCGGGCACCGTGACTTTGTAGGTGGTTCCGAACTTGAGAGGCTCTTTGGGCTCGAAGCTGACCGTGGCGCTCCCTTTCCACCGAAACCGGCCTTCCGCTTTGGGCTCGAGCTGGAAAGGCGTATCGATGGGAGCAGCCTCGGCAGAAAGCGCCTTCAAGGGTTGATTAAAAGCAACCGTGATCGCTTGATAGTCGCCGGGTCCCGAGGTCGGCCCCTGGGGAGATGCGAACGCCACCTCCAGGGGGCGGTCGATCTTCAGGCCCAGGATCTCGGAGATCTCATTGGGAAGCGTTTCTTTATGGTCCCTGCAACCGGCTGCTAGCAGGATCAAGATCAGCAGGAAATATTTCAGTTTTTTATTCAGTTGGCTCTTCAAGTGGCCCCTCCGTGCTCTAGTGAAACAGATGGAATATCAATTTGTCGCTGACTTCGAAAGTCATTTCCCAACCTGGAAAACAAAAAAAAAGAGCCCGAAAGCTCTCTTTTTTGTCTACTAAAACTATGAGCCGTTAGAAGCCGAAGCCACCCGCGCGCTGGCCTGCTCCCATCATGGGGTTGAAACCGCCGCCACCGCCGCAACATCCACAGCCGCCGCCGTGTTGACCACCGTGTTGTCCGCCCATCTGGCCACCCATCATTTGCATCATCTGCATCATGAGTTGCATCATCATTTGCATCATCTGGCCCATGCCGCCCTGGCCACCACCAATGCCGCCGGGTCCGCCGAAACCGCCGCCAAAACCTTGAGGTCCACCGATTCCGCCACCAAAGCCTTGAGGTCCGCCAAAGCCGCCTCCGATACCTTGCATTCCGTTTTGTCTACCCATGTTGATACTCAAGTTCATCTTAAAAGCTCTCCTTCTTGGTCTATGGCTTGAGTATAGGTGATGTTGGAAACCTGAGAATCATCCAGATCTTGCATTTGCTTTACAAATGTAACCAAAGTGTAAACAAGTATCGAAAACGGCGTTTACAATTCAAGACCCTTTCAAAGTCCGGGTAAATCTTTACCATGGAAAAAGGGAGGCGCCGGGGCCTCCCTTCCTACTCTATCATTGATGAGAGTGATTGAAGCTTAGAAGCCCATTCCCCGGCAGCGACCACAGGCACACCCGCCGGCGCCACAGCTGCCGCCACCACAGCGTCCACCGCAACAAGGACATCCGCCACCTTGGCCGGGTCCACCCGGTTGGCCGCCACCCATCATTTGCTGCATGAGGCTCATCATCATCTTCATCATTTTCATCATGGGGTTGCCGCCTCCAGGTCCGCCCGGCCCACCGAAGCCTTGAGGTCCGCCGAATCCGCCGCCCGGTCCACCGAAGCCTTGAGGTCCACCGATTCCGCCGCGTTGAGGTCCCATGTTGATGTTGAGGTTCATAATTTTGCACTCCTTGGTTTCTTGTTTTGTGACCTCAGTATAGGCAGTGGGAAGGGGGTTGCGCGGGGCAAGATGTTACAGGCGGGTGAATCTTGTTAACCTTTGTTTCAATTTCATTGACAAGATGTTACAAAAAGGATGAATCCCTATCGAATATTCCAGTTAAAGAACAGTTGCCTCCTCAAAAAGATCTGTCCGTTTTGTTGACGGTCGTCACTGAACTGCCACTCATGACCAGTTAATCTACCCTTGAAAGAACGAGGTAAAAGATATGGGACGTGAATTCAGCATCAATCAAGTGGACAACTACCCCAAGGCAAAAGTTCGTCCGGCTCTCCATGCGAGAAGTGCACCAGTACCCGGCCAAGGGATCAAAAATGGAACAGGACGGACTTCTGGCCTTCCCAAAGACAGCTATGTGTCAGCCAGACCCAGCGATGCTGACTTGCATCAAGCCGATCAACTGAAACGGCAATCTTTGAATCAACGAAAAAGCAAGACCCCGAAAGCCCAGAAGAAAGTACGGTCGAATCCTGGGCCCACCGCAAACCCCAGGATAGACTTGAGACCTGACTATCCCACCGCATCCGCCTCAAAGACATCCTCGACGGCTCCCAGCCCGCCCTCCACCCCCGTCGGAAAGCCCACATCGACAGCAGCAAAGGCCCCGACTCCCAGTCCGAGCTCCCTTCCGAGCGACCACACGGACATGCTAAAAAAGCGATTCAAGCCCAACCTCGATCTGATCGCGGCCGCCAACAAAAAACAAGACCTGGCCTACCAGGCTGCGCAAACGAAAAAAGTGACCGTTCAAGCCCCCAAGAACGTCTCCGGCGGAAAAGTGAAGTTCTCCAGAACCACCACAGCGGCCCACGGTCTCGGCACGGTCGCCGGCCTGGTGAGTGTCAAGCAAGGCTATGACAAGGTGAAGAATGGACAGGTAGCCGAAGGTGCCTACAACATGGTTCAAGGAGGCGCGGTCACCGCTTCCGAGGGCCGAGAGCTTTACTACGCCAGCAAGGGCCTCAAGGCTCCGGCCAGCACCACCGGCAAAGTCCTCGGGCGAGCCAACATGGGCCTCACCGCCGGAATGGCTGCTATAGACAGCAAGGCGACTTATGAAGCCTATAAAAAGGGCAACACCGTGGAGGCCTCAGAGCGAGCTGGAAGTGCCGTCATCAATGCCGTATCCGCCTTTCCACCCACCGCTATCGTGGGGGCCGTGGGAGGCGTTCTTGACTTCGCCGCGGCTAAATCCGGTGCCGACGAATGGATGATCAACAAGCTCAACGAGAGCCAGAACAGAGCCTACAATGATACCTCGCGAGAACGACAATATGTTGCAAAGATGCTCTTAAATACACCCACTGAAAACCTGCGCCACTTCAACCAAAAAAATCGCCACCAACTGGCCCAGGGAATCACAGGTCTACGAGATATGCGACAGGAATATGCCCGGCGAGGAGACACCCGGAGCGTGGAAGCGATCGATCGACAGATCGGACGTATTCGCCAAGGCCTAGGAGCGTGTCGGGAACTAGCACTCTATGGAAGTTAAAACTTTGGACGACTTGGGGCCCGAAGTCCCAATCCAATACGACGGATTCATCGCGGGGAATCTCCCCGTAGCAGCCTTCTTCGGGCTTATCGCTCTGGCCTTCGTTGGTTGGGAGACGAAAGTTCGCGGCTTCCCCTCGGAGTGGATCGGCTACGGCCTTTTGACCCTGCTGTTGACCATGTTCTTACTTCTGGGGGCCTATTTCTTTGAGCAGTGGTACGTGCTCAATCTGGAAACCAGAACTCTGGAATGGAGACAACGCTTCGCCAACTTCGAGTGGAAGCGGGCAGTGGCCGACCTGGATGAAATCAGCCACGTGATGCTCAACCCGAAGTATGTTATGGCCAGGGCCGATTGGTACTGGGAGTATCCCCTCTGCCTGGTCACTCACCGGGGCAAAACCATATGCATCTGCAATCTCCCGGAGACCCGCGAACGAGAAAGCTACTCCCTGCCACTGGCCCGGGGGGTCGCCGAACTCATAGGGATATCCCTGGTAGAGGGCGAGCCGGAGCAAGCCGTGACCGTCAGGCTACGTCAAGGCCGAGTCTGTTTCGAACCTATCGAGCACAACCCCGACACCGGTCTGACCGGAAAACTTCTCATTTTCCTTGCCATCAGTGCCTTGATCTGGGGGCTCTGGAAGCTCACCCAATTCTAAGGATACCATCGGGTGAAGAACGTTAAATCATGGGCTTTTTGCAGGGATCTTTCCACCCTATATAGACGTACTTAATATGAAATTTCTTAAAACTACGTGTTGCTTCTTGGCCGTTCTCTTGCTTGTTTCGTGCAACAACGCTTCTCAAACAAGGTCTTCACAAGCCACCGCTGACGCTTCCCAAAAAAGTGACTCCTCCGATCCCATTGTCGTTACCATCGACGGCGTGACGCGCACGATAAGCGCCGACAAGCGTGTCGCCGATGAGGTCAACTTCGACGAATCTACCGTCCGGTATTTGTTCAGGGAAAAAACCGACAAGGACGAAAAAGCCCGGCTCGAAGTGGACTTTGCCTTTAGCGACAAAGACAGCCTTGCCGACCTACCGAAAACGTACGATCTGACCGAGAATCCCGCCTTACATTCCATAGCCAGTCTGAGTTTTATGGACTACGAGCGGGAAGTGGAAAGATCATTGAACAAGCGATTGATCTTTAACAAGGGTACGATTACCGTCCACGAATTGAGTAAAGATAAGATCCGCTTTGAGTTTGAGGGAGAGGTCCACGAGTTGAGAAACGATCAAAACAAATCCCCCGTTTCGGGGCACATTGATGTGAGTTATTGATACCTCAACGACCCTCTCCTACTGCCCCGAAAAGTTGATGCTGTCCGCTTCTTCCTGAAGGCTCTCAGTATAGCCGTAGGCTTTGGCGTATCGCTGGGTGGCGCGCTGCATGGCTACGGCGGCGTCGAAGATGGTGTCCCACCCCCGGGTGAGATCGGCCATTCGGAAGCTCTCTTCCACTTCCCGGATCCGGTCGATCCCGGTAAAGGTTCGATCGATCTCGTCCAGCAGACGAAGCGCAAGTTCCTTGCTGTCCTGGACTTCCGGGCTGTCCTCGGTCGACTCCATCTCCATCGCCTTCTCGTAGGAGTTCTGCATGTCCAGCAGCATGCCGTCGAGTTCATCCACGGCCGATATCACCAACTGTAAGGACTGCTCACCGCTCATCACCGCGTCGAAGGCTTTGTTGATCCGTCCGTAGACCGGTGACAACACGGCGGTTTTGCTGCGGTCGTTTTCCATGGCCCGGGGATCCGGATACAGCATGACCAATTGGCAATCCTGGCAGTACTCTCCGTCCTGAGTCCCACAGCGAGGGCAGATCCGAACCTCTCCACTCATGGTGCGCTCGATTTCGGCGTTGCAATCTAAAACCGCCTGGCGTTCGGCCTCAAAAATCCCGATCGCCTCCTTGAAGCCGGCAATATCGTTTTCGGAGGCGAGCAGTGGAAGCCGATCCAGTACCTCCGCGATCTGCCAATACGCCTGGGCCATGCGCTCGATGGGGCGGCGGGCCGAATCCACCAGATCGGGGTTCTGGCGCAGGTCCGCTTCGGTGTCCTGGGCTCCCCCTTTCAAGCGCCCGGCCATGGACATGCAGGGGTTGTTCAACTCCTCGGTGGGCGTCTCACCGTCCAACCAGAGTTTACAAAACTCCAGCAGCCCGCGCACCGTGTTCACATCGGGGGGCGGCAGCTCACCGTCTCCGTAGGCGCTTTGCAGGGCTGCCAACAATGGGTTGTCCATGGATCGCTTCTCCTAAAAATTTTGGCGCGGGCGCGCCGAGGCATCTTCCCGTGAACCCCCGCGAATCCTTTTGGGTTAAACCCAGTTCAAGCCAGTCGACCTTTACGCTCTTCCCGGGGCCGCACGCGCACCGGGCCACTCTTCTCCGGCTTGACTCCCTTGGTGTCGCCGAAAAAATCGGCCAGGAGGGCCACGTCGCCTTCCAGGTCTCCCGACGGCACCATCTTGGGGCCCATCAGGATGGTTTTCTCCGCTCCATCCACCAGGACCGGATAGATGGGGATCTCAGCGCCCACGGCGATGAAGTAAAACCCACTCTTCCAATACTCCACGTACTTGCGGGTACCCTCGGGCAGTACTCCCATGGCGATCTCGTCCTGGGCCTTGATGGTCTCCACCATAGAGTCCACCAGTTGATTGGACTTCGAACGGTCCACCGGAATTCCGCCCAGGCTTTTCAAGATCGGAGCCAGGGGCCCCTTGAAGGCGTTGTTCTTAACCAGATAGCGAAGCGGAAGCTGCCAGTGGTGGATCAACGCCAAGGTCAGAAAATAATCGAGGTTGGAGGTGTGGGGAGCACCCAACAGCATAACCTTTTTCTCCGGCGGTCTTTCACCCACGAACTTCCAACCCAGAATTTTCGTACACAACACGTGAGATGCTGCGCACAGAATGTTTATCAGCATTTCGGCCCCTTTCTCGCGCCGGGATTGTAGCACAATACGGATTTTAAATGAAGAGGCAGGCTCTTCTTGGACCTGGTTCAGAGATTTCGAGGAGTTCCATACTCTTTAGCAGAAAGCACTTTTACATCCAGCTGAGGAGACGCATTGAATGATTTTTGAGAACGACGCCCAGAAAGGCACTTACGAAAAGATTCTGCCGTGGATGCAGGAGATGTTCGGTGAATTCGTCGGCAAACGAATGGAGATTCCTGAATTTGGCGTCAGAGTTGGCTCAGCCTTTGCTCAAACCGCTATCTATCCCATGGGCGACGATGATTCGGTTATCTCCACCCGTGCTTACGTGGTAACAGGGGTCGACCTCACCCCGGATCTCATGCACTTTTTGCTCCGGGAAAATGATCGAATGACGTTCGGTGCTTTCGGCATCGACCAGGACGGTGATGTCTTTTTTGAACACACCATTGTCGGCTCGACCTGTGACAAGCCCGAATTGAAGACTTCGGTCTCCTCGGTGGTCCTGATCGCCGATGAGTATGACGATCTGATCGTGGAAAAATGGGGTGGAGAGAGAGCCATCGATCGTCTAAGAGATGATGACGAGGCCTCCGAAGAAGCCACTGAGGAAGCCGGAGCTACTTCTTAGACCCCGCTTCACCCGAATCTTTTCCGGGAAAAATCTTCTTCCACCACGGTTTTTGGGCTTCTTCCTGGAGTTCTTCGACCTGCTTTTCTAACTCCATGGCTCGAAAGGTTGAGTCGATGACCTGGCTGCGCATCTCCTCCAGCGCGGTCTCGGCCTCCACCGCTCTCACCGTGGCGGCCACGGCATCCTGCTCGGCCTCATCGGCTCGGGTTTCCAATTCGTCTTGGCGCTGAGCTGCCTCTTGCAACATGCGGCGCGAGGAGGCCAATTCCGACTCGATGAAGCCCAGTCTCACCATGGCGGCTTCGTGCCTCTGTAGAGAGACCAGGGCCCCCGGACCTCCCTCCCCATCAAAATCCGGGCTGACCTCCAGAGACGCCGACACGGGAGCCAGTTCCATCGACTGTTTTAACAGACGTCGCTGCTTCTCACCCTCCAGTCGCGATAGCTCGCTTTCCGGGATCCGGATCTCTCCTGCCGAGTTGGTGGTGGTTCTCAGCCGGCCCTGATGGATAAGCCTGCGAATCCGCCGTGGACTCGTTTCCGCCAGGTCTGCGAAAGCTCTTATGGATAAGGGGCGGCTAGAATATCCCTTTTGTTCTTCGGGTAAGGCCATGACTGCAATCACCTTTTTGAAAGTTGTTCAAACTTGTTTGCAGTTTTTTGACGGCCTTCCTTCTGGAAGTTGAAAAAATCTCTACTGGACTAGTTCAATTTGATAGAGAAAGGGCCAGCGTTTGCCGGTTACAAAAAGTCGACCGCTCAAGGCATCGAAGGCGATGCCGTTTAAAACCTCGTTCATGCCCAGACCGTGAAGGTTCTTATCAATGATCCCCTGGAGATTGACGCGAAACTGCACCTCCCCGGTCTCAGGGTCGAATACAACGATCTCGTCGAAGGTGAATCGATTGGCGTAAATAAGACCGTTGATGAACTCAAGCTCATTCAAGCGATCGACTGCCACTCCATCATCGGTCACCTCGACTCGTCGCACTTCACCGAAAGTCGTAGGATCCAGAAAACGGATGGTGGAGGTGCCGTCTGAATGAGCGAAAAGGTCTTCGTCAGTCCGAGTAAGGCCCCATGAAGGGTTGGGGATGGTGAAAGTCGTTATCTGGGCGAAGGAGTCTCGATCCCAGATGACGCCTTCTCCCGAGCTAAGGGTGAGTTGAAACAACTGGCCGTTTCGTGAGGCCAGGCCTTCGCCGAAGAGATTGGGCGGCAGGTCCTGCTCCTGAAGCACGTTTCCGGTGGCCAGATCCACCCGACGCAGCGTACTCTCTCCGATCAGTCCTGTGGACTCGTAAAGAAATCCGTTTTCAAACAGCAACCCCTGGGTGAAGGCGTCGGTCTGGTGCGGGAAAGTATTCACAACCCGAAAACCCAAAACCGGAGCGGGACCCTGTGGTTTCGGCCCTTCCTCTTTTTCTTGAATCTGCTGGGTCACGTACTCTTCCAGCGACTCGGAACTACCACACCCGAACAGGTTCAGAGTGAGAGCCGTGGCCAGAGCCAGCAAGAGACATTTTATAGCAGCAGATTTCATGGAGAGCGGTTCTACACAGAAGCGACAGGGGCCTGTTGAGTCGCTCGCTCCCGGATCAAAAAAAGGCCCCCGGGGACCGAGGACCTCTTTGAGCACTATTCAGGCTCAGGTGGTGGCGCAGCAAGCCTCTTTTTGCTCACAGCACTCTTTCTCACCTTCGCAGCACTCCAATTGAGCAACCGGAGCAGCCTTTGAGCTTTCGCAGCAAGCTTCCTTAGCCTCGCAACAGGCTTCCTCGGCCTGGCAACACGCCTGGGCTGATTGTTGCAGGCAACAGGCCTGCTGAGGTTGGCAACATTCGGCTCCGGTTCGGCAGCAGTCCGCGGCGGACGCCCCCAGAGTAAACAGAGCCATGGTGGTCAGGATGATGGCAAATTTTCTAAACATGATTTCTTCCTTTCAAGGTTGGCGCTTCGAATCGCGCGAAGCGTCACGGAGAACACTCTCTATACCAGGGAAAGAAAGTAAGCCGGCGGTGGGTTGGGCCGGGCCTGAGCCAGGATCAAAGAAATCTGAGGCTTAATCGACTCGGGTGGGGTAAGATCGCAACCTGCGCCAAACGGCGCCCGCTCTCGATGGAGCAGCATCTCCACCACAGCCACCGCCAGGCGGGGCGGAGAGGAGGTGTCAAAATTCTTGTCCTCTACACCCGGAGGGTCTTCACAGTTTACGTAACAGGCGTAATCAAACGGGACAGCCTGCTGCTCTCGAGCGCAGCAACTCTCGCCCGTGGAGCACATTTCCGCCGCGGCGGGAGTGCCACCAAAGAGCAACAATCCCCAAAGACAGAGAAAAAGATATCGCAGATGTTTCTCCACTCTAATAGCAACGACAGATTCGAGCGAAGAAAGTTCCCGATCCCGGAAAAGATTTTAGGGCCTGTTGACATTCGGCCTTCCGAGACAAACGCAGTACATTTTTCTCGTCCAGGAGTGGAATTTTCTGTGAAATAGTGGATCTATTTGAGGAAAATTTCGCTTCTGGAGGTGGAAAATGGGCAAGTTTGGCGACTGAAGGCTGATTGTCAACAGGCCCTAACTTAGGTTTCCTTTTTCGTCCAACCAGGTCCGCATGATCTTCACCACCGCGTCCCGGCCGAACTGTTCCTCAACGTTCAGATACCAGCGAAACCCACCACCGTATAAGGGATCCGGATTCTTTTTCAAGCGGTCACAGTACTCCACCAGTCCGGCGCGTTTCATCAAGTGATAGGACACCCACTCGGCAAACCCCTCGGCCAGAAAGCCGGAGATCGCGTCGGGGTCGGACTGGGCCACGTACTGCCAGGCGTGTCCGAGTTCGTGAGCCAGCACCATGAGTGCCTGGTCGCGGGTCAGGCTGTCGTTCAAGACGATCTCGGTGTTATCGAAATAGCCCTGGGCGGCCTCTCCTTCCAGCACCATTTGGTGGGCAGGGGCCACCCGTACGGTGGTCGCGGGACTCTTGTAGAGATAGTCGTCGAACACCGCCATCAAGAGCCGGTTGAGATAGCTCAACTGCAGTTCCGCTTGGTCCTGCTCGATCAGCACTCCACACCGACAGAGGTGCCGGAGTGAGGGTTGGCAGTCACAGTGCGCCTCCTGGGCTGCAGTCAGAGAGGTCAGTAAGAGCAGCAAAACCAGGAGGCGTCTCACTGGCCATAGTCTCCGCGCAACAGCGAGTAGATCCGGTGGTCCCGGTACTCCTTGCCGAATCGGACCCCCCCACGCTCCACCCCTTCGAAAACGAAGCCCAACCGCTCCAACAGCTTGATACTGCTGTTGTTATCCGGTTGTACTTTGGCGTCGACACGATTGACCGAGGTATAATGAAAAGCTGCATCCAGCGCCAGATCCACAGCCCTTCCCGCGATTCCCCTCCGCTGAAAGGGAGGTGCCAGCCAGTAGCCGACCTCGGATCGGTCGTTGCGCAGGTCGGCGTGATGAAACCCCACCGTCCCTACCAATTCTTCCTCCCAGAGGATCCCATAAGTGAGGCCGGCTTTCCAGAAGCCATCCTGGCTGAGAATGTAGTAGTTGACATCGGCCGCAGCCGTGGTGTTGTCCACCCAATTCATAAACCGACGCAGCAACGAGCGGTGCTGCTCAATGAGCATGAATAGCTCCCCGGCATCTCTGGCTACCAACGGACGCAAGGTGATATCACCGTGAGAAAGAGTACGTCTCATCAGGTCGTCTGGCTTGTTGTTGTCGCTCAGGAGAACCTACTTACGAGCGGGTCTCCGAGCGGCCATGTGAGTACTGGTACCGAAAAAGACATCGGCTGTCTCCATGACCGTCTCGCTCAAGGTTGGATGAGCATGGATGGTCAGAGATAGATCTTCGGCGGTGGCTGCCATCTCGATCGCCAGAGTGCCTTCGGCGATCAGTTCGCCGGCCCCCGGTCCCACGATACCCACGCCCAGGATCCGCTCACTCTCCGGGTCCAAGATCAACTTAGTCAGGCCGTCGGTGCGCCCCAGGGTGAGCGAGCGTCCAGAGGCCGCCCAGGGAAACCGAGCGACCTTGTGGGCCACGCCCTGAGCTTTGGCCTCATCCTCGGTGATCCCGGCCCAAGCCAGTTCCGGATCGGTAAACACCACCGCCGGGATCGCGTGGGGTTCAAAGACCGCTTTGCTCCCGTGGATCACTTCCGCCGCCAGTCGCCCCTGATGGGTGGCGCGGTGAGCCAGCATGGGCTGCCCCGAGACATCCCCGATGGCAAAAATGTTTGCTTCTGCGGTGCGCCCCTGGGCATCGCACTTCACGAATCCCTGAGCGTCCAGTTCGATCCGGGTGTTCTCCAAGCCGAGATTCTCCGAGTTGGGTCGGCGGCCTACCGAGATCAAAACCTTGTCGAAGGTCTCGACCCGAGTCGGGTCCAGGGTCACCTCGATGCCCCCTTCCCTCTCCACCATCTGCACCACCCGGGTGCTCAGCAGCACCTCGTGCATCAAGGAGTGCACGTTCTTGGACAACACCTTGACCATGTCGCGGTCAGCCCCGGGCAAGAGCCCGTCTAGCATCTCCACCACGGTCACCTTAGACCCCAAGCTGGCGTACACGGTGCCTAGCTCCAGACCGATGTAACCGCCCCCGATGACCAGCAGCGAACCCGGAATATCGTTGAGTTCCAGGGCTTCCGTGCTGGTCATCACTCGGGGAGAGTCCAGAGCCAGGGGCCCCGGCACCACCGGACGCGAGCCGGTGGCCAGAATAGCGTGCTTGAACTTGACCGGACCTTCGTGCCCTTCCACCTCCAGGGTGTGGTTATCCAGGAAACGAGCGGTCCCCTGAATATGGCGAACATCCCGAGCTTTGCGCAGTTGTCCCAGCCCTCCGGTGAGCTTACCCACCACTTCGTTCTTCCACTCCGCCAGGCGCTTGACATCGATCTCGGGTGGTCCGAAGCGGATCCCGATCTGCTCGGACTCCCGAGCTTCGTTGATCACCTTGGAGGCGTGCAAGAGAGCTTTGGAAGGAATGCAGCCCCGGTACAGGCAGGCGCCGCCGGGGTTCTCCTCCTTGTCGATCAGAAGGGTGTTCAGGCCCAGGTCGGCGGCCATAAAGGCGGCCGCGTAGCCCCCCGGACCGGCTCCAATGACAACTACGTCGGCTTCCGTCATTTCAAACTCCGTTCTATCCTTCGAAGGCAAGCAGCGCCGGGTTTTCCAGGGCTTCACACACCCAGCGCAGGAAACGGGCCGCATCGGCACCGTCGATCAGTCGGTGGTCGTAGGAGAGGCAGATCGGCATCATCAGCCGAGCGTAGAAGGTGTCGTCGTGATAGACCGGCTCCATGGAGGCCCTGGAAACTCCCAGGATCGCCACTTCAGGGGAGTTGACGATGGGGGTGAAGGCCACCCCTCCGATCCCACCCAGGTTGGAGATGGTGATGCAGGAGCCTTGAAAATCCTCGGGACGGATCTTTCGGTTGCGCGCCTTCTCCGCGATCTCATTGAGATCGGCTGCGAGTTGCCGGACGTTCTTGCTGTCCACGTCCCGAACCACCGGCACCAGCAGGCCACGATCGGTGTCCACCGCCACCCCGACGTTGAAGTAGTCCTTGTAAACCACTTCCTCGCCCGCCATGTCGATGGAGGCGTTGAACTGCGGAAAGCGCTTGAGTGCCGAGGCCAGGACCTTCAGCAAAATCGCAGTCACGGTCAACTTGGCGTCGCCTTCGCCGCTACGCTTGTTGAGCTGCTTTCGCAAGGCCTCCAGATCCGTGATATCAGCTTTATCGAACTGGGTCACCTGGGGAATGGTGCTCCAGTTCAAGTGCATCTGGTTGGCGGTGGCCCGGCGAACGTTGCTCATTTTTTCCCGTCGAACAGAACCGAACTTACTGAAGTCCGGTAGTTTAACCGCGGGAGACCTGAGAGGAGCCGGAGCCGAGACAGGAGAGGCGCCGCTCAAGAGCTTCTTGGCGTGTTTTTTCACATCTTCAGCCGAGATCCGGCCGGCTGAACCGCTGCCTTGAACCTGGTGAATGTTGACCCCGATCTCCCGGGCCAGCCGCCTGATCGAAGGAGCCGCCGGCACCAGTTTGCGAGCCCCCGAAGAGGTTCCATTGGAAGAGGCGCCTTCCGTCGCCGGCGGTTCCTCGTCAGCGTGCAGGTCTACCTGGCCCCGACTTTCGGTCGGAGTTTCCCGGGTCGCGGTGGCGGTAGCCGTTTCGGGCGCTTTTTCAGGCTCCGTCCGGGGCTCCTCGGGAGGCGCTTGCGGGGCTTCAGCGGCCTGGGGCGGCTCCGCAGTTTGGGCGCTCGCGTCGGCAGCCTCCGCCGCCTCCTCGATCACCATCACCACCTGACCCACCTTGGCCGATTCACCGGCCGAAACGCGCAGCTCCTTGATCACACCCTTGACCGTCGAGGGCACCTCGAAGGAGGCCTTGTCGGTCTCGATCTCCAGGATCGGATCGTCCACATCCACGGAGTCACCCACCGACACCAGTACTTCCACCACGTCGGCGGATTCAATGTTTTCTCCCAACTCGGGGAGGATGAATTCGGTAGCCACGATTGGCTTAGTCCTTTCTGCTGACTCTTATCAGGCTCGCAACGGATTGGGTTTATCGGCCTTGATGTCGAGATCTCGCATCGCTTGTTCGATCACTTCCAGATCCAATTCGTAGTGTTGGTACAGAGTGTGAAGCGTGGCCAGCACGATATAGCGCGCATCGACTTCAAAGAAGTCTCTCAGAGCCTCGCGGGTTTCACTGCGCCCGAACCCATCGGTTCCCAGTGAGGTCATAAGGCCCGGTACCCAGGGAGTGATGGAGTCCGGTACGGCTTTCACGTAGTCGGAGACCGCCACCACCACGCTCTCGAAATCGCTATTTTCGTCCAGCAGGCGGGTCACGTACGGAATTTTCTCTTCCTTGCCAGGGTTCAGCATGTTATAGCGACTGCACTCCAGGGCGTCTCGCCGCAACTCTTTGTAGGAGGTGATGCTGTAGACCTGGGTGGGCATTCCGTAAGTATCCTGCAGAAGCTCCTGGGCTTCCAGAGCCGCTTGCATGAGCGACCCGCTACCCAAAAGCTTGACCATCGGCTTATCTTCCGAGTCGATGGAGGCGTCTCTAAAGAGGTAGCCACCCTTCAAAATACCTTCATCGCACCCTTCCGGCTTGACCGGCATGGCGTAGTTCTCGTTTTCTACCGTGATGTAGTAGAAGATGTCTTCATTTTCTTGATACATCCGGCGAATGCCGTCCTTGATGATGACTTCGATCTCGTAGGCGTAAGCAGGGTCGTAGGTCACCAGGTTGGGCACTGGGAAGGCCAGCAACTGGCTGTTTCCGTCCTGGTGCTGCAGACCCTCGCCGTTGAGCGTGGTCCGCCCGGCAGTGGCGCCCAGCATAAAGCCCCGGCACCGCATATCGGCGGCGGCCCAGATCAAGTCGCCGATCCGCTGCATACCGAACATGGAGTAGAAAATGAAGAAGGGGATGGTAGGGATGCCGTGGGTTGCATAAGCAGTACCCGCAGCGATGAACGACGAGAGGGAACCGGCTTCGGTGATACCCTCCTCTAAGATTTGACCATCCTTGGTCTCTTTGTAGAAGAGCAGTTGATCGGAGTCCACCGGATCGTACAACTGGCCCACGCTGGAGTAGATGCCGCACTGGCGGAACAACGCTTCCATACCGAAGGTACGTGCTTCGTCGGGCACGATGGGGACGACAAACTTTCCCATCTCCTTATCTTTGAGCAACTTGCCCAAAACTCGCACGAACGCCATGGTGGTCGAGATCTCGCGGCCGCCGCTGCCGGCGTGGAACTCATCGAAGGCTTTGTTGTTCGGTTGGGTAAGCGCGGGATAATCCACCACCCGGTGGGGCAGTGAACCCCCGAGCGCTTCTCTGCGCTCCTTGAGATACTGCAACTCCCGGGAGTCGGCGGGCGGGCGATAGAAGGGAGCCTCGGCCACTTCTTGATCGGAGATCGGGATACCGAACCGAGTGCGGAAGTGACGCAGTTCTTCTTCGTTGAGCTTCTTCTGCTGGTGGGTGATGTTTCGGCCTTCGCCGGCCTCGCCCAGACCATAGCCTTTGATGGTCTTGGCCAGGACTACCGTGGGTCGGTCGCTCTGCACGGCCTGCTGGAAGGCAGCGAAGACTTTCTCCGGGTCGTGACCGCCCCGGCGCATCTTGTGGAGTTGCTCGTCGCTCAGGTGCTCCACCATCGCCAGCAACTCGGGATGGGCGCCGAAGAAGTGCTCGCGGATGTAGCTCCCCTCTTCCACCACGTACTTCTGGTATTCGCCGTCCACCACTTCCCCGGCCCGTTTGGCCAGAATGCCTTTGGAGTCCCGGGCGAACAATTGATCCCAGTCGCCGCCCCAGACCACCTTGATCACGTTCCAACCGGCACCCCGGAAGCTCGCTTCCAGCTCCTGAATGATCTTGCCGTTGCCCCGTACCGGGCCGTCCAGTCGCTGCAGGTTGCAGTTGATCACCCAGATCAGGTTGTCCAGCTTTTCTCGAGAAGCCAGAGAGATCGATCCCAGCGATTCCGGCTCATCGGTCTCACCGTCGCCCAGAAAGGCCCAGACTTTGCGATCGTTGGGCTCCATCAGGCCGCGATTGACCAGATACTTATTGAATCGAGCTTGATAGATCGACATGATCGGTCCCAGACCCATGGAGACGGTGGGAAATTCCCAGAAGCCAGGCATGAGCCAGGGGTGAGGGTAGGAACTCAAACCGCTTCCGGGTTGCAGTTCGCGGCGGAAATTGATCAGTTGTTCTTCCGTAATGCGGCCTTCTAGAAAAGCCCGGGCGTAGATCCCCGGCGAAGCGTGGCCCTGGAAATAGACCAGATCGCCGCGGCCTTTTTCGTCTTTACCTCTCAGGAAGTGGTTGAACGCCACTTCGTACAGGGTAGCCGCCGAGGCGTAAGTGGAGATATGCCCACCCAGACCGGCGAAGTTCATGTTGGCTCGTACCACCATGGCCATGGCGTTCCAGCGGATGATACTCTTGATGCGGCGCTCGATCTCACGGCTGCCGGGATAGGGCGGAGTCTTATCCGCGCTGATAGTGTTGATATAAGGAGTGTTGGCAGAGAAAGGAAAAGTGACGCCTCTGGATTGGGCGTGGGTTTGTAGACGCTCCATGAGTTCGATCACGCGCTCCGGGCCGGCTTCGGCCAGCACGTACTCCAAGGAGTCGATCCACTCTTTGTTTTCCAGCTCTTTGAGAGCCTCAGACTGCTTTTGGGATTCTTGTGGGGGATTGATTATGGTGTCCATTTTAAACCTTTCGTTCGGCGCATTCGGTACTCCCCGGGTAGATCCTCGAATATCCAGGTTACCCCTACCTTAAACCCAAGGTGCACGGGCTCATTAAAGGATTTTTCCTTAAAGAATGGCAGTTAGTGGCATGGCTCCCACGAAGTCCGACCCGCAAAGCAAACTGGCTCAGAAGTACCGGGATGTGGTACGCTCCTTGATCACCAGCCTGGAGCTGCGAAACCCTTACAACATCGACCATTGCCGCCTGGTGGCCCGGCTCTGCGACCAGATGGCCCGCAAGGCCAAAATGAGCCGGGACAAACGCGAAGTTTTGCTCGCGGCAGCGGAGATGCACACCCTCGGTGTCTCTCTGCAGATGGAGGAGAAAAAGCCCTATTTTTCGCTTCCCATCACCCGATTGGGGCTGTCCAGCGGCCGCGATCTCCCCACCCATGAACGGGAAAAGCAGATCCTGGAAGAGGTTCTGGGGGGAGTGGAGTCTCTGGAGTGCGCCATTCCGGCCATCACCCAGCGCTACGAGTGGTACGACGGCTCGGCCTCCCTGTTCGGCTTGAAGGGTGAAGAGATCTGCGAAGAGGCGCGTCTATTGGCCGTGGCCGACGCCTTCGTGGATCTGGCCACCCCTAAAAAGCACCGCCATCAGGAAACTTCCCGGGAAGCCCTGAAACGAATCATGGACCGCTCCGGCAGCCAGTTCGACCCCCGCTTCGTGGAGGTCCTGCGGGAGGTTATGGCCGACGAGGACGGCTCCTTCAAGGAAAGTGGCAGGACCGAGCATTTTGAAACCTCCCGCTGCCGTCACTACCTCAATCTGGGCCATCTCTATATCGCCATCCACGAGATGGACTGGGCTCTGCGCTCGTACGTGAAAGCCGAAAAGATTGCCGTGGAGATGAACGACAGCGGACTACAACTGGGCGCCATCTCCGGTCAGGTGATGGTGTATTGCGAGCGGCGTCAGTTGGAAATGGCCCGGGACACCCTGCAAAGAGCCCGCAACCGGACCCACTCTGAACGAGAGAAACGGGGCTACCACCTGATGTGGGGGCTAGTGGAGTGGCTCAGCGGCCGAGAACAAAACGGCGACGAGATTCTGGAGAGACTGGTCAGCCACTATCGCAAGGCCCGAAACCTGCCCGGACTCACCGCCTCGCTGTCGCTGCGGAGCTATCTGCTCTTGACCCACCGAGGGCTGGACGACGAGGAGCACATCGACACCCTGACTGAGTTCATGGGCCTGGTGGCTCGCTACGACCTGTTCGACGTGGTGGAACGCTATCGAAAATTTACCCTTCCCCTCTTCTTGAGCGCGGTCCTCAAGGATATGGAAGCTCCCACCGCTCGAGCCAATCTCACCAAGATGGGCGAGCCTTCTCAGCAGTCACTGCTGGAAAAGCTCAGTACCATTGAGCCCGGCCAGTGGATGGAGCATATGCTCCCCGAACCCGTGGTACCCACCCCCCAGGCCCCCATGCCCCGAACCGTCGACGCGGCTAAATCACAGACCCCATCCGACACCATTCGGGTCAAGACCTTCGGCGGCTTTCAGTTGAGTCGGGGCGAGCGTCAGGTGACCGAAGACGACTGGCCCACCCAAAAAGCTTTGCGCCTGTTCGCTCATCTTGCGATCAACCGCACCCCCGTCACCGACGGTGCCCTGATGGAGATGCTGTGGCCGGAAACCACCGAGGACAAAGCTCGCAACAGCTTGCGAAACGCCGTACACCAGGTGCGAAGCGTGCTCAAGCTGATCGACGATCGGCCCGCCTCCAAGCTTCTGGTCCGAGGACGCAAGTCCGGTACCGCCAAACTCGAGTTCGACTACGTTCTGGACACCGAATTGCTGGACGCGTTTTTGAGGGAAGCCTCCGCCGCAGTAGACGCGGGCGACACTGATCTCGCCATCGAAAAATCTAAGCGGGCCCTCGACCTTTGCCAGGGAGACTTCCTGGAGGGATTTCACGATGAGTGGGTGGAGTCGCTGCGGGTGCAGAATCGAGAGCTTTACATGAAAGCTCTGGGTACCCTGGCTCAGGCCTACTTAGAAGCCGATCGTTTCGAAGAAGCGGAAGTGGCGGCGCGCAAGATGCTCACCCTGGACGATCTCCGGGAAGACGCCCACGAAATCTGTATCCGGGCCCTGGCCGGAGACGGGCGCTCCGCCGACGCCATTCGACACTACGAAGAGACCGTGGACCTCTTTGAGCAGGAGATCGGAGTGAGTCCGGCCTCTTTATCCGGGATCCTGCGAGACACCGGACTCATGCTCTGATTAGGGCCTGTGGACATTTGGCATTCCGAGCCAAACGCAGGACATTTTTCTCCTCCTGGAGTGGAATTTTCTGTGGAATAGTGGACCTATTTGAGGAAAATTTCGCTTCAGGAGGTGGAAA
>Ga0172382_10000507_pt1 | contig 73508 bp, 64 predicted proteins | sample Leawel138RmetaG_FD_122245 | JGI IMG/M metagenome (GOLD analysis project Ga0172382, IMG submission 122245) | Leachate microbial communities from a municipal landfill in Southern Ontario, Canada - Leachate well 138R metaG | ecosystem: Engineered > Solid waste > Landfill > Unclassified | place...
CAAGGTGTTGACTTGGAAAGTTTTTTTGGTAAAGTGCGCACATCCAATCCGCGATAGCTCAGTCGGTAGAGCAAATGACTGTTAATCATTGGGTCCCAGGTTCGAGTCCTGGTCGCGGAGCCAACTTCAGCTATCGACAGTAAACTGCTGTCGATAGCGCCTTATCTGTACCCTCAGTAACATATCCCCTCGTCCTAACTGAAATCTCGCTGACGCAGATAATTTCTAGCAGGCTGATAGGATACATCTACATGGCTCATCGTAGGCCTAATATCCAGAACACACTAGATGTCGAAGTTGCGAGCTGATCTGACAATCGTCTTGAAAATGACGGGGCTACCGAGTTTGATGGCTGTGCGCTTCCCTAAGAACTGTACGTGCAACGTTCACCGCATACAGCTCAAGCTTTTACTAAGCTCGCTTTGCGGGTCGGTTTTCAGTTTGCGGACTTGATCGTAACAGTCAGTATTCAAGAGCGCACGTTTGCTCGCGAAGCTTCAGCAGCTTGCCAAGACCTCTCGTACTATACCCTTTTGCCAGGCACAATGCCTACACCAAGGCCAAACCGTGCAACAGCTCGGTCTGGCCCTTGTGAAAAGTTGCGCTTCCAGCAATTAAATCTGCGCCCACACACCAATCTCAGTAGATTGATGCTTGCGCAGTTCTAGCGGGCAACGTTTTACAGCATACAGTCTAGAACTGCTCGGCATTCAACAGGTAGAGAGTTTCACTGCCAGCCTTGACCGATGCACTCAGTGAATAAATACGCGGCAACAAGCGTGCAAAGTAGAAGCGTGCGGTGCCCAGTTTGCTGGCATAGAACTCGTCCTGCGATTCTTTACCCAGGGAGGCTTTAGCCATCAATGCCCACATATAAGCATAGGCGGTGTAGCCGAATACATGCAAATACTCGACCGAGGCTGCACCGATTTCGTTTGCGTCAGCCTTGGCCCGCTCCAACAGATCGGCGGTTAACTTCTCCAAGTTAGCGATGGCCTCTTTCAGAGGTACGGTAAACTCACTCAACGAGCTATCAGTAGAGTCAATAAACATTATTATCTCCTCTGCAAAGTGCTGGTAGAAAGCGCCGTCGCTGCCGATCACCTTGCGGGCGACCAAGTCCAAGGCCTGGATGCCATTGGTACCTTCGTAGATCTGGGTGATTCGCACATCGCGTACAAGCTGTTCCTGACCCCATTCGCGGATAAAACCATGGCCTCCCAACACCTGCTGACCATGAATCGTGGTTTCCAGACCCATATCAGTTAGAAAAGCCTTGGCTACTGGCGTAAGTAGGGCTACCAGTTCCTCGGCACGCTTGCATACGGCCGGATCCTCACTGAACTTTGCGGCATCCAATTGTATAGCTACATAGCTGGAGAAGGCCCGACCGCCCTCGTTCAACGCTTTCATGGTTAAAAGCATACGTCGCACGTCGGGGTGAACGATGATTGGATCGGCTATCTCATCCTTTGCCACCAGGTTGCCCGGAGCTCGCCCCTGCAGACGCTCCCGAGCATACGCAACAGCATTTTGGTAGGAACGCTCCCCAGCTGCCAGGCCCTGTATACCGACCCCCAAACGCTCGTAGTTCATCATGGTGAACATCGCTGCCAACCCCTTGTTTGCTTCACCGACCAACCACCCAGTGGCTCCGTCGAAGTGCATCACGCAGGTTGCTGAGGCTTTGATCCCCATTTTGTCTTCAATCGAACCACAGCTCACCGTATTCCGCTCACCCAAGGAACCGTCCGCATTCACCAGAAACTTGGGCACCAGAAATAGCGAGATACCCTTGGAGCCGGCCGGAGCATTAGGCAGCTTGGCCAGCACCAGATGAATGATGTTCTCGGTAAGATCGTGCTCACCACCGGTGATAAAGATCTTGGTGCCGCTGATCTCGTAGCTGCCGTCAACTTGGGGCTCGGCCCTACTACGGATGGTGCCCAAGTCGGAGCCTGCATGCGCCTCGGTTAGGCACATGGAGCCGGCCCAAGTACCTGCATACATATTTGGTAGATACTTCTGCTTCAGTTCTTCGCTGGCATGGGTATTGATTGCCAGGCAAGCACCCGCTGTTAACATCGGGTACAGACCGAACGATAGGCTGGAGGCATGCATCATCTCCTCTACCTGGGCAGAAATAGCCTTTGGCATACCCAGGCCGCCATATGCCGGATCTCCCCCGACACCAACCCAGCCGCCTTCGGCATAGGTCTGATATGCCTTACGAAAGCCGGCTGGCGTCAATACCATCCCATCGTTCCAGCGGCAACCTTCCTCGTCGCTCATTCGATTCAGTGGGGCGATGCAATTCCCGGTTATCTTGGCCGCTTCCTCCAAGATTGCTTCAGCAGTTTGCTCATCCACAGTATCTGAGAGCAACTGCAGAGTCTGCCAAAGTCGTGGCACAGCAAATACCTCATTCAGTACAAAGCGCATATCGCGCAACGGTGCTTGGTAGTCAACCATAAAGAAAAACCTCGCAAAGAAGATATTCAAGTTACCCGTGCTTGACATCTAGCGTGAATAAAAAAAGGCCCAAAGCACATGTCAGTGGGCCGAAAGCCACCCAAACGGAAATGGGGGTATGCAGTGGAGCTCAGTTGCCGCTATGAAGCGCGTCGGTCAACATAGGAACTGCGTCGAACAGGTCGGCTACCAAACCGTAATCGGCGACTTGGAAAATCGGCGCCTCGGAATCTTTGTTGATCGCCACGATGACTTTTGAGTCCTTCATTCCGGCCAGATGTTGGATGGCCCCGGAGACCCCGATAGCGATGTAGAGCTGTGGCGCGACTATCTTGCCAGTCTGGCCTACTTGGCAATCGTTGGGCGCGTAGCCCGCATCCACCGCCGCCCGACTGGCGCCCAGCGCGGCACCGAGCTGATCGGCCAAAGGTTCAAGCAGACGCTGATAATCTTCACTGCTGCCCAGGCCCCGCCCACCGGAAACCACCACCTTCGCACCGCCGAGCTCGGGCCGTTCGGACTTGTTTAACTCCCGCCCGATTAGACTTGATAGCCCCACATCAGTGCCTGCGGATATGGCTTCAATCGCAGCGGAGCCCGAGGTATCCACGGCATCAAAAGCGGTAGCGCGGACTGTAATGACCTTCAAGACATCAGCCGATCGGACGGTAACCAGCACATTACCCGCATAGGTTGGCCGGATAAAAGTATCAGGCGATTCGATGCCAACGATTTCAGAAATAGGGGCAACATCCAGCAAGGCCGCTACCCGCGGCAACGCGCTCTTGCCGAGGGAGCTAGCGGGCGCCAGGATGTGACTATAATCGGATGCGATGGACACGACCAGCGCCGTCAGATTCTCGGCGAGCTGCGCCTCATGGTGGGGAGCGTCTGCTACCAGTACTTTTTGTACGCCGTCAAGCCTTGCAGCAGCCGTCGCGACCGACGCACAGTCGCTCCCGGCTACCAGCACATGAATATCACTACCAAGATTGATGGCCGCCGCGACAGTGTTGAAGGTAGAGGCCTTGAGGGAGGCATTGTCATGCTCAGCGATTACCAGAATGGTCATGTCAAATCACCTTAGCTTCGTTCTTCAGTTTATCGAGTAGTTGAGTCACGTCCTCGACCAGGATGCCTGCCTTGCGTGTGGCAGGCTCCGTTACTTTGAGTACGGTGAGACGTGGCGAAATATCTACTCCCAGATCAGCCGCCGCCACCACATCCAGCGGCTTTTTCTTAGCCTTCATGATATTCGGCAAACTGGCATAACGAGGTTCATTAAGCCGAAGGTCTGTAGTAATAAGCGCTGGAAGCCGCATCTCCAGGGTCTCGACACCATCATCTATTTCCCGCATGACCTTAGCGCGCCCTTCGGAAATGGCGACGTTGGAAGCAAAGGTCGCCTGCGGCCAGCTCAACAGCGCTGCAAGCATCTGACCGACCTGACCTGCATCGTCATCAATGGCCTGCTTGCCACAGACCACCAGTGAAGCTGACTCGCTGATCACAAGGGCTTTAAGCAGCTTGGCCACGGCAAGTGGCTGCAGATCGCAATCGGCTTCCACCTGTATGGCGCGATCGGCCCCCAGTGCCAGTGCGGACCGCAGGGTCTCCTGGCAAACATGACCACCGCAGGAAACTGCGATCACTTCGCTTGCTTCACCAGTTTCCTTAAGGCGTACCGCCTCTTCAACAGCGATTTCGTCAAACGGATTGATACTCATCTTGACGTTATCCAGATCCACTCCGGAACCATCGTTTTTTAGCCGCACTTTTACATTAGGATCAATCACCCGCTTTACTGGTACAAGAATTTTCATGCTCCACTCCAGAAACTGTAATCTGCCCTGGCGCGCTATGAACCGGTAACGCTGGGCTTGTCCGTAATAAGGTAACCAGCGCGCCCGGTGGTCTCATCGTCGGAACCGACAAATCATTCATGCATCAATCCCTTACTGCGCCACAGAATCTCAAAAAATCGTCGTATCCGCCGATGCCGTGACAGGGGGCGCAAGCCTATATATGAAGTAACGCTTACTACTATTCAGGGCTAAAACATATGGCTGGACCCCTCCACGGAATTCGCGTGATAGAAATGGCCGGACTCGGCCCCGGGCCCTTTTGCGGAATGATGCTGGCTGACATGGGTGCTGAGGTCATCTGTATTGAACGCAAACCCAAGGCCGCCCAAAGCGAATTCGACAAAATGAAGAGAACCGTCACCGACAGAGGGCGCCGATCAATCGCATTGGACATGAAAAAGGATGGCGCCGCCGACTTAGCGCTACGCCTGATAGATACTGCTGACGTGCTCATTGAAGGTTTTCGCCCGGGCGTTATGGAACGACTTGGTCTGGGCCCAGATATATGTCTGGCGCGCAATCCGCGCCTCGTCTACGGACGTATGACGGGATGGGGTCAACATGGTCCTCTTGCCCAAAGTGCCGGGCATGACATCAACTACATTGCCATCAGCGGCGTCCTCAGGGCCATGGGGTATGCCGATCGTCCACCAACACCCCCCTTGCACCTGGTCGGAGACATGGGTGGTGGCGGCATGATGCTCGCCTTTGGCATCGTCTGCGCCCTGCTTGAAGCAAAGAACTCAGGCCTCGGGCAAGTGATCGATGCTGCCATCTCGGACGGTACCGCCAGCCTTGCAAGCATGTATTACGGTATGCGCGCCAAGGGGCAATGGAGCGAGCAGCGGGCCGATAATCTGCTGGATGGTGGAGCCCCCTTCTACGGCTGTTATGAATGCGCCGATGGCCGCCATATCGCTATCGGCTCAATCGAACCTCAGTTCTATCGTCTTTTTCTCGATCTGTGCGGCTTGGATGACCCCGCGTTTACTGATCAATGGAACAAACAAGCATGGCCCCAGCTACAGAAAAAATTGCGCCAATTATTTCTTCTTCATAGCCAAGATGAATGGCGTGCTCTGTTGGAAGGAACGGATGTCTGCTTTGCCCCTGTCCTGGACTTCGATCAGGCTTTGGAGCATCCACATTACCAAGCCCGCAATACCTTTATAAACATTGACGGTATACCTCAGCCCGCACCAGCACCAAGATTCAGCCGCACCCCAGGCAGCGCCGGTCGCTTGCCGGAAAGTGTCGGACAACACACTAGTGAGGTCCTCCACGGAGCAGGGTTCTCAGAAGCGGAGGTGGCTGGCTTTGCTGCTGAAGGCATTATCTGAGGCAGGAGGCTTCATGGATAGTTGAACTATGTCAAGCTTGCTAAATTTCGCCCCTCATGTTGCATCAATACCCGCGCAACTGGAAGGTTAAATTAAATTGGAGGAACACAATATGAACAATGGTACGGATGCAGCGGCAAGAATAAAGGGACGTCTCGCGGGTAAGGTGGCAGTAATCACCGGCGGCGCGAGCGGCATAGGTCGCGCTTCGGCATTAGCCTTCCTCGACCAGGGCGCCAAAGTGATAATCGCTGATCTTAATACTGACACAGCGGAATCGACCTTAGCGTTAGCTGCAGAAAAGGGACATAAAGCGTCAATCAGTTTCCTGCGTACGGATGTCTCCCAGGAAGAAGATATCGAAGCGGCAGTCGCCCTAGCGCTGAACAAGTTTGGCCGTCTCGATTGCCTCTTCAACAATGCTGGTGCCGGTGGTGCTATGAGTCCCATAACCGAAACCTCAATCGAGGATTGGGACAAAACCAATGCCCTGTTGTTGCGTTCCGTTTTCCTTGGCATTAAGCATGGTGGCAAGGTAATGAAACAGCAAGGTTTCGGCGGATCAATTATCAATACCTCATCCACCGCAGGACTCAATGCCGGCAGTGGGCCGGCAGCCTATTCGGCGGCGAAAGCAGGTGTTGTTAATCTGACCCAGAGTGCTGCTGTGGAACTCGCCTCTGTCCGCGTCCGCGTCAATAATATTGCGCCTGGCGGCATCTATACTCCACTGATTCGTGGTGCAAACAATGAACAGGAAATGCATGCCTTCATGAAAGGCCGCATGCCATGGCCGGAGATCGGTCTCCCCGAGGACATAGCCAATGCAGCCCTGTTTCTGGCGAGTGATGAGTCGCGCTTCTGTACTGGAACTACCCTGCTTATCGACGGAGGCTTACTAGCGTGGGGGCCAGGTCTATTTCCCTTTGGCGGTATTTATAATGAAGACCAAAGCTTTAGCGCCGGTAATGTTGGGCAGAGTTAGAGCCGGATGCGCCTCCTTAACGCCGCTTGACCTTATCGGTAGGCGGCGCTGTCTCTCATGCATAGCACAGACCGACATTCAAGCCACCCTGGGCTAACCATCAACTGACAGTGGGAACCCTCAGCGAATCAACCCCAGACGTCTGGCCATATTCACTGCTTGGGTACGGTTGTTGGCGCCGAGCTTGTTATTTATCTTACGAAGGTGTGATCGGACCGTGCTCTCGGTCACGAAGAGCTTTTCAGCAATGCTATTATTTGACAAACCAAAGGATACAAACTCAAGGATATTCGCTTCCCGCTCAGACAGAGAAATCGAAGCGTCCAATATCCGACCCTCCCCGTCGTCTAGATCAAGATTGTATCCTCCACGTAACAAAATATGATCAATGAACAGAGTCAGCTCATCACCTTGTTCTTTCCCTTCTACCTGCATCGCCAAACGCAGCTCACGTATCAGCTCGAAAATTGGGGGACCTTCTTCCAGGAAAGTACGGCTCAGTCCTTCGTTGCAAGCCGTTTCGGCACATTCCTGAATCATCCGCATGGCCATCCTCAACTGCCCAGACATATGTAATGCCTTAGCCAATAGAATTTTGAGTTTTAAGACCCGACGGTTGCGAGAGTGGTTTTGGGCTGTTCGGATTTCAGCTTTGATCGAATCAACAATACTCACCTCTCCATAGCCATACACAAACAGACGGAAGCGACAAATTTCCGTAGTTTCCAGGTCGTTGGCCGGCATCACCATCCCTCGCAGACTGGTCCATGCAGCCGGATCCTCGGCCCGCTCACACTGATTTTTTGCCTCTATAAGGTCTCCTCTCAACAAGGCCATTCTGGCTCTTTCCAAGTGAGCAGACGCAATCACGCGCGGCAGGTTGTTCTGCCGACCAAAGTATTCCAGTTCGCTCAAACTATGATAGCAATGATCGAGGTCGCCACGATTGTGAGCTATGCGTGCGTAGATAACATGACTGATAATCAATTGATCTGGTAAAGCATATTCTTTGACAATTGGTAGATAGAGCGCCAGTAACTGCTCCGCTTCTTCTAGCTCATCAGTATCGTACAGGGCCTCGGCAAGATATACCGCTGCGATAGAACGACCAACGCTACGACTGCCAAAAGCAACTTCCGCCTCGCCAAGAGCCACACGAAAATGTGCAATGGCTTCTCTCACACGCCCCTGCGCTAAGCTTACAAGGCCTTGCAGACACATCGTATAAACGGTCGGGAAAGTCGCGTTCTGGCCTCCCCCTCCCAAACTCGCATGAGTGAGCAATTCTATCGCGTCGGAGTAGCGGTTAGCGGCTACTCGCCAAGTAGCCAGCGTAGTAGAGAGAACCGCATAGCAAAAGCTCTCCCGCTTAGGAATGGTGTGGAGGACCTCCTCCGCTAACCAAAAGCCCTCTTCATGGCGATCGAGAATCGCGAGAATATATGGTCTCAAGGCGTCAACTTCAGTAGATATTTCATCATTCGCCAGCGACCCCTTATCATTATCCAATTCCTCCAGACGTCGCAGTGCCTCAGTGCCGCGCCGAGTAAAGGTCAGCGCCCATATGCGGGCAAGCCGCAATCGGGGTTTAAGTCGAAGCGACTCATCGGGTAGAGCATCAAGCCAACGCGCCAGCAGTCGGAAACGACCGTCAAAAAGCAGACTATCGCTACGGGAAGCAATCAGAGACAAAGCATAATCGGTCATGCCCGAGGCGAGCGCGTGTTCGATTGCCGGAATCGGCCGTCCTTCCGCCTCATACCATTTGGCCGCGTTCAAATGAAGATTGGCAATCTCCTGAGGGTACTGACGTTGAAGCTGGTCTCGCAAGAAGGCAGCAAAAAGACCATGATAACGATAAAGGTTCCGCTCGCCCCCGTCCAAGGTTGTGACGCAGACGTTGGAGTGCTCCAGTCGCGCTAACACCCTATCGCTGTCATTGCGGCCGCATACAGCGTCGCACAGAGATCTGCTGAGTTCGCTAAGGATGCTGCTCTTGAGGAGGAAACTCTGTATATCTTCCGGCTGGCTCGAGAGAAAAGCCTCGATGAGGTATTCGGTCATGATTGAGCTGGAAGCTGAAAATGTAGAAATAAAAGCTTCCGGATCTTCCCGAACTTCCAGCGCCATAGAGACCAACCAGAGAGCCGCTGGCCAACCTTCGGTATCTCCGTAGATTTTGGAGATGCCCGCCTCGGAAAGTTTCAATCCTCTTTGAGTACGAAAGAAAAACTCAGCCTCCGCCCGGGAGAAGCGCAACCACATTTGGTCCACCTCGACCAATTGGCCTTGGGCACGTAGGCGGCCAAGCTGCAAGTTGGGTGTCTCGCGGGAGGCAATCGCCAATTGTCCTCCTACTGGCAAGTGATTGATGATCACTCTCAGCAGGTCATCAATGGAATGATTGGAAACCGACTCGAATTCGTCAATAAAAAGCGTGAATGGATGTTCACAATCAGCCACGCGATCCACCAATTTCAGCGCCAGCTGATCGATTCCCTGTGTTACCACAGGTGCGACATAGCGCTCAGCATCGCACTCCGCCGGTCTCAATACCAGATCGAAAGCATCGATGAGATAAGCCAGGAATCGGCGGAAGTCATCGTCTCGATAGTCCAGCGTCAACCAGACGACACGCCTGCCCTCGGCCTGAAGATAATCAAGATACTGGCGCATTGCTGTAGTCTTGCCGAAACCCGCAGGCGCCCTGAATAGAACCAATTTGGCATCGGCAGCCCGCCTCGCCAATTCTGGGATGTCACTTCGTGTAACATTTCGGGAGGCCAACGATGGCGCAGCTAACTTGGCTCGCCGGACATAGTTGGGCAATTCTAGCTGCAATCCGACCGAATCAATCGCTGGGTTATTCTGCATACAGTTTCTCCCTTTTGTTATTTGAATAATCGTCGATCCCCATCTAGGTACCCGGATGCGATAAGCCGGATGCGGGACGGTTGAATTGACGGACCAAGCAAAACCAGCATGTCAAAAATCACACAGGATGCACAAGATCCGTCATGGCGATGACGACTGCTGCTTTCTTATGGATAGTCCCATATACACCGTCAAATGAAACTGTCTAATACGACGATGCCCACCCTCTCCATTCTGTCCAAACTAGGCAGTGAGAAGCAAACAGGCGGCATGACTCTCTGGCGACCCGCCTTTGAGTCATGACTAACAGACCGACGCAATATGGAAGATTAGCAGATGACACAGGAACTCAATTTTTCCGGCAAGACAGTGCTGGTAGTGGGGGGATCAAGCGGCATCGGCAATGCTATTGCCCAGGCTTTTCTAGCCAAGGGCGCAAATGTCCATGTCTGGGGCACACGTGCCGATGCTGATGCCTATGCTGATTCTCCCGATTCAAATCTCGCCGGTCTGCAGTATGAACAAGTTGATTTGTCTGATTCCCAAGCGATCGAGAACTGCTTGCCAGCCTTTGATAGCCTTGACGTATTGGTACTCAGCCAAGGTATCGTTCTCTATGATCGGGCCGAGTTTCAACCCAACAATTTCCGCAAGGTGATCGACGTCAACTTGAACAGCCTGATGGACTGTTGCGCACGCTTTCATCACATGCTTAAGGCCAGTGCCGGTTCGGTTATCGTCATCAGCTCCTCCTCCGCCTTCCATTCCACCCGCGGCAACCCGGCCTACGGCGCCTCCAAGACCGGAGCCATGGGCCTGACCCGCAATCTCGCAGACGCCTGGGCGCCAGAGGGCATCAGGGTCAACGGTATCGCCCCCGGCCTGGTGCCTACCAAGATGACCAAGGTCACCACCGACCACCCCAAGCGCGTCGAAGCAATGTGCGCGCAGATTCCCCTGGGACGCCTGGGACAAACGGAAGAAGTCGCTGGAGTTGCCCTGTTCTTGGCCTCTCCCCTCGCCTCCTATGTGATCGGCCAGACCATTCCAGTGGATGGCGGCTTGACCTTGCGCTGATCGGGGAGATCAAGATGATGAACGACACCTGGAAGCAACTGGTGGATGTCGATCGGCTCACCGCCTGGATGGACGAACGGGGGCTGGAGCATGGGCTGATCGAAGAGGCCAGCCCTCTGACCGGTGGCACCCAGAACCTCTTGCTGCGCTTTCGACGCGGCCAGCGGCATTTCGTTCTGCGCCGCCCACCGCTGCATCCTCGCATGGATGGCACCGCTACGATGCAGCGCGAAGCCCGTGTGCTGGGTGCCCTGGCCGGAACCCGAGTACCCCACGCGCGCCTGATCGCCAGTTGCGACGACAAAAGCGTCCTCGGCTCCGGCTTCTACCTGATGGAACCAGTGGAAGGTTTCACGCCCACAGGATCGTTGCCCGCCCCCTTCGTCGAACATACCAGCTATCGGCAGCGGATCGGTCCGGCCATGGCGGAGGCAATCGCCGAACTGGCCGCCGTCGATCATATCGCGGTGGGACTCGCCGACTTCGGCAAGACCGAGGGCTATCTGGAGCGCCAGGTAGGCCGCTGGCGCTCGCAACTCGAAGGCTACCGCGACTATCCGGGCTGGCCCGGAGTGGCCAGCATTCCGGGCGTCGAAGGCGTCGGGAGCTGGCTGGAGGCCAACAGACCGGCGCACTTCCAGCCGGGCATCGTGCATGGAGACTACCACTTGGGCAACGTCATGTTCCAGCATGACCGTCCGGAACTGGCGGCGATCGTCGATTGGGAACTGGCTACCATTGGCGACCCACTGATAGACCTGGGCTGGTTGATCGCTACCTGGCCCGACGAGAGCGGCAACGGTATCGTCCCCAAACTCGAAGTCTCGCCCTGGGATCACTTCGTCCGTGCTGACGAGTTGATCGAATGCTACGCGCAGACCAGCCAGCGCGATCTGTCGAACCTGCGCTGGTACACCGTATTGGCCAGCTACAAGCTCGGCATATTACTGGAAGGGAGCTATGCCCGGGCTTGTGCTGGCAAGGCGCCGATGGATGTCGGTCTGTCGCTGCACTCCGCCACACTGCGCCTGTTCGAACGCGCCCAGGACTGGCTGGAGCGCGGTTAACGGACCTGAGCGCTAGCCCCCCCTGCAATGAGGAAACTGATCGATGAAAGCACTCTGCTATCGAGGTCCACGCAGCATCTACTACGAAACAGTAGCGGACGCCAGGCTGGAAGAAGACGATGATATCGTGGTGCGCATGGAGGCATGCGGTATCTGCGGCAGTGATCTGCACATCTACCACGGCCAGCCCTTTCCAGGCACTGAAGCACCCTGCTTTAGCATCGGCCACGAGGCCGTCGGGGAAGTCATGGAAGTCGGCAAGGCAGTGCGCCGCTTCAGACCCGGTGATCGGGTCATGCTCTCCGCCTCGGTAGGCTGCGGCGCCTGCCGGAACTGCCTGATAGGCAATGTCCTGGCCTGCACCAAGGCGCCCATGCGTATCTACGGCATCGGCCGCGGCCTGGCCGGTTGCCAAGCCGAGGCCATCCGGGTGCCGGCCGCCGACGTCAATGCCAGCCTGATCCCGGAAGGCATCAGCGTCGAGCAAGCCATCATGCTGACCGACAACCTGCCCACCGCCTGGTTCGGCTGCATCAACGCCGGAATCCGGCCGGGCGATACGGTGGCGATCATTGGGCTCGGCCCGATCGGTCTGATGGCGGTGGAAAGCGCCTTCGTGCTCGGCGCCAGCCGGGTCTTCGCCATCGACCTGGTGGCGGAACGGCGTCAGCTCGCTGCGCAGCTGGGTGCGATCGCGCTGGAGCCGGCCAGCGCCCTGGATGAAATCCGCGAAGCCACCAATGGGCAGATGGCGCACTGCGCCGTGGAAGCCGTCGGCCTCGACGCCACCATCCAGCTCGCCATCAGCCTGGTCGCCAGGCAGGGCACCGTCTCGGTGGTCGGCGCAGGTACCGCGACCAGCCAGGACTTCCCCATCCGTGAACTGCTGATCCGCAACCTCACGTTCCGCGCCGGCGTGTGTTCGGTGCAGGAGCACTGGGAAAGGCTGATCCAGTTCATCCAGCAAGGACGGCTGCACCCCGAGCGTTTCGTCACCCACACCCTGCCCTTGAACCAGGGCGCGGACGCCTACCGGATGTTCGACGCCCGCACCGACGGCGTGCTGAAGATGCTGATGACGCCCTGATTCCGCCACACCCGCTACCACCTCCAGAGAGAATCACCATGGATTTCGATTACAGCCCCAAGTCCAAAGAACTCCAGCAACGGCTGCTGCGCTTTTTCGACGAGCACATCTATCCCAACGAGCATCGCTTCAATGAAGAAGTAGAGGCCAACCGCCGCGCCGGCAACGCCTGGCAGGCAACCGCCATCATCGAGGAGCTCAAGGCCAAGGCAAAGGCGGAGGGCCTGTGGAACCTGTTCCTGCCGCATTCGGCGCGAGCGCCAGAAGGACTGTCCAACCTGGACTACGCACCGCTGTGCGAAATCATGGGCAAGGTGGACTGGGCACCCGAAGTGTTCAACTGTTCCGCGCCGGATACCGGCAACATGGAAACCCTGGAGCTTTACGGCAGCGAGGCGCAGAAGGACGCCTGGCTCGATCCGTTGCTGCGTGGCGAGATCCGCTCCAGCTTCGTCATGACCGAACCGGACGTGGCCAGCTCGGATGCCACCAACGTGCAGACCCGTATCGAGCGCGACGGCGACCACTACGTCATCAACGGCAGCAAATCCTGGATCTCCGGTGCCGGCGACCCACGTACCAAGATCTTCATCGTCATGGGCAAGACCGACCCGGATGCGGCCCGCCATCTGCAGCAATCGATGATCCTGGTTCCTGCCGACGCCCCCGGCGTCACCGTGGTGCGCCCGCTGCGGGTGCTCGGTTTCGATCACGCCCCCTCGGGCCACATGGCCGTCGAGTTGGTAAACGTCAGGGTGCCGGTCGGCAATCTGCTCCTCGGCGAAGGCCGCGGCTTCGAGATCGCCCAGGGCCGCCTGGGGCCAGGGCGCATCCATCACTGCATGCGCTGCATCGGGGTCGCCGAGCGCGCCCTGGAACTTCTGGTGCGGCGGGCCAAGAGCCGCGTGGCGTTCGGTCGCCCCCTATCCGAACAAGGCGTCTGGCGCGAGCGTATCGCCGAGGCCCGCATCATGATCGAACAGGCCCGCCTGCTGGTGCTCAAGACCGCCTACCTGATGGACACCGTAGGCAACAAGCAGGCGCGCGGCGAAATCGCCATGATCAAGGTGCTGGCCCCCAACGTCTCCAGCCGGATCGTCGACTGGGCCATCCAGATGTTTGGCGCTACCGGCCTGTGCGACGACACGCCGCTGGCCGAAATGTATGCCCTGCAACGCGCGATCCGTTTCACCGACGGGCCGGACGAGGTGCATCGCAACGCCATCGCCAAGCTGGAGCTGGCGCGCTACGACGCATAGAGCGATCCAGCTCGTGTCCCGTACACCCACAAACAGGTTTGAGCCCAGGCTAGCAGATGGGCTCTTCTGGAGGTTCTGGTGACCTATCGCTTCGATACCCTGACCGGCACGCTCGATCGCGGCGTCCTGTTCGCCACCATCGACAATCCGCCCTGCAACATCATGTCGGTACAGATGATGGCGGACCTGACCGAGCTGGGTCAGCGGATTGCCACGGACGACAGTGTGCGAGTGCTGGTGCTGCAAAGCCAGGATCCGGATTTCTTCGTCGCCCATTTCGATACCTCCATCGTCATCCAGAAACCCATTGAGGGACTGCCCAAACGGTCGAGGGAATTGAGCCCGCTGCAGGCCATGTGCGCAGGACTTCGGGACAATCCGAAACCCAGCCTGGTGAAAATCGCCGGCCGCGCCGGCGGTGGCGGCAGCGAACTGGCGTCCTCCTGCGACATGCGCTTCGGCGTGCGCGGCAAGACCCTGATCAACCAGATGGAGGTACCGCTTGGCCTGCTACCTGCTGCCTGTGGATCGCAGAACCTGCCCCGGCTGATGGGTCGCGGGCGAGCGCTCGAAGTCATCCTCGGCGGTGACGACCTGGATGCCGAGACGGCAGAACGCTGGGGCTATCTCAACCGCATCTTCGACAGCGTCGACGACATGAACCGCTTCGTCGATGCCCTGGCGTTGCGTATCGCCAAATGGCCGCCCCACGCGGTGGCCCTGGCCAAGGAGTCGGTGGGCAACATCGATCTGCCCTGGCGGCAGGGATTGCTGGACGAACAGTTGCTCGCCGCCCACGCCATACGCGACCCCGCGACCAAACGCCTGCTGCGCATATTCATGCAACTGGGCGCACATACCCATGACGGAGAGACGCGCATGGGGCAATTGCTCATCGAGGTTGCAGACGCGCTGGCCGCCGAATCGGAGACCACCACACCCTGACCCACCACCGACCACACCTATTCACCGTGGGTTGCACGGGCCACGGGCCCGGCTTCTCGATCGAGAACAGCCACAACAATAAATAGAGGCTTTCACATGTTGATGAAGAAGACTCACCGCGCCTGGCTTTTGCTGGCCTTCTGTTGCCTGCTGGTGGCGACCATGGGCACCACGACCCTGCTGTCTTTCTTTACCTTGCCCGTCTCCACCGCACTGGAGGTGCCACGGGCTGCCTTTACCCTCTATACCAGCATCATGTCCCTGATGGTCATCGTGTCCATGCCGTTCTGGGGCAGGATGCTGCCCAGGATCGGCATCCGGGCGATGGTCGCCATCTCAGGTGCGGGCGCCGGCCTTTCCTATATAGCGATGTCCTATTTCACCAGTCTGTGGCAATTCTATGTCGCCGGCATCGTCGTCGGTTTTACCTTGCCGGCCTGCTCGTTCCTGCCGGCATCGGTGATCATCACCAACTGGTTCGAGCAGCGCAGGGGGATGGCCATGGGTATCGCCATGGCCTTTACCGGAGTCTATGCAGCAATTGGCAGCACCTTCCTGCCCGGCATGATCATCGAAGCCGGTTGGCAGCCTACCTACAAGCTGCTGGGAGCCGTCATTCTGGTGCTGACGCTTCCGGTGGTGCCGTTCCTGTACAGTCATCCGTCGAAGATCGGCCTGCAACCCTATGGCGCTAAGGAGGACAGCGACCCATCCGGACCGGCTGACACCCCAGCGGGCATATCCGCCAGGGAGGTCTATCGCTCGCCGGCGTTCTGGCTAGTGTGCATGGCGCTGTTCTTCGGGCATGCCTCCATCATCGGTTTCATCCAGCACGCTCCAGCCCATTTGACCAGCAAGGGCATCAGCCCGGTCGAGGCTGGGACCTTCATGGGCCTGTGCATGCTTTCCCTGATCGGCGCCAAGGTGACCCTGGGCTGGCTGAACGATCGTATCGGGACGGTCAACGCCAATCTCGTCTGTCTGTTCTTCGGCGCCATCGCACTGTTCCTGTTCACCCGAATGAGCGGGCAGGCAGTCTTCTCCACCATCGGCGTGGCGCTGTTCGTCGCCTATGCCTTCGGCTACGCCTACAACAGCATCTTCCCACCACTTTTGATATCGCGGATGTTCGGCGCGACAAAGGACTTCGCCTCCATATATGGCGTCGCCTATGCCCTCGCCTGTGTTGGTGTCGCCATAGGTCCACCCTTGTTCGGCACTTCCTACGACCTGACTGGTGCTTACGACACCATGCTGATCATCAGCCTCTGCTTTGTCGCCATCTCCGCTGTGCTGACCGTTCTTGCCGTGCGGCTGAGCGACCGCATTCCCAAGACAGTACGGTGTAGGCCGGCCAGGCTCCACGTCCGGCGCACCCGCCGAGAGCAGTCACAATAATAAATAGAGGCTTTCCATGAAGATAAAAGAAAAGGTTCACAGAGCATGGCTGTTGCTGGCCTGCAGTTGCCTGCTGGCTGCGCCGCTGGGAACGATAACCCTGCTGTCCTTCTTTACCTTGCCCGTCTCCACGGCCCTGGAGGTTCCGCGGGCGGCATTCACCCTCTATACCAGCATCATGTCGCTCATGCCCCTGGTTTCCATGCCTTTCTGGGGCCGGATGCTGCCCAGGATAGGTATCAGGGCCACGGTCGCCATCTCCGGGGCGGGCGCAGGCCTGGCATTCATCGCCATGTCGTACTTCACCAGCCTGTGGCAATTCTATGTTGCCGGTATTGTCATCGGCCTTACATTGCCCGGCTGCTCGCTGCTGTCCGTGTCGGTCATCATCACCAACTGGTTCGAGCACCGCAGGGGAATGGCCATGGGCATCGCCGTGGCCTTTACCGGTGTGTATTCCGCCATCGCCAGCACATTCCTTCCCGGCATGATCATGGAAGCCGGCTGGCAGCCCGCCTATCTGTTTCTCGGAATAGTCGTGCTGGCGTTGACGATTCCGACCATACCCTTCCTGCACAGTCAGCCGTCGGAGGTGGGCCTGAAGCCCTATGCCGACAAAGAAAAAACCTCATCTATCAAACCACTCGATGCGCCTCCCGGTATCACTGCCGGGGCAGCTTACCGGTCGATACCGTTCTGGCTCATCTGCACGGCAATGTTTTTCGCGAATGCAGCCATCACCGGATTCATCCAGCATGCCCCGGCTCACCTGGTGAGCAAAGGTATCAGCCCGGTCGAAGTCGGAACATTCATCAGCCTGTGCATGCTTTGCATGATAGGCGCCAAAATAATCCTGGGCTGGCTGAATGACCGTATCGGGACGGTCAACTCCAATCTCGTCTGCCTGTTCTTCGGGTCGGTGGCTTTGTTGCTGTTTACTCGGATAGACGGGCAGCCGGTCATATCGATCACCGTCATAGCGCTGCTCGTTGCCTATGCCTTTGGCTACGCCTACCAAACCATTTTTCCGGCGCTGCTGATATCGAGAATGTTCGGTGCAAAGGACTTCGCCACCATCTACGGCACGGCGTTTGCCCTGGCCTGTATCGGGCTTGCCTCGGGGCCACCACTGTTCGGGACGTCCTACGACCTGACCGGCTCCTACGACACCATGCTACTCGTGGGAATAGGTTTCGTCGCCATTTCCGCCGTCCTGACCATCATTGCCGTCAGGCTGAGCGACCGCACTCCCAAGACCATCTTAACCAGCCAGACAACCGACACCGTCGCATCCATCAATTAGGAGTTCTCGCATGGCGAACAACAAGAGAGGACTGGAGGGAACCGTCGCGGTCGTGACCGGAGCGGCTCGGGGAATCGGCCGCTCCATCGCCGAACGCCTTGCCGGCGAAGGCGCTCGTGTTGCCTGCCTCGACGTCAGCCCAGCGCGCCTCGAGGCGTCCGTCGCGCAAATGCGCGCCGACGGCCTGGACGTTCACGCTTATGTGGTCGATGTCGCTCGGCGCAGCGAGGTGCATGAAGTATTCCAGCACATCGAAGCCGACCTTGGCGGGCCGCTGGCGACGCTCGTAAACAACGCCGTCTGGGCGCGCTATCAATCGATCGAAGAGATCGACGAAGAAACCCTGGAGAAGATGCTCGCCGTGGGCCTGAAAGGCATCATCTGGGCAACCCAGGCCGCGACGGCGCAGATGAAGCGACGCGGCTCCGGGACAGTCATCAACCTCAGCTCCGCGGCCGCCGTTCTGGCGTTCAAGAACTCCGTCGCCTACTGCGCCATCAAGGCGGCGGTAGCGGGCCTGACGCGAGCCGCGGCACTCGATCTCGGCCACTATGGCATCAGGGTGAACGCCATCGCGCCCGGCATGATCGGCACACCGGCCTCGCTGGGAAAATTCGACCAGGCCACCCTGCACGCCAGAGAGCAGAACGTACCCATCGGCCGCTTTGGCGACGCCAGCGAAATTGCCGCGGCGGTGGCCTTCCTCGCCTCGGCGGACAGCAGCTACATCAACGGTGCCCTGATCATGGCCGATGGCGGCCTGACCATCGCAGGCACCTGAGTTCGTGTCTTTATCGGCCCACGAGGACAAGGTTATGCAACGGTTACACAACAAACGCGTGATCATCACCGGCGCCGGCAGTGGCATCGGCCGGGCCAGCGCGCTGCGCTTCGCCCAGGAAGGTGCCCAGGTGCTGGTCACCGGCCGCACCGCGACCAGGGTCGAAGAAACCGCTGACCTGATCCGTGCCGCCGGCGGCAGCGCCTTCGCGATGGCGGCGGATGCGGCAGTCGAGGCCGATGTCGAAGCCATGGTCTCCCGCTGCATCGCCGAGTTCGGCGGTCTGGAGGTTTTCTTTGCCAATGCGGCAACTTGGGTCGGCAACGTCTCCCTGTTCGACCAAACCGTCGCCCAATGGCAGGAGGTGCTGCGGGTCAATCTGATCGGTGCCTTTCTCGCCACCAAGCACGCCGGCCGCCATATGCGGGCGCAGGGCACCGGTTCGATCATCTTCACCTCATCGGTGGCGTCCTTGCGCGCCAATGCCGGAGACGCGGCTTACAGCGCCAGCAAAGCCGCCATCAACTCCCTTGCGCAAGTGGCCGCCAACGAACTGTCCGGCAGCGGCGTGCGGGTCAACGCCATTCTTCCGGGACTCATCGAGACGGAAGGCACTAAGGCGCTGTTCGACGCGGCCAAAGCACGCGGCGCGGCATCCAAACTCGGGCAGGTCAATCCGCTCAAGCGACCCGGACAACCCGAGGAAATCGCCGCCATGGCGGCATTCCTCGCCAGCGAGGATGCGTCCTATGTAAACGGCCAGGCCATCGCGGTCGATGGTGGGGTATCGAGCACGCACCCGTTCGGCCGCCTCAATTGATCTAACGCCAACCCAAGACGCCTGCCTTTGGCGTCAGTCGAAGCCAACCCCATCAAGCAGGAGCTATCCCGTGGATCTGGAACTGCCGAAGAAGCTTACCGACTACCTCGCCGAGCTGGATGATTTCATCGAGCGCGAAATCAAGCCGCTGGAAAACGAAAACGACAACATCCGCTTTTTCGATCACCGACGCGAGAACTCGCGGACCGATTGGGAAAATGGCGGCCAGCATGCCAAAGACTGGAAGGCGTTGTTGGCCGAAGCGGTGCGCCGCGCCGACGCGGCGGGCCATTACCGCTACGCCTTGCCCAAGGCCTATGGCGGCCAGGATGGCAGCAACCTGGAAATGGCGGTGATTCGCGAGCACCTGAACGCCAAGGGTCTGGGCCTGCACAACGACGCCGCCACCGAGCACGCCATTGTTTCCGTGCAGGTGCTCACCGCTCAATTGCTGATTGAGTTCGGCAGCGAAGCGCAAAAGCGCAAGTACCTGCCACCGCTCCTCGACAGTTCCGCGGCGATGGCCATGGCGATCACCGAGCCCGATCACGGATCGGACGCCACCCACATGGAGACCGTCGCCCGGCGCGAAGGCGAGCACTGGATCATCAACGGCAGCAAAACCTGGAACTCGGGCGCCAACTGGACCGACACCAACATGGTGTTCGCCCGCACCAGCGGCAAGGCCGGCGACGCCACAGGCATCACCGCCTTCCTGGTGCCGCTCAAACCCGAGGGCACACCGGGGCATGTGGTGGAGGAGCTGTTGTGGACCTTCGTCATGCCCACCGATCACGCCACCGTCAGCCTCACCGACGTCAAGGTTCACAACGACGATATCGTCGGCCGTGAAGGCCAGGGCCTGGCGATCGCCCAGCGCTTCTTCAACGAAAACCGCATCCGCCAGGCGGCGGCGAGCCTCGGTGCGGCGCAATACTGCATCAACGAGTCGATCAGCTACGCCAAGCAACGGGCGCCCTTCGGCAAGCCGCTGGCGAGCAACCAGGGCATCCAGTTCCCGCTCGTCGAGTTGCAAACGCAGTGCGAAATGGTCCGTGCCCTGCTCCACAAGACCGCCTGGCTGATGGACAAGTACGGAGCAGCAGCGCAAGGCGACAAGGTATCCATGCTCAACTTCTGGGCTAACCGGCTCTGTTGCGAAGCGGCCGACCGGGCCATGCAGGTTCACGGCGGCCTGGGCTATTCCCGGCACAAGCCTTTCGAACACATCTACCGCCACCACCGCCGTTACCGCATCACCGAAGGCACCGAGGAAATCCAGATGCGCCGTGTCGCCGGCTACCTGTTCGGCTTTATGAAACTGGGTGGCGAAGCATGAGCGGGCCACTGGCAGGGGTGAAGGTCGTCGAGATCGTCGGCTTGGGGGCCGCGCCGTTTTGCGCCATGATGCTGGCCGATATGGGCGCGGAGGTAATCCGCATCGACCGGCCGGGCGGAGGCGAGATCATGAAACTGGTCGAACCGCGTTTCGACGTCATGGCCCGCGGGCGGCGCTCGGTGGCCATCGACCTGAAAAAACCGGGCGCTACCGAAGCCGTGCTCGACCTGGTGGCGCAAGCCGATATCCTGCTGGAAGGCTTCCGCCCCGGTGTGATGGAGCGCATGGGGCTGGGCCCGGATGCCTGCCTCGCGCGCAATCCCAAACTGGTCTACGGGCGCATGACCGGCTGGGGCCAGGACGGCCCGCTGGCGCAGGCAGCCGGCCACGACATCAACTACATCGCCCTGGCCGGTGTGCTGCATACCATCGGCAAGCCGGACGAACCGCCCTTGCCGCCCATGAACCTGATCGGCGACTTCGGTGGCGGCGGCATGCTGCTGGCCTTCGGCATCCTCTGTGCCCTGCATGAAGCGGGACGATCCGGCCACGGCCAGGTGGTCGACGCGGCCATGGCCGAAGGCTCGGCGCTGCTCGCCGCCATGAACTGGGGCTTCAAGGCCGCCGGACTGTGGCGCAACGAGCGCGGCAGCAACGTCAATGATGGTGGCGCCCACTTTTACGCTGCCTACGCCTGCGCCGATGGTCACTGCATTTCGATCGCCTCGGCCGAACCGCAGTTCTATGCCCTGCTGCGCCAGAAACTGGGGCTGGACGACCCAGCTTTCGATGCGCAACACGACCACCGGCGCTGGCCGGAACTCAAGGAGCGGCTCGCCGGGATCTTCAAGACCAAGACCCGCGCCGAATGGTGTGCGTTGCTGGAAGGCAGCGATGTCTGCTTCGCTCCGGTACTCGACTGGGATGAAGCGCCCGGCCATCCGCACAACCGCGCACGCGGCATGTTCATCGACATTGATGGCGTCACCCAGCCGGCACCGGCGCCACGCTTCAGCCGCAGCTCGCCGCCACGGCCCAGCGCCCCCTCCGCCCCCGGCGCCGATACCGAAACGGCATTGCGCGACTGGGGCTTCGATCCAGGCCGGATCGACGCGCTGCGCGCCAGCGGGGCGCTACCGCCGCAGCCGGGTACCTGAATCCAGCCCCCTCCGACAACAGGAAGACACATGACCATGTTCATCGACAAGAGCCGGGAAGCGGTACAGGACTGGGACGCCATCTCCCGCTACCTCGCCGGGCAAAATATGACCCTCGACCGCGACATCGAGATTCGCCAGTTCGCCTCGGGCATCGCCAATATGAACTACCTCGTTTCGCTCGATGGCAAGCCGGCGGTGTTCCGCCGACCACCCAACAACGACGCGCCCCCCGGCGCCTACGACTTCGCCCGCCAGCACAAGATCCTCTCGCGGCTGGGCAAGTGCCTGCCGACCACGCCGCTCGGGCTGGCGTATTGCGACGACACCAGCGTGATCGGCGTGCCCTTCCTGATCAGCGAGTTCCGCAAGGGGGTCGCCATCTCCCGCGAACTGCCGGCGCGGCTCGCTGGGGTGGACGACATCGGCGGCAAGCTCAGCGCGCTGATCGTCGGCGCCCTGGCGCAACTGCACCGCATCTCCCCTGCCGAGGCCGGGCTCGCCGACCTGGGCAAGGCCGAAGGCTTCATCGCCCGGCAAATCCACGGCTGGCACAAGCGCGCCTCGCGGGTCATGTCGGGCCAGCAGATGCGGATGGTCGACGTGCTTCGGGACTGGCTGGTCGCCCACCAGCCGGCCGAACGGCCGGCGACCCTGGTGCATCTGGACTTCAAGCTGGACAACGTGCTGGTCGATCCAGACAGCCTGACCGTGCAGGGCATCATCGACTGGGAGATGGCGACCATCGGCGACCCTTACTACGACCTGATGCTGATGCTCAGCGTCTGGGGCGAGCCGGCGGACAGCTTGGTCTATGCACGGCAGTGGTGCATGCCCTGCACCGCTCCCGGTTGGTGGACCCGGCGCATGGCGCTGGAGGCCTATCAACAGCAGACCGGCACCCACCTGCCCGAGCCGGAGGTGAAGTTCTACTGGCTGCTGGCGATGTTTCGCAACATCGGCGCACTGGCCCAACTGATCGTACTTTACCAGCGCGAGGCCATGCCGAACGCCAGCACCATCGACATGCCCGCCGTCCTCGCCTCCACCCTCGACCACGCCATGGCCTTGACCCGCAGGCCGCTCGACTGGTAGAGGAGCTAACATGGCAAACATGCACCGGGCGTCGGCGCAAGACCATCCTGCCGCACCCGATCACCAACACACTGAGCAAAAGATAAGGAGCCGCCGACATGAAAAAAGAAACCGCTCTGCCCCCTTCGCATGGCACACAGCCGTTTGACCAGGTAATCTTCAAACGACGCTCGGTTCGTGGCTTCCTTCCCGATGAAGTACCCGACGACAGGTTGCAGGAGGTCTTCGCGCTTGCTCAGCAGACGCCATCCAACTGCAATGTACAACCCTGGATAGTCCATGTGGTGTCGGGCCAGGCCCGGAATACTCTCCAGGAGGGATTGCTCGCAGCGGCTAGGTTTCCTGAAAACATGCATCCAGACTGGCCCGTTGACATCAAGTATGAAGGTGTCCACCGGGAAAGGCAGTTCGATGCCGCCATCCAGCTCTATGGCGCCATGGGTGTGGAAAGACAGGACATGGCCGGGCGCAATGAAGCCTTCCTGCGCAATTTCGCCTTTTTCGACGCGCCCCACGTAGCCTTCATCTTCTTGCCGGTGCCCTTCGATGTCCGCCAGGCAACGGACTGTGGCATGTATGCCCAGACGCTGATGCTGGCAATGACGTCGCGCGGGATTGATTCCTGCGCCCAGGGCGCCCTGACTCTGTATCCCGACCTGGTACGCGAACAGCTCGGCATTTCAGCGCAACAGCGATTGCTGCTGGGAATCTCCTTCGGTTATGAGGATATCGAGGTGAAAGCGAACGCCGCCCGTGTTGGCCGGGGAACGCTGTCCCAATCCGTACGATTCCACCGCTGAATCATGTGACGGGTATAAAGCTGTCGTTTCGGACGATGACACCCAGGACCGATCCCAGAAGTATGGCAGGCAACCGGCGGCGGCTGTCCCGTGGGAAGGACAAGGGCGCTTTTATGGATGAAAACCACGGGGGAACCCTGTTTGGAACACTACAAAAACAATAAAAAACACCATTTTCATTTTCTCGGCTGTCTGTGCCTGTGCCTGGCGCTGTCGACATCCTCTCCGGCCGCCAGGGCCGAGGGCTCGACAAGTCGCCAGGATGATATCCAGGAGATGAGAACGCTGGCGACATCGGTGACAGCGAACGTGCTGGTCTATTTCAATCTCAATGGTACCCCCTACGATATCGGCAATGGCGAAGCCTACAGGCGTGACATGTCGCACCTGCTGAAACTGTCCAGACAGCTTGGCCACGGCCCGATCACCGAGCAGGCCCAGCTCTTGGGCACAGCCATCGCCGATCTGGAAAACCTGCCGCAGTCCGGAACTGAAGCGCGCTCGGCGCTGCCGGCCTATGCCCGCTGGTTGCCCCCGGTTATCGACGCCCATGCTCAGTTCGACAGCTCGCTCAGTGCCCTCTACGACAGCTTGGCGCCAACATCGGAGATTCGCCGTGCACTGCATGACCTCAGCCATGATATCGGCCATCTGCTGCTTGACTATCAGCGGGCATCCTTCCCCTACCTGTCCACCGTCTGGCTTCCCGACGACCAGGCCATTGTCGCGCTGAATGCCTCGCTGGAACACCGGTTCGCCGCGCTATCAGCGCAGGATGCCAGGCTGGCGCAGGCCCTGGAGGGGCCGGTTCGGAATTATCACTTCGCACGCCAGCGCCTGCTCACACCCGGACCCGGACAATGGGCCCCGAATGCCGTCGAGCGTTACCTGATGCGGGCCATGCAGGCGCTGGATGCGGAGGCACGACATTGAACTGTAGCGAGTGGCGCCATCAGTCATCGGCGGGCAGCAGTACGCTGGCCTCGCCGACCACTTTCAGTTCCCCGGCCTGGCAGGTCACACGCACCTCTACTCGCGCCAGCCGTTCCCCGTCATGCTCGGCCATGTCGACAATCTCGCCACTGCATACCAGCGCGGTACCCAACTCCACCCTGCTGACGAAACGCACGCCAAACCGGCAAATCCGCGATTGCGGTATCCAGTCGGTGAGAAAACGGCCAAGGTAGGCCATCGACAGCATGCCGTGGGCAAAGACATCAGGCAGCCCGGCCCGCTGGGCAAAGTCGCTGTCGATATGCACCGGGTTGTGGTCACTGGATGCGCCCGCGTACAGCGCCAGCGTGGTTCGGTCGAGGGGAGCTAACCGCAATGGTTGCGGGCCAGCAGGGTTGTCAGTGGGCTGGTCGCGTTCGATCCGGCTCATGCCGACCTCCTGTCATTGCGCTGCACACCCACACAACGCAGATCGGCAATATGCACGCCCGTGTTGGCATCGGTGACCCGCGTTTCACGTACGAAGAACTCCAAAGCCCCGTCACGTCGGCTGTAAATGTCACTCAGGCGCGGCTCGAAGGTGAGCACATCGCCGGCGCAGGCCATCCGGTGATAGACGAACGACTGTTCGCCATGCAGCAGACGCCCCAGGTCCATATCGAGCAGCCGTTGCAGCGCCCAGGGATCGGGGGAGTCGTTCTCCAGGCAGAACAGAAATGTTGGCGGCACCGGAATATGTCGATAGCCGGCATTTCGCGCCGCGGTCTCGTCCAGATAGACCGGATCGAGTTGCCCCGTGGCCTTGGCGAAAAATCGCAAACGGCCCTTTTCCACCTCGACGCTGTGCGGCGTCAGGCAATGGCCAATCAGAGTCCTGTCCAGCATGCTGCTCCCCATCATGATAGCTGCGGACGCGCTTTCCAGTTGGCGAAGGGATTGAAAATGAAGTCGTCGATATTGCTTGCAAAGGCTTCGGTCAATTCCATATGGAAGCCGAGCCTTGGCATCAGATCGACGATCCGCTGCGGAGCGAGATTTTCCGGAACGTTTTCGCTACCGACCAGCTTGCCGAAATCGAGCGAGAAACTGCGCAGATCCTGCACACCTTGTCGCGTCAGCACCGCTACGGTCTCGGGCATGTCGCGCACCAACCAGGTGATGTTGTGAATGGCACGGCCTCTCCTCGCAAGCAGTTGCGCCCATGAGGAATCTTCCGTCTTCGGACGGCAGTATTGAAGAACCACATCACCCAGATTCACATGAACGATATCGAGCGAACCCAAGCTGCCGAGAAACTCGGCGAAGCGGCTCTCGACCTTCCCGGAGCCAAACACCCGACGTAACAGGCCACAGGGGTCGTCCAGATCGTCAACGGCGAGTTCGACATGCAGAAGGGGAGACAAATTACCAAAAAGCGCGGCGCCCGGCTGCTCATCATCGCCCGCGACCTTCGAGCTGCCAATGGCGCCCTCGATCAGTTCGAGGTTGAAGCCGAGGCGGTCCATCGTCGCAAACACACAGACCGGCGCCTCGACCGAACCGGTGGCGGTCTGCACCGCAATTCTCGAGCGTTCGAGGATAGCAATGCCTTCCTGCGCGAACTCAATCACCATGGACTCAAGATCGTCGACGAAAAACGCAAGGCTATGAACCTGTGGGCCTTGCTCCCTGAGCAGCCGATGAAGTCGTCCGCCCGCCGGCTCTGGCTGGACGAACTGCAGCGTGACATCGCCGAGCCCCACGTGCAGTATCCGCGCCGAACTCGTCAGATGGAAAGACGAGGACGCCCGCACCAACCCCGGGGCGGCAAAAACCTCTCCGAGCAACCGTACCGCGTCGCCCGCGTCACCCACAATTGCACTGATATGGCTTAGAACCGAAAGTTGTACTGGCATGCACCCTCCTTTACCCAGCTTGGTGTTATTCATTCGCGCCGCATAGCCAGACCTGCCGGCCAAACGCCGCCCGTAGGCGGCTTAATCACATCGCCAGGCACGAGCACTCGCCTACTTCGCAGTACCGTAACGAGGTGGGCGTTTTTCGATGAACGCCGTCATGGCTTCGCGGAAGTCCTCACCATGGGCGCACAGGGTCTGGTTGCGATCTTCCATGGCGATCACCGCTTCCAGGCTCGGGCCGTCGATGGCATGGCCCAGCACCTCCTTGGTCAGGCGCAGCCCCAGAGGAGCGGTTCTGAGCATATCCTCGATCAGGGCATTGGCTTCCCCATCGAGTTGTTCCGGCTCGACCACGCGACTAACCAGCCCCAGTTCGCAAGCGCGCCGCGCGTCGATGAAGCGCCCGGTCAGCATGTATTCCGCAGCGGCCGAACTGCCGACCATACGCGGCAGGAAATAGCTGAGCCCCATGTCGCAGGCGCTAAAGCCGATACGGATGAACGCGGCGTTCAGGCGCAGGGTGGGTGTGGCGATACGCACATCCGTCGCTAGGGCCAGGGCAAAACCGCCGCCGCAGGCGGGCCCGTTGAGCAAACCAATGATCGGTTGCGGGCAGCGGCGCATGGCGATGACGATATCGCGGTAGCGGCGGGTAGATGCCAACCCCTCCGACACCGAAAGCGTCGTGGTCTGCGCAGCGTGTTCCGTGAGGTCGAGTCCGGCACAGAAAGCCCGACCCGCACCGCGCATGACCACGACCCGGATATCCTCGCGCACGTACAAGCCGGTGAAGAGGCGTCCCAGCTCGTCGACCAGTTCGAGGTTCAGCGCATTCAGGGCTTGCGGTCGGTTCAGCGTGACCCAGAGCACAGGGCCTCGCTCGTCCAGTTCGAGACAGTTGTATGTCATATTTTTTGCTGCCTCCATACCTTGTTTGCTGCTCAAGTCGTGCGCCTGGCCTTGTCGGCGGAATTGCGTTCGTCGATCAGTTGGCGGGTACGCCGCCAGTCTTCGTCGGTCAAGCTGGTCAGCTTGGCGAAGTTACCGCCGGTCGCCGGGTACAGCCCGCCGTCGATCACGATGGTTTCGCCATTGATGTAGTCGGAGCCCGGTGCCATCAGGTAGACTGCCAGGTTCGCCAGCTCGGACATCTCCCCGGCGCGTTGCATGGGCACATCGTCGCCGGGTTTGGCGGCCCCGGTGGGATCCAACCTGGCGGCAGCACTCTCGGTGGGAAAGACCCCCGGCGCGATGGCATTGACGCGTATGCCACGGCCACCCCATTCGACCGCAAGGGATTGCGTCATCGCATTCAGACCGGCTTTCGACATGGCAGAGGGCACGGTGAACGCCGAACCGTTCCAGACCCAGGTGACCAGCGTCGACAGGACGTTGGCGTGCTGGCCCGCCGCCAGCCAGCGCTTGCCGCACTCCAGCGTGACATAGAAGGAGCCGTGGAAGACGATATTGGCAATCGCGTCGAAGGCCCGGGGAGACAAGTCTTCGGTACGGCTGACGAAGTTCCCGGCGGCGTTGTTGATCAGGCCGGTCAGCGCGCCGCCGTCGGTCCAGATGCTGTCGAGCATGGCCGCGATGGCCTCGGGCTGGCGGATGTCGCAGGTCAGAGCCACTACCTTGCCGCCATGCCGCGCCATCAACTCGGCGGCAGTCTGTTCGACCACGTCTCCACGACGCCCGCAGATATAAACCTCGCTACCCAGCAGCAGAAAGGCTTCGGCCATGACCCGCCCCAGCCCCGTCCCGCCACCGGTGATCAGGATGCGCTGCCCGCGCATCAGCCCCGGTTTGAACATCAAGTCGTCAAGCAGCATTGGTGCCTCCTCTCATTGCTCATGCATAGGCATTCAGGATCAACGCTCGAAGACAGGGGCGCGCTTCTCGAAGAACGCCTTCACGCCCTCCTTGAAGGCAGGTGCGTCCAGCAGTTCGCGCTGCCGATCCCGTTCATAGCCGAGCTGGGCCACCAGGTCCTGGCTGTCAGCCGCATCCAGCGCGCGACGCGCTTCGAGGGCACTACGCGGCGGTGCCTGGGCCAGCCGCCCGGCAATACTTCTCGCCTCGTCCAGCAACACATCATCCTCGACACAGGCCCAGATCAGTCCCCATTCCCGCGCTTTCTCCGCCGACAAGCGGTCGCCCAGCAGCAGCAAACCAAGACTTCGTGCACGCCCGATCCGTTGCGGCAGAAACCAGCTTGCGCCCATGTCCGGCACAATGCCCAGACGTGGCAGAAACGGTGTGAGAAAATAGGCCGAGCGTGTGGCAATCACGATGTCCGCCGCCAGCGCCAGAGCCATTCCCCCACCAGCGGCAACGCCATTCACGGCGGCCACCACCGGCAGAGGAAACTGCTGCAATGCCAGAATGAGCGGATTGGCGAGCGCATCCATGGTCACCGCAGCACGCTCGCCGAGGGACCTGCCATCGACATCGACGGCATCCATTTTTCCGAGATCGGCGCCGGAGCAGAACGCCTGCCCCGCACCGGTGAGAATCAATGCCCACGCATCATCCTGTGTGCACAGCCACTCCAGCGCTTCGATCATTTCCCCCAGAGTAGCCTCCGACAGACTGTTCTGGCTGTCGGGATGGTTCAGCGTCAGCGTGGCGATATGATCGGAAATGTCCACATTGATCGTCGAGAACGTCATAGCGGTGTCTCCTCAATCAGGATGGCGTTCATGGCGTGAGCGCGCCGAGCAGCTCCGATACGTCCTCAACCTTGTCCAGGTCCGTGCACAGCTCAACGAGCCTGTTCAGCTTGGCTTCCGACAACGGCACGGCGGCATAGGCTGCGCATTTCCAGAGTTTCTGCTGCAAGTCATCCCAGCTCATCGGGTTATTGGTGTGCCCCAGCACATAGGGGGTGCTCTGCCGGAACACCCGTCCGTCCTGCAGCGTAATCTCGACGCTGAAGCCCTCGAACTGATCCGTTATCGCGGGATCGGTCTCCACGGTGATTTTCTGCATCAGCTCCCGTTTGTCCGCCCGATTGACTTCCTCAATGGTGAAGTCGCCGAGGAAAACATCTCCGCCGATGATTGCGGTCGCCACCGTGTAGGGCGTGCTGTACAAAGCCTCGCCGCAGGTTTTCGGGTTCCATTTCGCGTCTTTCGGCTCGATGGTCATCCGCGCCCCCTCGCTGCCGATGCACAGCACGCTGGCAATATCCCGGTAGTCAAGCTGATCGCGCCGCATGATTTCGATGGCGCCGGAGATGAACGAGTGGGTGTATTTGCAGGCTGAATAGGGCTTCAGCGACAGCCCTTCGGCGTAGATCCAGCGCTTGCCCAGATCCTCGGTCAGTATTTCCGGGCGGACGTCGCTCCAGCCGATATGCCGGAACGATCCTCCCGGCACACCGAGGAAGATCCCTTTTGGCCCCGTCACCCCCTTGCGCGTAAGCAGCGCCGCCTTGATCGCGGTCTCGCCGGCAAAGGCATGCTGGACACGCGCCATCTGCGTGCCCTCGGCGTACTTCTGCATTTCCGACATGCCGTGGTTCGAATAGGTAATCCCCAGGGCATTCCAGGTCTCCTCGACGCTCAGGCCGAGCAGCCGCGCTACCGAGGCCGTGGCGCAAAGAGGCCCCATGTACTCGCCGGGCACGCCAAAAGAAGCATGAGAACAGCCATTTATTGCCGTATTGACCCGGACACCCAGCTCACCGCCGGTCACATAAGCGGCGAGAAATTCCCGGCCCGTTACCGGCCTGTCGGCGATGCCCAGCGCGGCGAGCATAGCGGGGATATTCCATTCGGTGACATGCCCACCGGTCACATGCACGTCACCCATATCGATGCCGCGGGCCATGACGCCGTTGGCGAACGCCGCCTGCGGCGCCGGCACCCGGTGACCGTATACGAGGATCGGGCTTTGCGGCGCGCCGCCCCACTCCACCACCTGCTCCACGATCTGCGGGCTGACTTCCCATTTGGAGCCAGCGATGGTGACGGCCAGGGTGTCGAGAATCGCCTTTTTCGCCAGCTCGATCACCTCGGTCGGAATATCCTCGAATGCCGTGGCAACCACCATCTCGGCCAGTTTGCCAGCAGGATCCTGTTCAGGTTTGATCGGTTCGAATGTATTCATTGTAATCTCCACAAGTAAGCCTGAAGGATTAACTCCACTGTGCGACAAGCACCGCGCTATCTCGTGGCCCCGATACGCACCATCATTTTGCCCCGGTTCGTACCATGGAGCAGGTCAATCAGGGCCTTTGGTGCATTCTCCAGCCCCTCGACAATATCCATGCTGGGATTGAGTTGGCCATGGCGGATCCAGTTCGACAGAGTCCTCTCGGCGGCTTTGCGCTGCTTGTAAAAATCCATAACCAGAAAGCCTTCCATACGAATGCGTTTAGCCACCAGCACACCTGGCACCCCGCTCGGGCCACCGCCCCAGTCCGCCTGGTTGTACTGCGACACCGCGCCGCAACAGGCCACACGGCCATGCGCGTTCATCAGGCTCAGGCTAACTTCCAGAATTTCGCCGCCGGTATTGTCGAAGTACACATCTATCCCATCGGGGCAGGCCGCCTTCAAAGCCTCGCGAAGATTGCCGGCCTTGTAATCGACGGCGGCGTCGACCCCTAGTTCTTCAGTCAACCAGCGACACTTCTCCGCCCCTCCGGCAACGGCCACCACTCGGCAACCAGCGATCCTGGCGATCTGAACCGCGATACAACCAACCGCCCCTGCAGCGCCCGACACCACTACGGTTTCTCCCGGTCGGGGTCTGCCGACTTCGAGCAGGCCAAAGTAAGCGGTAAGGCCGGTGATGCCAAGAACGCCGATCAGATGCTCCAGTGACTCGTTCTTGTTCCTCACCCGAACGCTTTCTGGCGTGACCAGTGCGAAATCCTGCCAACCCAGATCACCGTCTACCAGATCACCGGGCGCCAGGTCGGGGACATTGGACTCCATGACTTCACCGATGCCGAAAGCCGCCATGACCTCGCCAGGCTGCAATTGGGGACGGTAAGTGCGGGTCATCATCCAGGCGCGTTGCGCGGGGTCAACTGACAGCCCGCGCAGGCGCACCAGCGCCTGGCCGGGGCCGGGAACAGGAATTGATGTTTCCTGCAAGCGAAAGTGTTCGAGCCCAACCGCCCCGGTCGGGCGTTGCGCGTATATCCATTGGCGATTAACATCGGTTGCGGGCATCTTCTGCCTCCTTGTTGTTCGTGAGAAAAACTACCAATCATCAGTTCAGCCTGACAGTCCTTCCGCCTTGCCGATGATCTCCTTCATGATTTCATTGGTGCCGCCGAAGATCCGCATGATCCGCGCATCCGCCCAGGCCCGAGCAATGGGGAACTCGGTCATGTAGCCGTAACCGCCAAACAGCTGCAGGCATTGGTCCATGAGACGTCCCTGCAGATCGGTACACCACCACTTGGCCATGGCCGCCTGCTCAGCGGTCAGTTCTTTCGTAAGGTGCAAAGTTGTACACCTGTCAATGAAAATCTGGGCAATCTCGATTTCCGTGCGCAACCCCGCCAGCACTTGGCGCGATTGCTGGAAGGTGCCTATCGGCTTGCCGAAAGCGGTGCGTTCCTTAACATAAGCGAGCGTCCACTCCAAAGCTGCGCGAGATGAAGCCACCGCAGAGTTGGCGATGCTCAGCCGTTCCTGGGGCAGGTTCGTCATCATGTGCACGAAGCCCTGATTTTCCGTGCCAATCAGGTTGTCGCAGGGGACGCGCACATCGTTGAAGAACAGTTCGGCGGTATCCTGAGCATGCTGACCGAGCTTTTCCAGATTACGCCCGCGCTCGAACCCCGGCATGCCACGCTCAATACCGAGCAGACTGATACCACCATGACGGTTGCCGGGATCGGTCTTGACAGCGGTCAGAACCAAGTCGGCATTAATGCCATTGGTGATGAAAGTCTTGGAGCCATTCACCACATAGGCATCGCCATCCAACCGCGCAGTGGTACGCAGGGCTGCCAGGTCGGAACCCACACTGGGCTCGGTCATACCGATGGCGGTAATCAGCCTGCCAGCAACCATGTCGGGGAACCAGCGACGCTTCTGCTCCTCAGTGGAATAATCCAGGAAATAAGGCAAGGCGACGTCGTTGATCAGGGCAATGCCCGAGGCCAAGGCGGTCATTCCCAAGGCCAAGCACTCCTCGGTCAGCACCAGGCTGAAGCGGAAGTCGTCCAACCCCTGCCCGCCGTACTCCTCAGGTACCGCCATGCATAGGTAACCACTGTCCCCCAACCCTTCGAACACTTCATGGGGGATGATGCCGTCACGCTCCCATTGCGCATAGTGTGGCTGGATTTCCTTGAGTAGGAAGCGGCGAAAGCCCTCGCGAACCGCACCGTGGTCCTCGTCGAAAAGCTCGCGTTTGAAACGGTTGTTGGCTTCTCTGGACATTCAGTTCTTCCCTTCCTCGCCGTACATAGTCTCGATAACATCGGCATATTTTTTCAGGATCGCCTGACGGCGGATTTTCATAGTCGCCGTTACGGCCTCCGAGCCCGGTGCCCATTCGCCACCGACGATCTGAAACTTCTTGATTTGCTCAACCCGGCTCAGTTGCTGGTTGGCTCGCGACACCTCCTCCTCCACCGCCTTGCGCACTTCGGGGAGCTCGCACAGGGATGCCACCGGCAGGTGTTCCATGGCCCATGCCCATAGATGCACAGAGTCGATGGTAAGCAAAGCGGTGTTATAGTTGCGGCCATCCCCTACCACTACCGCCTGGGAAATCAGGCTGCCTGAGTTGGTCAAAACGCCTTCGATGCTTGATGGCGACATGTTCTTGCCAAAGGAGTTGATGATGATGTCCTTCTTGCGGTCGACGATGCGAAAGTAACCATCGGCGTCCACGGTTCCGATGTCACCGGTGTGTAACCAGCCATCAGCATCCTTGACCTCAGCGGTGGCCTCCGGCTGCTTGCGGTAGCCGCGCATGATTCCGGCATGGCGAATAAGCACCTCACCATCCTCGGCCAGTTTCACCTCAACACCCGGCTGCGCCTTACCTACAGTGCCGATGCGGATCTTACCCTTCGGACTGCGTGTGCCCAAAGCAGCCGATTCGGTCATGCCATAGGCTTCGTCCAGCGGCAAGCCGATGGCGTGAAAGAACTCCACCAAGGCCCTCGGCGCCATAGCGCCGCCTGAACCAACGAACAGTCCGTCCGCATCCAGGCCCAGTGAATGGCGCACCGGGGCAAAGAACTTGGCATCAGCTTCCGCACAGGCCTGCTCCAGCGCTGCCGGTACCGGTTGGTCCGCCTGCTCCAGATGCACCTTCTCCAATGATTGCTGCAGTGCCTGTTGCACTTCCAGGCGGATATCCTCAGGCAAGGTCGCCCATTGAGATTCAATGCCCTGTTTGATCTTCTCCCAGAGCCGTGGTGGAGAGAAGAAGATATGCGGGCGCACCTGCTTAACTGCGGCCATGATGTTTGCAGTGTCGTCGCAATAAGTGATGGTACAGCCGTTGAGTACAGGCAGATAATGCCCGGCGACCCGCTCGGTGGTATGGGCCGTTGGCAGCCACGACAATATCCGCTGCCCAGGGAAGTACCTTAGCCAGTATTCAACGATGGTGGCAAAGGCGATCACACTAGAATGCGGCAGCTCCACCCCCTTGGCCGGCCCAGTGGTTCCCGAGGTATACACGATGGTCGCCAGATCGTCGGGCCGTACCGAGGCTACCGAGGTCTCGAAGTCGAAGTCCTCTGCGCCGTTTTTCTCCACTTCGGTCCAATCGATAGTGCCCGCACCGCCACCTCCTTCGAGCAGCACAACGGTGGACAGTGCCGGCCATTCCTGTTGCGCACCCTGTACCTGATCAAGAAAGGCACGCTCGCACAGCACGATCGTGGCGTCCGAATTGTCCAATAGAGGCACTATTTGTGCCGCCGGCAAGGTGGCATAGATTGAGAAAGGCGTCGCGCCGAGACTCATTACGGCCAGATCAGCGAAGAGAAATTCTGGCCGATTCTTCAGCATCAGCGCTACCGTGTCGCCACGGCTCACGCCAAGCTGGCTCAGGCCCGCGGCCAAAGCCTCGACGTGTTCACGCACCTGTTGCCAGGTCAGGCGAATGCTGCCGTCGAGACTGTTGACGGCCAAGCTGTCACCATATTGTTCGACCGTACGAAGAAACCCCTTCACCACTGTCTCCGAGTGTCGGGGTGGGATGGATGCAGCAGACTTCTCACGCTGCGTTACGGTGGGTTCCATGACCTATCCTCTTGTTCTTATCTGATTGTCTTCACCGAAATGAGCGGCACATCCATGATCTTGGACCGGAAGTCGATCCCGGTCCGGAGAGACCGCTCAAAGCAGTCCCGAGAAACGGGTTCAGTTATACCGAAACCCGGTCCCGGTACTGGCCAAAGTTCGGGGCGCGCTTCTCTGCGAAGGCCGTCACACCCTCCTTGGCTTCCGGTGTATCGCCGAAGTTGAGCAGACCTGTGGAGGCCACACTGCCGGTAGCGACGAAATGTTCGGTATCAGTATTCAATGATTGTTTCAGGAAACGCAGCGCAGTGGGTGACATCACCAGCATTTCATCAGCCCATTTACGTACTTCCGATTTCAGCTGATCGGCAGGGACCACAGCATTAACCAGCCCCCAGCGCTCCGCAGTGGCGGCATCGTATTGGCGGCACATGAACCAGATTTCCCGGGCGCGTTTCTCACCGACGATACGCGCCAAAATGCCGGTGCCCCAACCAGCGTCAAAAGAGCCAACGCGCGGACCATTCTGGCCGAAGCGCGCGTGTTCGGCGGCGATGGACATATCGCACAATACATGCAGTACGTGCCCGCCGCCGATGGCGAGGCCATTGACAGCAGCAATTACCGGTTTGGGGATATCACGGATGACCCGCTGCAGGGCGAGAATTTCAAACAGTCCGCTTTCCGACTGACCGTAGCTGCCCGTCTCGGCCCGCTCCTTCTGGTCCCCCCCGGCACAAAAGGCGCGGTCACCGGCACCAGTGAGGCAGACAACACCAACCTCGGGGTCAGCCCACGCGCGTTTGAAGCATTTGACCAGCTCATCCACTGTCTCAGCGCGAAATGCATTCAAGCGTTTCTCACGGTTGATGGTAATGGTGGCCAGACCGTTATCGACTTCGTAACTGATATCCTGGAACTCCATGGTGTTTCCTCTTTCATTCGTCTAGTAGATGCCGCGCTGAAGGCCCGGCGGAGTGATGGGAACAGCGCTTAGTGCAGCTGCAGCGCATCGGCCAACCGTTCCCGGTAAGTACGCGCAGAGCCCAGCAATTCCTGATTGAGCTTGACGCGCTTGTAGAACAGTTGCAGATCATGCTCCCAGGTGTAGCCAATGGCACCATGTAACATCAGCGCCCGATCGGCCGTACGCACAGCGGCGTCAGTAGCGAACGCCTTGGCTATCCAAGCTTGTTGCATACCGTCCTCCTGACCTTCCTGCAAGGCCCAGGCTGCGTAATAGATGCCCGAATGAGCAGCTTCAAGTTCAACCAGAATTTCGGCGGCCGCATGCTTGACTGCCTGGAACGAACCGACCACTACGCCGAACTGGACCCGCTGGCCGACGTACTCGACAGTCATATCGAGCATGCGCCGCGCCGCGCCGAGGGACTCCGCAGCGATCAGCAGCGCCATGACGGCGTTGACTTCCCGCGCTGCATCCCGCGGCAAACGACCCAGGTGCCTGGCTTGGACATCCTGCAGGTGTACATCGCCGAAGCGGCGGGTACGGTCGATCAGGCGTCGCGACCGAATCTCGACTCCAGGCGCATCTGCCGGCAACAGCCAGAGCTCCAAACCATCGTCGGCCGGGATGGGCACCAGCAACTGGCTAGCACCAGGGGCTTCCAGCACCATCGGCACGATGCCGGACAGACACTCCCCGCTTACCTGAACCTGGCTTGCCCCCTGATCGGCGGGCCTACCAGCATTGACGCACAGAGCAACCGTCGCCTTGCCCTCAAGCAGCCCATGCAGCTGTTCAACACCATCTGGAATACGCGAGGCAAATCCCAAGACACCCGCTCCGGCGAGCAAACTCCCGCTCGGCGCGACGCTGCGACCCAACACCTCGAACATCAGTGTCTGCTCAATCAGGCCGCCCCCCTGGCCACCCACCTCCTCCCCAACGCCGATACCCGCCCAGGCATTGCGTGCCACAAACTCATCGAATGGCAACAGGTTCTCGCCCTCGACCCAGCACCGAACCTTGTCCAGCCCCGCCTCGCGCTGCAAAGCGGCATGAATCATGTCGTGCAGCATTTCCTGTTCTTCGCTGAAAGCAAATCGCATCGTCGTTCGCCCCATCAGTCGCGCTTCATTCCAAGAACACGCTCAGCCAAGATGTTACGCTGAATGAACGTGGTCCCACCGGCAATGCTCGTTCCACGGGCCTGGTAAGCCAGCCGCAACCATCTGGCCCTGGCAGGATCCGCATCATTGGGTTCCTCCTGACCTTCGATTCCGATCACCGAAAGCGCGAAATCGCAGATATCCTCAACCAACGGCGTAATGAACAGCTTGGCTGTTGAAGCCTCCGGGCCAGGCGCCCCACCTTCCGCGAGGGTGCTCAGAATGCGTTTGCCGGTAATACGCTGCAGCGTCATCCGCCCGTAAAGCTCGGCCACTTTTTGACGTATGAAAGCGTCCTGGCCCAGGGCACGCCCATCAGGGTCCTTGGTGTTCTTGACTAGCGCTATCAGCTCTTTGAGAAGGCGTAAGGTATTAACCCGGCCGGTGGCGATTGCCGCGCGCTCGTAACCCAACGTCGACATTGCGACCTTCCAGCCTCCACCCAGCGGGCCTACAAGAAGCTCATCCGGCACATAAGCACCATCGAGAAACACCTCGTTGAACTCAGCGCCGCCCAGCATCTGCCGTAACGGTCGCACCTCGACGCCAGATTGGCGCATGGGCAGGATAAAAAAGCTGATCCCACGGTGCCGTTCACCTTCACCGGTACGCGCCAGCAGAATGGCATATTCGGCCACTTGGGCGGCGCTGGTCCAAACCTTCTGGCCGTGAATGCGCCAGCCCCCCCCGTCACGCACAGCACGAGTGGTCAGCGAGGCAAGGTCGGAACCGGCCCCCGGCTCGGAAAAGAGCTGGCACCAGAGATCTTCGCCGGTCAGGATGCGGTCGAGGAAACGGTTTTTCTGAGTGCTAGTGCCATGCTCAATCAGCGTCGGTCCGGCAAATCCGGCACTGATCACATCGAGCCGATCGGGCGCCCCGGCGCGGTCGCACTCCTCATAGAAGATGGCTTGCTGCAACACGCTCGCCCCACGCCCGCCATACTCACGCGGCCAGGCCAGGCCCGCATAACCGGCATCGTGCAGCCGACGCTGCCAGGGCCGCCACCATTCAACGCGTTCCTCCAGCCTGTCCGGTGCCTGTCCGAGGACAGGCACTTCCCTTTCCAGCCAGGTTCGTACTTCATCACGAAAGAGGGCATCCACCCGCGAATCTCGGAAATCCATGATCAGCGCCCCTTCCAGACTGGCTGGCGCTTTTCAGCGAAGGCGCTGGCACCCTCGCGCGCATCCTCGGTGTCGAGGGCTGGCAGGCCTAGCCGATCCTGCAGCTCCCAACCGCCCTCTTCATCCAAATCCAGTGCCCCACGCACGATGGCCTTGGACGCCCGGACGGCCAGCGGCGCGTTGTCCGCCACCCGCCGCGCCAGCAGCAATGCCCGTTCCAGCGCTTGGCCAGGTTCGCACAGCTCGTTCACCAAGCCGATTTCGTAGGCACGTTCGGCGTCGATGTAATCACCAGTAATAGCCAGATACATCGCGACCTGATAAGGAATACGCTTGGGCAGGCGGATCAGGCCGCCCGCCGCCGCCACCAGTCCACGCTTGGGTTCCGGCACACCCAGTTTGGCACCCCGTGCCGCCACAATCAGATCACAAGATAAAGCTATCTCAAGTCCGCCGGCCACGGCGAAGCCTTCGATTGCCGCGATCAGCGGCTTTTCCGGTGGTTTACGTGTAATTCCGGCAAACCCGCGCTCCGTGGCCGGTACATCGTTTTGCAGATAGGCCTTGAGATCCATCCCGGCGCAAAAGGCTTTGCTGCTACCGGTGATCACGCCAATGCGCAACGACGGATCATTATCGAGTTCATCCATGGCAGCGGAGACAACGCATGCCAGGGCTCCATTCACTGCGTTGCTTTCCGCCGGCCGGTTGAGACGAACGATCAAAATACCATCATCACGTGTCACACAGACTGGAGCATCGTCAAGTACGGAAGCATTCATCTTAAGCTTTTCCTCTCAGTGGAATCCGAATCAAGCCCTGGACAAGCCCGGGCCAGCGACTCAAGGACCATTCTGCTTTATTGCCCTCAACCCACCATCGTCCAAAGCGACATACTTGCCATAGCGGCCCTATGCTCATTTTTTGCCGGTGTAGGAATCGGGCCAGTACACACGGGCGATATCGCCATCGCTACGGAACGCATGGCAGCTGTCGATCAGCTTTTCCGGCTTGCGGATACTGATCGGCACCTCGACACCCTGCGCCGCATTGCGAATCTGCGCCGCCCACAGGGTCTGCATCGCAGTGGTCGCCAACGGACCGAGCAGGTCGCTCAGGTGCGTACAACCCAGGCGTCCGGCGAACAGCCGCTTCACCTCGGCGGAGAAGCCTGTACCGATGCGCAGTCCGAGCAGTTGCCGGTAAGCCCCGGCGATATCCCGGCATTCTGGTGAAGGCCCATGAGCGGTCAGCGCTTCGATTGCGCGGATGATCGCATCCCGGTCCACCGTGATGCGCAGTCCCATCTGATGAAGGGGCTCATTCGGGGCCAGGGTGGAACCGAAGGGCAGCGGCACGGGTGAGGAGCGGATATCGAGCAAACTCGCCTCGATATCCCACAGACCGTCTTCGCGCTCGTAACCTTCGCAACGAACGTCACGGCGATGCAACAACGCCCTCTTCACCGGCTGACTGAAGTCCATGCCCCCTCCTCGCCGATGGCCAGCTCAATAGGATTTCGGCAGGCCCAGCGCCCGCTCAGCGATATGGCACAGCACCAGCTCGTGGCTGACCGGACCAATCAGTCCCATGATCGCTTCGCGGTAGTAGCGCTCGACATGGAACTCCTTGGCGTAACCGAAGCCACCGTGGGTACGCACCGCGCGCGCCGCCGACTCGAAGTAAGCATCACCGCCCAAGTACTTCGCCATATTGGCCTCGAGCCCGCAGGGCTTTCCCTGGTCATATAGGCTTGCCGCCTTGAACATCATGGTTTCCGCCGCCTGCAAGCGGATCCAGCAATCCGCCAGCGGATGCTGGATACCCTGGTTCTTGCCGATCGGGCGACCGAACACGATACGTTCCTTGGCGTACTGGGCTGCCATGTCGATCACCGCCTGGCCGGCGCCGATATTGGTCCCGGCGATCAACACCCGCTCCGGATTCAGGCCATGCAACAGATACTCGAAGCCTTTTCCCTCCTCACCGATGCGATCCTCGACCGGAATCTCCAGGCCATCGATGAACAGCTCGTTGGAGTCAACGGCGTTGCGGCCCATCTTGGGAATCTCCCGCACCGTGACCTTGCTGCGGTCCAGGTCGGTATAGAACAGAGTCAGGCCGTCGGTGGGTCGCTTCGCGTCCTCGAACTTGGTGGTGCGGGTAACCAGCAGGATCTTGTTGGCAATCTGCGCAGTGGAGATCCATACCTTGGAACCATGGACCACATAGCGGTCACCCTTACGCTCGGCGAAGGTCTTAATATGAGTGGTGTCGAGCCCGACGTTGGGTTCGGTGACGCCGAAGCAAGTGCGATCCTTGCCTGCAATCAGCGGCGGCAGGAATCGCGCCTTCTGCTCCGGCGTGCCGAACACCACCACCGGATGCGGCCCGAACATATTGATGTGCACCGCCGAGGAGGCGTTTGCGCCCAATCGCGAAATGCGCTTGATGATGATTGCTGCCTCGGTGATGCCCAAACCGGCTCCGCCATATTCCTGGGGCATGGTCACGCCCATCCAGCCAGCTTTTACAAGATCGTCAACGAACTCCTGGGGAAAGCGCTTTTCGTTCTCGGCGCGCAGCCAGTAATTGGCGTCATAGGCATCGCAGATGGCACCGATGGCTTCTTCAATAGCCCGCTGATCATCATTCAACGAAAAGTCCATTGTGTATTCCTCAATAAGTGATTTTTTGTTTTTCCAGCCGCTGTCATTCAGCGGCTGATGGCGATTCTAGAAGCTTCACTGGAACCCGTATCGGCATATCCAGCAGCATCTGGGCGAAGGCTTTGCCCAATGGATCACTGCGCGGCGAAGCCATACCGCCACCGGCCAGCGCGCCTTGCAGCAGGAAGTTGAAGGCGGCGATGCCTGGCACATCGAATCGGCTTACCTGCCCCTCGACAAAATGACCGAAATACTCACGTACCCGTTCCACCGTCAGCTGGTCGCGTAACACCCCGAGCCACTTCGGATCGCGGGCAATGATGCCGATGTTCACACTGTTGCCCTTGTCGCCGCTGCGGCCGTGGGCGATGCGCAAGAGGGGCACCTCCACTACTGCTCCCACCTCTGCCCCCGTCGGAAGTTCGGTATAGGTTGTAGGCGGACAAGCCTGCGTCGCCACCTGCGGAACCGCGGGAATAGCCACTGACCAGCACTCATCGTTTATCCATACTTGGGCCTGGAATTGCGTTTTCGGCGCCAGGAAGGAAAACAGTTTGACGATCGGCGAAGGTCTTGGCCGACCGCCACCGATGCTGGTCATGCCGGGCGCCCAGGAAACACCGCCGGGCGCAAGTTCGGCGGCGAACAGCTCCAGCGCGTTGCGATCCTTGTGCTCCACCACCAGACGCAGCACCACCTCTCGGTTAGTAGCAACCCGCGAGTGCGGGCCGAAGCTTGCCTCGGTGCCAAGCACCTCGGAATACACTAGGCTGTAGTCGTCCAACCCACGCTCGCCGAGCATGCGTCGCGTACGGGCAAGAATCGCCTCGCTGACCCGCTGTGCCTTGCGCTCCGCACGCCCACCAATCAGGGTGATATTGGCAACGCAGCGCCAGCCGTCGGCATAGGTGGCGGAGACCTTGTAGCTGGGGCTGGGCGCCTGCCCCCTGGCCCCTTCGACCAGCACCCGATCGGGACCAACCGCGGTCATGCGCACGGCAGTGAAGTCACAACGCACATCAGGCAACAGGTAATCTGCGGGATCACCAATCTCATAGAGCATCTGCTCGCCGACGGTTGCCGGCGAGACCAAGCCGCCGGTGCCAGCTGGTTTGGTCAGCACGAAACTGCCGTCGGCGCTGCATTCGATGATCGGATAACCTATGTTGTCCCAGCCTTCCACCATCTCCCAGTCAGTGAACAGCCCGCCGGTGGCCTGGGGGCCGCACTCGATCAAGTGTCCGGCTAGGCTGCCAGCGGCCAGCAGGTCATACTCCTGTGCCGACCAGCCGAACTCGTGCATCAATGCCGCCAGTGGCAGTGCGCTATCCACACAGCGACCGGTGATCACCACCTGCGCACCTTGTTGCAGTGCCTCGACGATCGGTAAGGCGCCCAGATAGGCATTTGCGCTCATCACCCTGGCCGGCAATGGCTGGCCCGAGTGGATGTCGCGCACATCCTCTGCACGAAACTCGTCGAGCCTGGAGAGAGCATCGTCACCCTCCACCACCGCGATCTTCAACACCAGCCCCTGCGCCTGCGCTAAGCGTTGCAGCGCCTCGGCACAGGCACGCGGGTTGACGCCGCCAGCATTGCTCAACACCTTGATGCCTTTATCGACTACCTCACGCAACACACTGGCCATGGCTACCTCGACGAAATCCCGGGCATAGCCCGCCGCCGGGTCCTGGGCGCGTGCGCGCGACAGGATCGACATGGTCAGTTCCGCCAGGTAATCGAAAGTCAGGTAATCCAGATTGCCGCTCTTGACCAGCTGCGGTGCGGCTTCCGCACTATCCCCCCAGAAACCCGAGGCGCCGCCGATTCGCACGATGCGATCGTTCATCAGTCAGTTCTCCATCCATTCAGTTGCGTGCGCCGGTTGTCAGCGCAGCAGGGCATAGCCGTTGTCCAGAACCTTCACCCCACGCTCCTTGCTCAAAGCCCGGAAGGACAGCGTCTGCCCATCACGCCAGGTCTCGAAAATCAGCGTCTCCCCCGGGTACACCGGGGCCGAAAAGCGGGCGCGAACACTGGTGATGCGCGTCGCGTCGTACTCGCACCAGGTCTTGAGCAGCATGTTGACCGCCAGGCCATAGCTGCACAGCCCATGTAGAATCGGTCGCTCGAAACCGGCACGGCGGGCCAGTTCGGGATCGGCATGCAGCGGGTTGGTGTCGCCGTTGAGACGGTAGAGCAATGCCGCCTGGGGCAGCGTCACCATCTCAACTATTCGCTGCGGTTCTTCATCCGGCATACGATGCGTCGGACTGGCTTCTCCGTGGGACACGCCGTTGCCACCATCGCCCCGGCACATCAGAGTGGCGTGCAACACCGCCAGCAGTTCTCCACTAGCGTCGTCGAAAATGGTCCGTTCGGTGCGCAGCAGGGTGCCCTTGTCCAGGCCTTTGTCGAGGATCGCGACGACGCGCTCGCGTGCCCTTACGGTTGCCGCTGGTGGTAGAGGCCGCGCCAGCTCCATCGACTGCTCGGCATAGACGATCTTGCGAAAGTCGATGCCTGCGGCAGGATCGGTCACATAGGGGCCTGGATGCCCCAGCACCACAGCCAGACTGGGCACCACCCGCTGGTCCTTTTCGAATACATAGCGCAATTGCTCCGCGTCGGTCGGGTCGCTGCCGAAACCGACACTGAGGGCATACAGCAGACTATCCCGCACCGTATAGGTCTCCCATACATCCTGGAACGGCCACTTGAGCAGACAATCGACGTTCATGTCCTTCCCTCTCTCATGCGCTCATGAATCCGCCACCATCAACGGAGATCACTTGGCCTGTGATGTACGACGAAGCTGCAGACAAGAAGAAACAGATCGGCTGTGCAGCTTCCTCCACGGACGACCAGCGTGCCATTGGGATACGTGCCAGCAGTCCTTCGCGGAACTTCTTCCCACGCACGGTCTCGGTCATTGTCGTTTCAACCACGCCAAAGCAGATGGCATTGGAGCGGATGTCATGCTTGGCCCATTCGCGAGCGGCGCTCATGGTGATACCGAACAGGCCCGATTTGGCAGCGCTATAATTGATCTGTCCTATGGTGCCCATGCGCCCAGCATCAGAGGAAATATTGACAATGGAGCGACGCGCTGAATGACCGGCCTTCGCCTGCTCCAAAGCGATACGCCCGAAGGCTTGGACACAGTAGTAACTGCCAGTGAGGTTGACATCGATGACCTGTCGCCACTGCTGCTCCGTCATATTTTCAATCATCGCCGGACGGATGATGCCGGCACTGTTGACCAACCCATTCAAGGTGCCAAAACGCTCGACGGCGCAGTCGAACGCTACCTTGATAAAGTTAGCGTCACCGACACTGCCGGCGCAGGTCAGCACCCGCTCGGCGGCATAATCGCTGGCAGCCACCTCCAGAGCGTCCTCCTGCAGGTCAATCAACACCACCGAGGCACCCAGGTTATAGGCCAGATCCGCAACCGCCTTGCCAATACCCTGAGCAGCTCCAGTAATAACGATGGTTTCACCAGCCAAACTCATGGGATTAATCATGAACGCTCCTATACATGGGTTGACATTACTCATCGAGTGCTTACCAAGGCGGGCGGGACTGACAGATGAAAACCGTCGTACACCGGCGATTGCGACGTCCTGGTCGGCAACGTGTAGTTGGGTGTGGCCATGGCGAAAGCGCCATCGATGCAGATGGTCGTACCGGATATATAGGCTGCCCCTTCAGAGAGCAGGAAAACAATGGCCGATGAGACCTCCGCCTCAGTGCCGGTACGCCCAAGCGGTACGTCCTCTTTGAAGCGCAATAGCCGCTCCTGGATTTCCGGTGGATAGGTGTCCACTCCAGAGGAGAACACCAGACCTGGCGCCACGGCGTTAACGCGTACGTTGGCAGCCCCCCACTCCAACGCGGCAGTCATGGTAAAGTTGACCATGCCTGCACGAGCCGCCCCGGAATGAGCCATCTGAGGCATGCCATTCCACATGTCTGCGGCCATATTGACGATCGCTCCGCCGTGCTCCTGCATCCATTGCAGATAGCACTCCCGAGCCATCAGAAAACCACCGGTCAGATTGGAGCTGATCACTGCCTCCCATCCCTTCTTGGAAATATGTTCCAATGGCGTCGCATATTGCCCGCCAGCATTGTTGACCAGATGATCGATGCGACCGAAGCGTGCGATTATCTCCGCGACCATTCCCCGCACGCCTTCCTCGTTACGGATGTCACACACATAGCTTTCAGCTTCCGCGCCACTTTCCAGCAACTCGGCCCGAACGCTCTCCAACTTGTTCTTGTCGCGTCCGACAATGGCGATTTTCGCTCCGAGAGACGCCAACTCATGAGCAGTGCAGCGCCCAATGCCGCTCCCTCCGCCCGTAACGATGGCTACCTGACCGGCGAAGAGGCCGGAACGAAAAACTGAACGATATGAACTTGCACTCATTTATTCTTCTCCACAAACCACCTGATGGTGGCACCAGTTCGATGGATCAATTCACGACAGGCAGCGCAACAGCACCCTCGTTTGGAAACCATATTGCCAACAAGTACTAGGGGTTCCATCGTCGAAAGCGACACTCTTCAATGCCACTTTTACTCGCCACGCCAGACCGGGGGGCGCTTCTCCATAAAAGCCGCCACCCCTTCCTTTACATCAGATGTACCCTGGGCCAGCGTCAGATACTGCTGCAGTAAGATGAGTGCACCTTGCAGCGGCAGATCCTGGGTCTCGAATAACGCTCGCTTGCCTAGCTTGAGCATTAATGGAGACTTCGCAGCCAGCCGTTGTGACCAGTGGGCTACCGTGTCAGAGAATTGATCGGCGGCAACGACTCGATTGACGATACCAATCTCCTGAGCCTCCTCAGCGCTCAGCTGGTCACCCAGGAAGACCAGCTCGGCGACCCGCTTACGCGGAATATTGCGCAGCATCAGCGTTGAAATCATGAAGGGAAATACACCTACATTGATTTCCGGCGTGCCGATGCGAACCCCTTCCTTGGCCAGCACCAAATCACAAGCCATCACCAACCCCAAGCCTCCCGCCAGAGCATGACCATTCAATGCGCATAGCAGCGGGACCTTGAGCCTCATCATCGCCTCAATTACACCAGGGAAGCGGCCGTTGCGAGCATGCTTGGCAAGCGCCCCTTCCTCGACAGCAAACCCTTTGAGGTCACCTCCAGCGGAAAAGACGCGCTCGTGGGTCGAGGTGAGCACGACGCAGCGTGCCGCCGGCTCGTTCTCGACCCATGCGAGCGCCTCCAGGAAGCCATCGATCATCACATCGTCAATGGCATTGCGCGTTTCAGGACGATTAAGAGAGATCGTTACCACACCCCGGCTGTCTAGGGCATAAAGCACCGCATCTCCGCCACCCCGCGAAATAGGTTTGTCAGACATTGATGACCTCCTTGGGCGATCAGGCCATCGTCAATCCACCACTGACCGACAATGTTTGCCCGGTCACATAGCCAGCCCGCTCCGAGGCCAGATAGGCCACAGCGGCAGCAATGTCTTCCGGCTCGCCCAGACGTCCGATTGGAACCGCCTTGAGCATGGCGTCAAGCACCTTGACGTTCGTTGGATCCATGACAGACTCGAAGCCCGGAGTGCGTGTCGGGCCGGGACAGACCGAGTTAGCAGTCACACCCTTGCGCGCCACTTCACGCGCCAACGTTTTGGTGAAGGAAATAATCGCGCCTTTAGCGCCGGAATAAACTGCCTCCAGCGAAGACCCCACACGAGCAGCATCGGAACTGATACTAATGATTCGCCCCCACTTCCGCTCCAGCATGCCGGGAAGCACAGCGTGAATCAGACGCAAGGTGCCCAGATAGTTAATATCGACGACCTTCTGCCAGAAAGCCTCATCAGTGGCGGTAAAGGGTTTTAGCTCATCCCAGCCAGCGTTGTTGACCAGTACATCCACCGGCCCCAGCTCATCCTGCACACGCATAATCGCAGCACTGACCGAAGCCGAGTCAGCCACATCGAGCTGCACAAACAATGCCTTCCCACCGGCACCGCGGATCAGCTCTGCCGTCTCGCCACCTTCTGGTTCGCGCAGATCACCGACCGCAACGGCATAACCGCTTTCCGCAAGGGCAATTGCAATCGCCCGACCAATACCGCGCCCAGATCCACTTACAAAAGCTACTTTCTGAGTCATATTGCTCAGTCTCCCATTGTTGATGACACGAGTAATAATTCGTGACTCAGAGTAGATAAACGTCATGCACTTGGAATCGTCCAAAGCGACAAAGAAGGGGGATGACATGCAAGCGATATAAGCACTTGCTTGCTGGAACTTGTTCGCCCACGGTCTAAATGTCGGATTGGACGATGCGCAGCAGCGCCGCGAAAGGTGAAACTTGTAGGGAATAACGACAGCAAACCAGCAGGTACTTTGATGTCCAAGACCCAATCATTCGGCATCACCGGCTTTGGCGGCTATGTTCCGCGATTGCGCATGCAACGCTCGGCGATTGCCGCCGCGCATCAATGGATGGCCCCCGGGCTGCGCTCCCATGCCAAGGGCCGGCGGGCATTCTGCAGCTGGGATGAAGACAGCATAACTATGGCCGTCGAAGCCGCCCGCGATGCACTGGAAAACCATCCGCGCGATACCATAGCGTCTATCACCCTGGCCTCTACCACCCTCCCGTTCGCCGATCTACAGAACAGCACTATAGTGGCCGGAGCTCTCGGTCTTGCATCAGAGGTTCGTACCCTCGACGTCGGACACTCACAGCGAGCTGGCACCAGCGGGTTGATCGCCGCCTTGCGCCAAGGCAACGCACCAGCGTTGTTCATCGCCAGCGACCGCCCCCGCGGCAAACCCGCCAGCGGTCAGGAAATTGGCTTTGGTGCCAGCGCCGCAGCCTTTACACTCGGGAGCGACAAGGTGATCGCCACTCTGTTGGCCTCAAGTAGCCGTACAGCATTGTTCGTCGACCACTTCCGGGGCGAGGGCGCCAGTTACGACTATTACTGGGAAGAGCGCTGGATCCGCGATGAAGGCTATTTGAAATTGGTTGTCGACACTGTCGAGACCACCTTGCTAGAAGCCGACATTTCCGCCACTGAAGTCAATCATTTCATCCTCGCTGCACCGTTCAAGGGGGTCGCCACGGCGGTTATCAGGAAACTCGGTATTGCTGCGGAAGCCGAAGCCGATGAACTACAAGCCGACTGCGGCTACAGCGGCAGCGCCCATGGTCTGCTCATGCTCGCCCATGTCCTGGAGCGGGCCGAACCGAACCAGATCATCGTCCTCGCCGGTTTCGGCCAGGGCGTGGACGTACTGGTGCTACGCACCACCGACGCCATCGGATCATTCAGGCCACAACGCGGCGTGAGTGGCGCGCTGGCCGATGCGCAGGATCACGTTGCCTATCTGCGCCTTGCCTCCTACGAAAATGCCATTGACCTGGAATGGGGCATGCGCGCTGAGAAATCGATCAAAACCGCGCTTACCGAACAGTACCGCGCCAGCGATCAGTTGCCTGGCTTCGTTGCTGGCCGCTGCAACGGTTGCGGAACTATTCAGTTCCCACAATTACCGTACTGCGTAAACCCGGCTTGTAATGCCTCCCGGGCGGAGTTCGAGGCGCAACCACTGTTCGACGAACCGGCCCAGGTCTTGACCTTTACCGGCGACTGGCTCAGCTATTATCCGGCTCCGCCCTTGTATGTGGGGTTCGTACAATTCGACCAGGGCGCCCGACTGCTTATGGAGATGGTCGACGTCGGTGCCGCCGGACTGGATGTCGGGACACCGCTCCGGATGGTGTTCCGCATCAAGGATGTGGACAAGGTCCGTGGTTATCCCCGCTACTTCTGGAAAGCCACACCGATTCAAGCTTGAGGAGACATAGTTTCATGGCAACAGGAATCAAGGACAAAGTCGCTATTATCGGCATGGGATGTTCCAAATTCGGCGAACGCTGGGATATTGGCCCTTCGGAACTGATGGCGGAGGCCTTTGAAGAAGCCCTGCAAGATGCCGGCATTGAACGCAAACAGATAGAAGCGGCCTGGTATGGCTCCTGCTCCGATCCCATCAGTGTCGGCAATTCAGCAATCCCCGCCTCCATGGCCCTGCGTCTGGACGGCATTCCAGTGAGCCACATGGAAAACATGTGCGCCACTGGCAGCGAAGTGCTGCGGGCCGCCGCCTATGCGGTGGCCAGCGGCGCAGTGGATTTCGCCTTGGCAATCGGCGCGGAGAAACTCAAGGATACCGGCTACGGAGGATTGCCGTTTGTCTACAAGGGCACCTTCAATGATCTGTGGTTGCCGCTAGGCTCCACCCCGGCGGGCTTCGCCCAATTGGCTGCTGGCTATCGGGCCAAACATGGCACCAGCAAAGACGACCTGAAACGAGCAATGGCGCATGTGTCATGGAAAAGCCACCAGAATGGACTGCTCAGCCCGAAGGCTCACCTGCGTAAAGCAATCAGTATGGAGCAGATTCTCAATGCCCCCATGATCGCGGACCCACTCGGCCTCTACGATTGCTGCGGTGTTAGTGATGGCGCAGCTGCAGCCATCGTGACCACGCCCGAGATCGCTCGTGCCTTAGGGCGCAAAGACATGGTCACCATCAAGTCCATTCAACTGGCGATCAGTTCCGGTGTCGAATCCGGCACCTCACAGTGGGACGGCAGCTATATACGCACCACCAGGGCAGCGGCACAAAAGGCCTATGCCGAAGCTGGAATCCAGGATCCACGCTCCGAGCTGAGCCTGATGGAAGTACACGATTGTTTTTCCATCACCGAGCTGTCGACCATGGAAGACCTGTTCATCTCCCCGGACGGTCGTGCGGTGCACGACATTCTCGATGGCTTCTTCGATCGGGACGGTGGCCTACCCTGCCAAGTGGATGGTGGGCTCAAATGCTTCGGCCATCCGATTGCCGCCTCGGGGCTGCGCATGGCCTATGAGGTCTACAACCAGTTGCAGGGCCGGGCCGGAGAACGGCAACTGGTCAATCCGGACATCGGCCTGACCCATAACCTCGGTGGGGTGCCTTATCTCGGCATCGCAGCGGTTTCCATCCTCGGCCTTTACGCCGGCAAGTGAATGACCCATCCTTATACCGGAATCTCTCATGAGTCGTCATCTTCCCGCTGATCGGCTAGCCGACCTTCTCACGCCCGGCCAATCCGTGTATATACCCGGCGGCATCGCGGTGCCGCTGACGTTCCTCGCCGATCTTCAGAGCCGGCCGGAGCGCAGCCGCGACCTGCGTATACTGACCAGCATAGCACCCGGCATCGATACCCCCTTGGAGGTGGAGCGTCTCCACCCCAGCGCCATCGTCAGTGGACTGTTCATGCAACCGTCGCTGGGCAATGCCCAGCGTCAGGGGCGCTATCGCCTGCTGCCCATGAGCTATGGCGGTTTTGTGCGGCATCTGTTGGACACCGCGGATTTCGACCTAACAGTGCTTCAGGTGGCCCCGCCCGACGAAAAAGGTCATTGCTCACTGGGACCTTCGGTAGAATTCCTGCCGCTGGCCGTGCGCAAGAGCCGGCGCGTGCTGGCGCTAATCAATCCGTCACTGCCACGCATCCCCGGCGCCGTCAGTCTGCCATACGGGCGTTTCGACCATCTCTGCGAAGTCGACTCGCCGCTGCCCGAATACCGCACCGATATTGATGAGCCAACGAATGCCATCGCCCACCATATCGCCAGTCTCATAGCCGATGGCAGCACCCTGCAGATGGGGTTGGGCAAGGTTCCCACGGCCTTGGCCAATGCTTTGCGCAATCATCGTGGTCTGCGGCTGTTTTCCGGCATGCTCTCCGACGGCCTGCGCGATCTCGCCGAGGCTGGAGCCCTGGATCTGGATTTTGCCCACACTGGCTGCGTCGTCGCCGGCAGTCGAGACCTCTACTCCTGGTCCAGCGAATTCGAGCCGCTGCGGGTGCTCGGCTGCGAAGTGACCCACGACGCCAGCACTCTGGCAAGTCTGAAGCGCTTCACCGCCGTCAACTCGGCCCTTGAAGTCGACCTGTTCGGCCAATGCAATCTGGAACACGCCGAAGGCCGGGCGGTCAGCGGCGCCGGCGGCGCCCCAGACTTCGCCCGGGCGGCTCGGCTTGCCCCGGAAGGGCGCAGCATTATCGCGCTCAACGCCACCTACAAACGCGGCAGCGTTTCGCGCATTGTGCCTTGCCTGAATAGCTCGTCTATTTCATCCCTGTCGCGTATAGACGTCGACCAGGTCGTCACCGAGTTCGGCATCGCCGACCTGCGCGGCGCCAGCGTACATGAACGCGCCCAGGCACTAATCGGTGTCGCCGCGCCGGAATTTCGTCCATCCCTTCAGACAGCCTGGGAAAACATTGCACGAGATCTGTGAATCGTCGTTTTCGACGGTGCCGAACGGCGGGCGGCCAACCTAGACTGTTGTCCACCCCAGCACTGGAGCTTTGCTCCGGCATTTGCCCCAAGCAGGAGGATCGCTTGTGTTTCAGGGAAATAGCATCACCGTGCAGCGGATCGAAGATGGCTTTATCGAGCTTTGCTTTGATCGCCGCGACAGTTCCATCAACAAACTCGACGAACATACACTGAAGGAGTTGGCCGAGGCAGTCGAATTGATCGCCGCTGCGGCTACTGTCAGCGGCGTTCTGGTCACCAGCGCCAAGCAGACGTTCGTGGTCGGCGCCGATATCAATGAATTCGCCGCGGCGTTTCGCCTGTCGGAGGCCGACCTCGCGTCACGCAACCTGAGGCTCAATCATGGCGTCATCGGCCTGGAGGATCTCCCTGTTCCCAGCGTGGTGGCGATCAACGGCATTGCCCTGGGCGGCGGCATGGAACTCACACTGGCGGCGGCGCTGCGAGTGATGGCGAACGGGGCCAGAATCGGCCTGCCGGAAGTCACCCTGGGGTTGATCCCCGGCCTCGGCGGAACTCTACGAACACCCCGCGTGGCCGGTGCCGAGGTGGCGCTGCGACTGATCACCGGCGGCAAGTCGCTGACCGCATCCGAGGCGGAATCCCTGCACCTGGTCGATGCGGTCTGCGCCACCGAAGAGCTGCGAGCAACGGCCCTCGACCTGCTGCGCCAGGCCTGCAACGGCGGGATCGACTGGCGTCAGCGCCAGGCTCGCAAGCGGCACCTGCCCGCCGATGAAGCCGCCCGTCAGCAGGCAGTATTCCGGGCCCACCGCAAAGAGGTCAGCGCACGTAGCCTGAAACACCAGCCGGCGGCGCTGGTCACGATTGATCTGATGACCCAGGCGGCGACCCAAAGCCGCGAAGTCGCGCTGGTGCTGGAAGCCGAGAGCTTCGCGCTGGTGGCGAAAACCCAGGCCGCGGACGCGCTGATCCAGACCTTTCATAATGACCAGGCGCTGAAGAAGCTGTTCCGCCAGCACAGCCGCGACGGACGCCCGGTACAGCGGGCAGCGGTGCTGGGAGCCGGCATCATGGGCAGCGGCATTGCCTTCACCAGCGCCCTGCATGGTATCCCGACCCGACTGAAAGACCTGGCCCCGGCCCAGCTCGATCTCGGTATGGCCGAGGCCGACAAGCAACTGTCACGCCAGATCAGCAGTGGCCGGATCGACGCCCGCCGGGCGCAAAGCGTGCGTGATTCACTCACCCCGCAGCAGGACGAGGCGGGTTTCGATACCCTGGACATAGTGGTCGAGGCCATCGTCGAACGCCTGGAAATCAAGCGCCAGGTGTTGGCCGCGCTGGAAACCCGGCTATCCGACGACACCATCATCGCCAGCAATACCTCGAGCCTGCTGATCGATGACATCGCCGAGTCCCTGGCACGTCCGGGGAATCTTGTCGGCATGCATTTCTTCAATCCGGTGCCGGCCATGGCCCTGGTCGAAATCATCCGGGGCAGCCGAACCCATGAGCAAACGGTGTCCACGGCGGTCGCCTACGCCCTGGCGCTGGGCAAGACGCCGATCGTGGTCAAGGACTGCCCAGGCTTCCTGGTCAACCGTATCCTGACTCCCTATGTCATCGCCTTCCTGCAACTGCTTGCCGAAGGAGCCGATTTCGCCCAAGTCGACCGGGTGATGGAGGACTTCGGCTGGCCCATGGGGCCAGCTCATCTGCAGGACGTGATCGGCATGGACACCGGTGCCCACGTCTGGCAGGTCATCAGTGCCGGTTATCCGCAGCGCATGGCCCTGCCCGAGCATGATGCCGTGCGTCTGCTGGTGGAACACCAACGCTATGGCCAGAAAAGCGGTAGCGGTTTTTACCGGTATGAGGCCGACGCGACCGGCAAGACGCGCAAGTCCGCAACAGCTGAGACCTATGCCCTGCTATCGACCATACAACCCGGTGGCCAGCGCTCCTTCGCGGACAGCGAGATCATCGAGCGCATGATGCTACCGATGATCGTCGAGGCCGCTCATGCCCTGGAAGAAGGGGTGGTGGCAAGCGCCGCCGAGCTGGACATGGCTCTACTGCTCGGTCTGGGCTTTCCCGCCTACCTCGGCGGCCCCTTGAAGTATGCGGACTGGCTGGGCCTGGACAATCTGCTCCATCGCTGCGAACGCTACATGCCGCTTGGCCAGCACTATGCGCCCACCGGGTCCATGCGGGCGCTGGCCGCTTCCCGACAAACATTCCATGGCGCCTGACTGCCTGGGCAGAACGGCAAATATCAGAAAGGAACCCTGCAATGAAACTTGATTCCAGCATATCGGCCATCGTAACCGGCGGCGCCTCCGGTCTGGGAGCCGCAGTAGCACGCCGGCTCGCCGCCCGAGGCGTCAAGGTCACTTTGTTCGATCTCAACGAGTCGCTTGGCGAAGCTCTGGCCAAGGAAATCGGCGGCCTGTTCTGCCAGGTCAATGTCACCGAGGACCAGCAGGTGGCCGACGCCTTCGCCAAAGCCCGCGCCATCCACGGACAGGAGCGCATCCTGGTCAACTGCGCCGGTATCGGCGGCGCGGCGAAAACCGCCAGCCGTGACAAGGCCAGCGGCGAAGGTCAGCATTTCCCGCTGGATATCTTCGAAAGGGTAATCCAGGTCAATCTCATCGGCGCGTTTCGCTGCATCGCCAGATCCTCAGCCGGCATGCTCAGCCTGGAACCCCGCGAGGATGGCGAACGGGGCGTGATCATCAATACCTCCTCCGTAGCGGCCCAGGATGGTCAGATGGGTCAGGCCGCCTATGCGGCTTCAAAGGCAGCCATCGTCGGCCTGACCCTGCCCGTTGCCCGCGACCTGATGAACGATGGCATTCGCATCAATACCATCATGCCGGGGATTTTCGACACGCCGCTGATGCAGAACGTTCCGGACAATGTGAAAGAAGCACTGGCAGCATCGGTACCCTTCCCGAAACGTTTTGGCCAGCCCGACGAATTCGCCGCGCTCGCCGAAACCATGATCACCACCACCTATTTCAACGGCGAATCGGTGCGCCTCGACGGCGCGATTCGCATGCCGCCTCGCTGAGTCGGCCCTCACTCCCCTTCTTTCCACCCACAGGAGAAACACACATGGCTGAAGCTTATATCGTTGCCGCGGTACGCACCGCCGGCGGCCGCCGCGGAGGACGCCTGTCCGGATGGCACCCGGTCGAATTGGCGGCGCAGGTGCTCGATGCCCTGCTCGACCGTAGCGGGATCGACCCGGCCACGGTCGAGGATGTCATCATGGGCTGCGTGCAGCAGGCCGGCGAACAGTCCAACAATATCGGCCGCAATGCGGTGCTCGCCTCGCGCTTGCCGGAATCCGTGCCGGCCACCACCCTGGACCGGCAGTGCGGCTCATCGCAGCAGGCCCTGCACTTTGCCGCCCAGGCGGTCATGTCCGGCAGCATGGACGTGGTGATCGCGGCGGGGGTGGAGTCCATGAGCCGCGTGCCGATGTTCGTTCCACAAAAACTCGCCCAGCAAAATGGCCTCGGCGAATACATGAGCCCGGAAATCCGCCGGCGCTATCCAGACGGCGATTTCAGCCAATTCATCGGTGCGGAGCTTATCGCCCAGCGCTTCGGCTTCTCCCGCGAGGACCTGGAACGCTTCGCCTTCGCCACCACCCAGCGGGCGATTGAAGCGACCCAAGCGGGGCGCTTCGCCAAGGAGATCCTCCCCGTCGAAGTGCGCCTCGCCGACGGCACCCGCCCCGGCGAACTGCATACGGTGGACGAAGGCATCCGTTTCGAGACAACGCTGGAAAGCATCCAGGCGGTCAAGCTGCTGAACGAAGGCGGCAGCATTTCCGCCGCTACCGCCAGCCAGATCTGCGATGGCGCCAGCGGCGTCATGGTGGTCAGCGAACGCGCCCTCAAGACCCTGGGTCTGACTCCCCTGGCCCGAGTGCACCATATGAGCGTGCTGGGCGGCGACCCCTGGGTAATGCTCGACGTGCCGCTGGCGGCCACCGAGGCGGCGCTGCGCAAGGCCGGCTTGAAGATCGACGATATCGACCTTTACGAAGTCAACGAAGCCTTCGCACCGGTGCCACTGGCATGGTTGCAGGCGACCGGCGCCGACCCCCAGCGGCTGAACGTGAACGGCGGCGCCATTGCCCTGGGCCACCCCCTCGGCGCCTCCGGCACCAAGCTGATGACAACGCTGATCAACGCCCTCGAGCAGCGCGGCAAGCGCTATGGCCTGCAGACGATGTGCGAAGGCGGCGGCATGGCCAATGTCACCATCATCGAGCGCTGCTGACTGCCATAAGGACGAATCTGCCATGAAGCTCGAATATGTCTTCAGTTATAACGCTTCGGTAGTCGACATGCAGCATGTGGGGGGGCCCTTCGGCAAGCGCAGGGTCGCTCGCTGCGGGGCTGGCACGGTCAGCGGCCCCAGGCTCAACGGCGAGGTACTGGAAGGCGCACATGACTGGGTACTCGACGGCCCCGATGGCTGGGGCCGGATCGACGTGCGGGCGCACTTGCGCAGCCACGATGGCTGCGTGATCTATGCCCAGTACCTGGGTATTCTCGAATACAACGAGCAGTATCAGGCCGCAATCCGCAATGGCGGCGAGACGGCCTTCGAGGATATCTATTTGCGCAGTACACCGCGCTTCGAAACCGACGATCCACGCTATATCTGGCTCACCCAATCTGTATTCGTCGGGCGTGGTCGCATCCTCCCCGGATACGCCGTCTGCTGGGAAATCTATCGGGTTACCTGACGCGTCGGCAGAGTGCGCGATGACGGATGTTACGGGTCAGCTATTCTTCAGGCCCTTGCAGAAGCCGGTGCATGAGTCGCTCCCGGCGGGTCTGAGTGAGACCCGCTGCGTTGCGCAGGTAACGATCAACGGAAACATGCTCCTCTGCGATCCACGCCAATGCGGCTTGCAGATAAGCGGGCTCCACGCGAAAGACCGACAGGGCCGCTTCCTCGGCACGTGCGGGCACTCCCTCGGGAAACACCTGGTCGAGCACTGATCGAGCGCGGCCAGTGGCGAAATATCTCTCACCACCAGCGAGATAGTTTTCAAGGATCGTCTTGTAGGGCACGCCCAATACCCAGAGAAGCATGGCAACAACGAATCCCGTCCGATCCTTGCCAGCGGCACAGTGAATCAGAAGGGGGCGATCATCGCAGGTCTCGCAATGCTCGAATACGCCCGCGAGGACCTTGGCCAAGGCTCCGGGCATGGCCCGATAAGCGTTGATCATCACCTGTGTCGCACGCTCCCGATCAAAGGAGGGGTCCTGCAAATGCCGTCGCCAGTCGACCGCCCGCACTGCGCCTAGCCGCTCATCGAACACGGGGACGAGTATTTCGGTCCGAGTCTGATCGAAGCAGATATTCGGACTCTCCAATCGCTCGCCCGGACTACGGAGATCACATACGAGCCCGAAGTTCAATGCCGTTACCTTGCCAAGGTCCCCCGCCGACAGGTTCGAAAGCGCCTGGGACCTGAATAGACGGCCGAACTGGATCGCTTTGCCATCAACAGTCTGCAAGCCGCCCAGGTCGCGGAAGTTTGGTACGCTTTCGAGTTCCACTGCCATAAGCAAAGCACCCCGTTCCTTTCAAGCAGTTCGACTGCTCAGACACTGCACTCAGAGTTCGTCCCAAAGCCCCTTCTGGACAGCATTGTTCCACACCGCAACGATTCGTCCTTCGACAACGTGAAAGACTTCGATGCTGCTCAGCCGGGAAAGCGATCCGTCCAGCTTGGTGCCGACCGACTCGTAAACGGTGCAGACCTTCTCTCCGTCGGCTATGGCATGGATGAGTCGGAACGCCCAATGAGCATATTCCTTGGCAAGTCCACGCGCCCTTTCCTTTGCCTGCTCCCGGGTCAAGACCGTTGGCCGAGCGCCGACGACGTGGCGGGTCATTTCATCGGCGATAATTTCATCGGCGATATCGAAGTTCTGCCGGTTCCAGAATTCGAAGGTATAGGCGTGTACCACGTCCAATGGCGCTCTCGCAACACCTGATGTGGCGCCCTCAACGGCGGTAGTCCCGGACAAACGCTCTTCATTGTTCATAACTGGAAACCTCCTAGAACACTCCGACCGACAGCCGGAGCAGTTGTTGCGTCAAGACAGGAACTCGGCGCCGTCCAGGTCAAGGACATGGTCGGCGCGCTTACTGACCGAACGTCCTATAATCGCTTTACCACGCTCACTCTTGGTAACCAGCGAGTAAGCTCCGACCCCCATGAACAAGCCATAGAGACTGGCGCGGCGATAGTCCTGCCAAAGCCGATCCCAGCCATAGTCGCGTATACCGAACTCCCGAAGAGTATCGTGGTACTCGCGGAGCAACGCATTTTCGTTTGCCCGCCGCTCTTCCACCGTCAAGCAGCCGCTGAGATAGTAGGCTGCGTCAACCAGAGGAGCGCCCAGCCGCACCGTTTGCCAATCGACGATCGTAAGCGGGGGAGCCTCTGCGGAAATGCCAAAGAGCATGTTGTCGAGCCGATAATCTCCATGCTGGACAACGAACGGCCCGGGAGTCTCGGCCAGCCACCGAGGTGCTGCGGGCATGGCCCTCTCGATAAGGGCAATTTTTGCTGCAGTCATTTCCTCACCCAAGTCCGCGATGAATGGTGAGGCGGCGGTGACGTAGCCATCAAACAGGGCCTTCAGCCGGCTAGCATCGGCAAACATGGGGTTGTCCCTTAACCTCGGAGAGTTCCAGCACGATGCCTGCATACGGGCCAGTTCTTTGAGTGCCAGTCGTGCCTGTTCAACCGTACCCCCGGCAAGCACGTCACCGACTTTTGTGGTCTCGGAAAGATCGTCGAATACTAAAGTAAAGTGACCAGTTTCCTTCTCGTATACAGCTGCATGACAGCGAGGGACCGATATGGACAACCTCGAAGCAAGATCGCGGTAAAACATCACCTCGGCCTCGTAAATGCCGCTGTTCCGACCTGTCGCACGACTGGTTTCGAACGGAGAAGCGATCTTGACGATGATCGAAGCGGGGGCGTCGATGGACCTGCCCGAGAGATAAGTCGGTGTGAGCCGCAATACTCTTCCCATCTGGCCGGTACCGATGATCTCAACTCTAACATCGGTAACGCGGCATGCAAGAACGCGGGCCACCCATGCTGAGGTCAGATCTTCAGCCTGGCGTACCAAAAGTTCAATGTCAGTGCTGTTGTGGGATGTCATGTATTCTCCTGGGCAATGTAGTTATTTATATTGTCTGCGCAACGCTGTAACCAATGACGGCGGCGACAGCGCTTGGGCCCGTTCGATAATGTTCTATTCAAGTGTTAGAGCGATGTGAGTACCACAGAGGGGTGGTGACAACCACACCCTGTCCTCCGCATCGCACATATACGACAGCTTTAAGGATGACTAACCTATACTGTCATCCTTAATTTCATCATCCGTTACCGCCTGACCAGAGAACTCCTCAACCATCTGCACCAGGTTGCCGTCAGCATCACGGAACAGGAATGATTTCAGCCGTCCACCACCCACGGCCCATACATAGTCAGTCTGGGTTTCGTAACCCGCCGCACGAATGGTCTGAAACCATTCATCGATACCGTTCACGCGCAAAGCCAACTCGGTAATACCAGTATGACCGTAGCCAAGGCACTCTCTCGGCGTCAGTTGCACACTAGGACTCTCCGGCTGCTGCAGCTCAAGCTTGGCGCCCGTGACGGAAGCCAGCATGACCATGCGTGACTTCGCGTCGCGAACCTGGAAAATGTCGTCCAAGGTACCTTGGGCAAAGAATGCGCCCTCCTCGTCTGGGATCAGAGTGTCGATATAAACCGAAAACCCCAGGGTGTCCCGGTAAAGCCTGAGTGCCTGATCCATATCGCTAACCACCAGGCACATATGATGGAACTCCATATATATTCTCCTTCGGAGGATTAACCGTGTGCGATTTTTTTATCCTCAACACTCGGCACTGGCGACCCTTCACGCACTGCCTTCGGCAACAACAGGCTGAGTACTGCGGGAATGATCAGAATGGCTCCCACCATGTTCCACAGAAACATGATCGCCAGCAGCAAGCCCATATCGGCCTGAAACTTGATATCAGAGAACAGCCATGTCGCCACACCCAGCGCCAGTGTGACAGCAGTCACGGCAATTGCCGCGCCTGTGGTCTTGAGCGTTTCACCATAGGCGTTCTTGAGACTCATTCCTGTTTTAAGATAATTCTCAAGGCGATTGTAAAGATAGATGCCATAGTCAACCCCGATACCAACGCCCAATACGATTACCGGCAACGTCGACACCTTCACACCCAGTCCAAGCCTGGCCATGATCGCTTCGCACAGTATCGATGTGATAATCAGCGGCAGGATCAGCGCCGTGGTCACTTTCCATGACCTGAACTCCCATAGCACCAACAGTGCGACAACTCCGTACACCAAGAACAGCATCAGGCGCTCCGCCCGCTTAACCACGATATTGGTCACTGCCTCGATACCGGCGTTGCCAGCGGCCAGCAGAAACTCTGCATGCTCGTTGTTGTTCTGCGCAGCGAACGCTTCCGTGGCGGCTACCACGCGCGATAAGGTATCCGCCTTGTGATCCTCGAGGAACAACAGGATCGACAGCATTGAGCAATCATGGTTGTAGTAATCCTGCTGCATCATTCTCGTTACACCGCTGGCAATGTACTCGTCCCGCGACAGTCCGTACCATTTCAGACTGCCGCCCTGGGTACCGGAAATAAGAGCTTTCATGTCAGCCGCCAGCGACTGCATCCCCACCACGCCTTCGACGTCTGCCATGACCGCTTGAAACCGATCAACCGCCGATGTGACCGGATAGCTGCTGCAGGTATCTGGCTGAGTTTTGACCATAACAACGAATACATCGGCGCTGTTTGCATAGTTGGCGGTCAGAAATGCGACATCCCGGTTGTAGCGTGAGTCCGCCCGCAGCTCCGGTGCGCCGGGGTCGAGATCGCCAATACGTAGGTCCCTGGCCATGTACAACGACGCGGCGAGAATTGCCAGGCCGGTCAACACCACCCCTAGCGCCCAGCGCCGCTCGGTGAGCCGGGACAGGAAGACACCGGTCATGCGCCGCACCATGGATTTGTTCTTCTCGCTGACCTTGAGCGCGCGGTGCCTCAGCCCTCGCGCCGATATACCGGTATAGGACATGATTACCGGCAACAGGAATATCTTGGTGAAGATGATCACCAACACGCCGACACAGGCGCTGATCGCCAGCTCCCGGATGACACCGATATCAATCACCAGTAGGGTAGAAAAACCCACTACATTGCACAGCAGGGCAACCGAGCCGGGCACGAACAGAAGCCGGAAGGTCGCCTTCGATGCCTCAATATTGGAGAGCCCCCGCAAACGCTCCGCCACCATTGTGTTGATATTCTGAATCGCATGACTGACACCGATCGCGAATGTAAGAAAGGGCACCAGTGTGGAATATGGATCAAGTGCATGCCCCATAAGCCGTACTATCCCCAACTGCCATAATACGGCGAGGCTGCAGCAGAAGATTACTGACGCGGTACTCCGCCAGCAGCGCGAATATAGATACAGCAACCCGATTGTCAATACGAAGGTGATGGCAAAAAAAAGTGCCATGTTACGTACACCTTCGATCAGATCGCCCATGATCTTGGCGAAGCCAGTAATGTGGATACGGACATCTTCACCAGCATATTTGTCGCGCACCAACTGCTCCAGGCGCTCTGAAAGGAGACCGTAGTCGAGCTGGTCGCCGGTTTGTGGATCCAGCTCGAACAAGGGCGCCAGGATCACGGTAGAGCGGTGATCGTTGGCCACCAAACTGCCGATAGTGCCCGAAAGCGCCACATTGCGTCTCACCTGCTCAATAGCCTCGGCTGCGCCATCGAAATCGTCCGGCACCACCAAACCACCGACGATGCCATCCTCAGTCACCTCGCGCCAGAACACATTAGGTGTCCAGAGGGATTTCATGTTGCCACGGTCAACCCCGGGGATGTAAAACACCGCGTCATTGACTTTCTTCAATGTGAGCAGGAAATCTCTGTCATAAATATCACCTCCGGTATTTTCGACAATTATTCGCAACACATTACCCGTTTTCCGCAAGTCCTCCTCGTAGGCGAGGTAGTTCTCGATATAGGGGTGGCTGGCCGGGACCATTTTCTGAAAGCTCGCTTCCAGCTCTATCTTCGAGGCTTGCCAACCAAGCAGTATCGAAATCAGCAGAAAAACCATCAACACCCAAACTCTGTGGCTAAACAGCAGATGCTCGGTATAGCCGACAATGCCATGCCCCCCCTCTTGTGCCTCTGATAACGGCGTTACCTCCGGTGGTTCTATTGCGCTTCTTTTTGTTTTCTGATCAGTCATTTCGCTTCATTCCCGGTAACGATGTGGACCCCATTCATACCTGTCAACACCAGCGAGCTGTCGGATAAACGGGTGACGGAAGTCACCCCCCTCCTCTGCAAACTTGCCAGCGGCACGAAGCGTCTGCCAGCGTCGTTACGCCCCAGAATCTGTCCCGCAGAATTAACCAAACGTGGTGAGCCATTTAAAGTCAGAAAGCCGCTTACGATATTCGCTCTAACCTCACGATCGAGTTCACTCCAATCAGAACCTGCATTTCGCGAAACGAAGATGCGTCCGCCAAAGCCATAGGCCAGGAGAGTCTCATTGCCCCCGTCATCATTAAACGCCAGCACACCATATAATTGGCCGTTATAGCCGGTTTCATGCCGCCGCCACGTGTTACCGCTATCGACCGAGGAGTGGAGTACCCCACCTTCGCCAGCGATTAGCAGTTTTCCGGAAGGAGCATGGGTAATGGCGTTGTAGTGAAAGCCCTCCGGGTTATCCAGTCGGTCCCCGATATAGTGCCAGTTGACTCCCCCATCACTGGTCCGGAACAATTGGCCAAAGGAGCCTGCGGCAAAGCCTTGCCTAGTATTCTCGAACCACAGACTGAATAGTGGGCGTGCAGGGCCAAATGCCGCGCCAGCCTCGGCATCAGCCAGAGCGTCCTCAGCCAGTTCAAGTTTGACATCCAGTGTTGGATCCGAATCAGCCTTATCCTCACTGTGCTTTCGTAATGCCCCTAGGCGGCGCTCTGCCACAGAAATTATCTGTTCGTTGGCTGCATTACCGTCGAACAGCTTGTCCCAGGTCTGCCCCCCGTCACTTGTGCCAAGAATCACGCCATCATGACCAACCGCCCAGCCTGACTTGTCATCGACAAAGAAAACCGCTGTCAGATTGACCGAGACAGGGACACTGGCCTGCTGCCAGTAGCTACCCTTATCATCGGAGAAAACGATAGTACCGTGCTCTCCCACCGCCACTAGGCGATTGCTGTTCAGCACTGCGGCATCAAGCAAGAGCTTCGAGGCAGCTCTATCCGAGTGCCGTGCTGGCAGATGTAGCGGGTCGATAAAACTCTGCTCCGTCGCAGAAAGACCGCTGGAAATGATAGCCAGCAGGACTGCAACTAGGCGGATACTTACTGTTTGCTTCAATAAGAAAAAAGACACTGGCACTACCTTAATTCGAGGTTCGGTGCATGGAAGGAGAGAAGCTTATGCTCCCTCCTCCCGAGTTGCTGCAATTCAATATCTCTCCCGAGCAGCGACCTGGCCCATCGATGGGATAGCCAATCAACGCCCCATACGTCTCAGGCTGGCAGGCTCGAAGAATCCAGGACGGTAACTCTGACCGAAAACGACAGGCGGTTCCTCATTGGTCAAACCAGATAGAAAGTAGCGCCCGGCTTGAAGATCGTACGACACATCGCCAGCAAGCCACGTACAGGGGCAATCGTAGAAATATGAAGTGAATATTTCCTGGGTGCGCCACAGTTCGCCACGTCCGTCATAGCTGTCCACATGCGCAGCCTGAAAGCTATCCTCATCCACCAGGGCTATCCGCTTGCTGTAGATATGGCGGGCACCGGATTTCAGCGTACCTTCAAGCACATAGACACGATGCAGTTCATAGCGCACCAAATCCTGATTGACCGTTTGCTTGCCGACAATATCGGTATATTTCAGGCTCTTGTCAGTCATTTTGAAGTTGTTGTAGGGAATGATCATTTCCCGCTTGCCCACCAGCTTCCAGTCGAAGCGCTCAGGCGAGCCATTGAGACCATCGAAACTGTCCTGGGTGAGCAGGCCGTCGGTTCCTGTAGCAGGAGTGTCATTCCCAACTTCCGGCGCACGCAGGACACGCCGGGTTCCCGGATTATATACCCATGCCCCGCGGACACCGGCACTCTTGTCGATAGGCTCACGAACTAGCGTCAGGCCACCGGCAATACTGGAAGGCGCCATATAGTTGTATAATGCGGTATACATCAAGTTTTCAGGCGGGTTATCCATATGAACGCCAAATAGATTATCCTCCTGCCAAATAGATGCAGTAAATCTTCCACCGGACTGAACCGGGAAACTGGCAATACGACGGCTATAGCTTCCCCCTCTATAGCGAACCAGCAGATTATGATAGACCTCAACTCCGACGCTGGGGAACGGGAAAGGGACCGTCGACTTCGTTGTACCGGTAAAGCCGTTACCATCTTCGGTCAGCCTTACACCCGGCCCTTCCTGCGTTATCGCGTCATACTGACTCTGCGGCAATGCATGTGTACGGTGGCTGGGATATACATTCATTTTGTAATCCGAATAGCGCTTCAGCAATGCTATCTGACCCTCAGTCAGTTGCGATTCGTACGCCTCGTAATTGGCCGCGGTGATGGTATACAACGGCTGCTCCTCAGGGAACGGCGATATATAGCCATTCCTCGGATCAAAACCTGCCGGCGGAGTAGTGATGCCGCCATCCCAGGCAGGGATAGTGCCCTCAGCATTGCCGGCCTTGGGTGCCCCCCAGGGAGTCAGGTCCGCACCTAGGCGCGAGAAATCATCAGCATGAGCCACCCCGCCGGCAAGGCCGACGACCAGTGATAGTTGACACAATAGCGATTTATTATTTACGAGTTTCATAGTTCCCTCGGATTTATTATTTGATAAATTTATTGGCTGCCTTCGATGCAACATTAAAGCCAAATATACCTATTCAGCTTCTACAGAGTCATACCAATCACCAACGAGATGAAGTCACGGTCACGGAAAGAGTCATACTTGGTATCGCTTGCATACGTCGTATAGTTGAGGTCGGCATAATAGCGGCGCATGTATTCGGCACGCACACCCAGCCCAAGTGCTTTTCGACCTTCGAGGAAGATATTATCGGCGGAATAACCGCGCACATCATGAGAGAAGAATGCTCGCGGCGTCAGGTTGGCTCCCAACACGTTATCGTATTGTAGAGATGCCTGAGCCCGATAGCCCCATGCATGAGTTGTCGCAAAACCGTCCGTATCGCAGCCGGCATTCTGCGAGGAGGACCCATCGGAAACGCATGCGCCGGTTACCCCATTGGCTGACCAGCGGGCCGAGCCATATTCAAAGCCTCGACCATAGCGGGTCGATGTCATGGGATTACCTATCCCCCCCCATTGCTGATAGGCAACCTCACCCATCAAAGACAGATTATTTGCACCTACGGCACGCCCAAGATGGGCGAACGACTGAAGGGCTGAAACTTGGATCTGTGTCTTATCCTTTACATCGTAACCGCGGAATATCCCGCCAGCTGGAATATCAGCAAATGGACCTTTGGTCTGCCCTAGGATACCTCCCTTTTGAATCCCATAGCCGCCGACAAGATCGGCACCATTGATCTGAACGGGAAAGTCCTGGGTATGGCTTATTTCACCGAATACCGACCAGCCGCCAATTTCAGTGGCTGCACTGAGCCCATAAACCTTGATATTATTGGCGCTCCAATCCCAGAAACCCTGTATGGCAGTCGCCCCGCCAGATAGAGGTCCGCCAGCTGTGGAGGGTGCGTTGAGAAGACTTATACGCGGCGATGTAGTGGTGTAATTAATAAAGTAGGCGCCAACATCGACGTCTGCAATCATTCTCCTGACGGAAAGTCCATATGAGCCGGAGTCACGGGGGTATTGGTTAGTACCGGTGATTCTTCCCAGATTGGCAGCCAGTGCATCACCATCAGGCATATCGGTCAGGTTAACCAGAGCATATGTCGAATCCTGACAGTTCATACTGTCACTCACACTCCAGTAGGTGCCACACCCCTCCAATACAGTTCGCTGAGTTTTCAGTTTATAGAAAGTTTCGAAACTCCACTCGCCAACTCCAAGATTGAGCGAAATCTGCGGACTGGGCAGGATAATTTCCTTTACTTGAGCACCAGGTCTCCGGGCGGCTGCCACATCGACCGGATTGTATTGGCTGATGCCACCACCGATGAACAAACTTTCCCCCCAGTTTATTGCATGACTGCCTAGCTTGAAACTGAGATAGGTATTATCGCTGGGTGCAAAACTGCCAAAACCGTACCAGTCAAGCATTTCGACGCCGCTGAACTTCGAAAGCCGATCATTGAACTCACTGTCTTCTAGTTTTCCGCGAACATAACCATTAGCGGTACTGCCATGGGCCACGCCCCGGTGTTTCTGAGTATAGTCATACCAGCCTTTGGTGCGTAGGAACACACCAAAACCATCTTTTTCAACCTGAAATTCGCCGATCACCTTGGCAATGGTGGAGAAGTTGTCCCATTTATCCCGGTAGTTCAAATTACCGTCGTCCGTAGAAGAAGACGGCATGGAGCCACCATTTTGTCGGCCAATCAGTGCGGAACTGGCGCTACGCGTACGCCACGATGAAGCAAGCGACATATCCAGACCCCAACGGCCAGAAATGCCATTATCGAGTTCGAATGAACCAGCCAACGCGGTGTCTGGAATACCTGCCAGCCCTATTGCAGCGCCAGCAAGGCCTGCCAGCGCCACGCAGGACCTGATTTGACGATAGGTACAGCCCCACTTGATGTCTGTTTTTAACAACATTACATCCACCTCTCATTTCATTATTTTTGTTGTTTTCGGCTGGATCAGCAGCCTGCAATGCTCCAGGGCTCCAGGCGCCCTCCCCGCCTTAACCTTTCACTCCATTGATAAAAAACCAGCGTGATTATTCTGATGCGGGCATGGAACATAAGACGCTAAGCCGCTGACCTGGTCATCGTCCAAAACGACAATTTTCAAGCCCGACGCCCACCCCTTTCCCCTGAGCGCCGCACCCAAAACTGTCCATATGGACGGTCCCATTCTTTCTTTTTTTTTGGATTATGCCTGATGGTGAGAATCTGGAATCTCACCAAATGTCTCGCCATGAAATACAAAAATAAATATACGAGAGGCTTACATGAAAACATCAAACTGCATTATTGGTATATTGGCTATAAGCTTTACACTTTCCGCCTGCAAAATCGGCAGCAGCAGTAGTAGTAGCAAGAAGCCAAACCCAATTGCCGAAGCCCCCTTGGACTGCAGCGCTCTGGATGGGTTACTGGCTGGAGATGCGACAGTTACGAAATCAACACTAGTGAATGCGACCGAGCACTCAATCGAATATTGCGCAGTAAGTGCAACTATCCCTCCAAAATTAAATTTCGAAGTACGTCTCCCCACAGGCAACTGGAATGGAAAGCTGCACTACAGCGGAGGTGGCGGCTATAATGGAACCATCCCTGACCCCAACATTCCAGCACTGCAACAGGGATATGTCAATATCGCCAGTGACAGCGGACACTCTGGAAATGCCCTTGATGCATCATTCGCCTTGAACGACGATTACGCACTAACCCTTTTTGCCCGCCTATCGGTGCCAATGGTGACCGAGGCCGCCAAGGAAATCATTCTGGCTGCCTATAACGAAGCGCCTAGCTATTCCTATTTTGAAGGCTGCTCCAATGGTGGCCGGGAAGGGCTGATGGCAGCCATACATAACCCAACCTTGTTTGATGGCATCATAGCAGGTGCACCAGCACGGCAGTTCGTTGGATCCCTTCCCGCAAGTCAGAGAAATATAGTGACGCTAAATAAGCCCGGCGCTAGCTTTACAACCGGGAAACTGGAGCTACTGGGCAACGCCGTGCTAACCGCTTGTGACACCGAATCAGCAGACGGCGCAGTCGACGGAATCATATCCAACATAGCCGAATGTAATTTTGACCTTGCTACACTTCGATGCCCAGGTGGGGGGGATGATGACGACAACTGCTTTTCCGATGCACAGTTAGCGCTAGCCATGTCAATCACTTCGCCGATATCAGCAGCTGAGGGAGCACTGAGCTACCCCGGGATTGGACTTTATGGCGAGGAAGCATCTCCAGGGCAATGGGACACTACCTATCTAGCCCCATATCCTTTCAATGTCGCAGGTATGTTCTATAACACTGGCGTTATCAACCTGCTTGCAAAGGACGTTAATATAGACCCTGTTTCATACGACTTTGAAGCCAATGCTTCAACTGCATTATCAATGGCCGATCTTATTGATGTTACTGATACCGACTTATCTGACTTTAGATCTGCTGGGGGAAAACTTATTTTATGGCATGGGAGCACCGACATGCTGGTACCTGTAAGGAGTACGACTGAGTACTTTAATGAAATGATCTCTGAAATGGGCAGCGGAACAGTAGACGAATTTGCACGCTACTATATAGCTCCTGGAGTGCATCACTGCGCAGGGGGAGCCGGAGCCTCCCCCTCAGACCTTTTATCAGTAATGAATTCCTGGATCATCGACTCCAGCGTCCCAGAGACGCTTACAGCTGCCAAAGTCAACTTTGAGTCAGGCGATATAGAGCTCTCTCGCCCTCTTTGCAGGTACCCAGAATACCCCCATTATACTGGTAGCGGCGAGATCAATAACGCAGATAGCTTCACCTGCGTTCATCCCCAACTATAATACTTATTATAACAATTCATTTACCCTGAAATCTCAGCAAGACCATGGATCGACAGCTTAGTCATCCATGGTCTTCTGCCTGAGTGAGGTGAACCAGAAGGTCTGTGAGCGCAGGTAGTCTGTGATCGCGCTTTACTGTACCACCGAATTGCCCCAACGCATTCAGCATCTCCGGCAAGCGGGGTCCGACCTATTACCCCTGGTCGCGGCGGGAAATGCTTTCAAACCACACAGCGCAGCCATTTCCGTTTGACTGTCTGCCTTCAGTTCCTTCTTTCAATATTGCTCGCTGCTTAGCAAACATGCTGCGTTGCTCATATGCCGGTTTTTTCATTCCCACCTCTTCAGGCGCACAATCGATGCCTACCCGCACGCGATTGATCGCGCGCCGAAAGAACTGACTTACTGCCACCTCTTCGCCTGGCTGTAGGCGCACTCGCCGCGGCACCGGCCTTTCCGGGCCATTGACGAAGCTCACCCGGCACTGCAACGTCACCTCGCCCCTATTGGTCAGCATCAGCGCCGCCAGATTGCTCAGATCGGTAGTGCGCACGGAGACCTGTGCAGCGCCGGGCTGCAACTCCACATCGATGGGGAAGGCCCAGGCTGACAATGGCAGCGCCAGGGCTATCCCGATGACCGGTAAAAATTGGTACATTGCACGCGTCCTCGCAGTCATGCGCTTCATTCACCATAGGCCAGAGAATCCCTTGATGAAAGCACCACGCGTCACCCTGGAACAATGGCGAACCCTGCAAGCGGTCGTAGACCATGGCGGTTTTTCCCAGGCCGCCGAGGCGCTGCACCGTTCACAATCCTCGGTCAGCTACACGGTCGCGCGCATGCAGGAACAACTGGGCGTGCCGCTGCTGGAAATATCCGGGCGCAAAGCGGTTCTCACCGATGCCGGTGCCGCCCTGCTGCGGCGTTCCCGGCATCTGCTCAAGGAGGCCAGCCAGCTAGAGGAGCTGGCCTGGAACATGGATCAGGGCTGGGAAGCCGAGGTACAACTGGTAGTCGATGCAGCCTACCCCGCCGAACGCGTGGCCAGAGCATTGGGCGCCTTCATGCCGCAGAGCAAGGGGTGCCGCGTGCAATTGCGCGAAGAGGTACTCTCGGGAGTCGAGGAGTGCCTGCACAACGGCAGCGCTGACCTGGCCATCTCCGGGATCAGCATTGCCGGCTACCTGCCGCAGCAGCTCAATGCCATCGAGTTCATTGCCGTTGCCCACCCCGAGCACCCGTTGCATCAACTCAACCGCAACCTGACCCACAGCGATCTGGAAACCCACCTGCAGGTGGTCATCCGGGATTCCGGGCGACGCCAACCGCGGGATGATGGCTGGCTCGGCGCCGAGCAGCGCTGGACCGTCACCAGCATGAGCACCGCAACCAAGCTGATATCCCAGGGGCTGGGCTTCGCCTGGCTGCCCCAGCACGAGATCGCCGCGCAACTGGCGCAGGGCGCCCTGAAGGCACTGCCGTTGGAACAGGGAGGTCACCGAGTCGCCCATATGTTCCTGTATGCCAACAAGGACAAGCCGCTTGGTCCGGCCACACGCATCCTTGCGGAGCTGATCAGGCAGCACTCGAACGATGCCTGAGCAGCGCCGCAGATATGGCCGCGCTCGTTGTGTCCGGGTACGCTTGTGCTTACACTCATTGCCAGCCAAATTCTGACCTGGCGCCCTGCGGCGTCATTCTCTTGTCCATGGAGCCAAGCATGCTGAAACAACTGATCGGAACCTGCGCCCTGCTGCTCGCAGCCTCGACCGCCCTGGCAGACAACCCCCGCGTGATGCTCAGCACCAGCCATGGGGATATCGAGCTCGAGCTGAATGCCGAGGAAGCACCGATTTCGGTGGAAAACTTCCTGCGCTATGCCGATGCCGGCCATTACGATGGCCTGATCTTTCACCGCGTCATTCCCGGCTTCATGATCCAGGGCGGCGGTTTCACCCCCGACATGCGCCAGCGCGCCGTCGGCCAGCCGACCAAGAACGAGGCGGATAACGGCCTGAAGAACAATCGCTACACCATCGCCATGGCCCGCACCCAGGTGCGTGACAGCGCCACCAGCCAGTTCTTCATCAACCTGAACAACAATGACTTCCTGAACCATGGCAGCCGCGATTTCGGCTACGCGGTATTCGGCAAGGTGGTCAGCGGCGAGCATGTGGTGGAAACCATCGCCAAGGTACCCACCGGCACCCAGAACGGGCATGGCGATGTGCCGCGCAATCCGGTGGTCATCAACAGCGCCAAGCGGGTCGAGACCGCCGAGTAAGGCAGCAGCACCTATCGCGGGGCGGCCGAATCCCCCCTGCGATAGGGCAAGTAGTCCTGAGCGTCCTGCCGATAGGCCTTCACCCCCTCGCCTTCCTGCAACAGAAAATCCGCTACCGCTTCATGCAGACCCGGCTGCAGGCGATGCCACGACTGGGTCAGCACCGGCTCGAAACCACGCAGCAGTTTGTGTTCGCCCTGGGCGCCGGCATCGAACCGCTGCAGGCCCTCGGCAATACAGCGCTCCATGCCCTGGTAGAAGCAGGTCTCGAAGTGCAGCCGGTCATACTCCTCCAGACATCCCCAATAACGACCGTACAGGGTATCCTCGCCGGCCAGAAACAGCGCACCGGCCACATCACGACCGTGCTCCCGGGCGAACACCAGCCGTAGCGAATCAGCCATCCCTTGCGACAGCAGCTGGAAGAATGCCGGCGTCAGATAGGGCTGACGACCCCGCTTGAGGTAGGTTGCGGCATAGAACGGATAGAAACGCTCCCAGTCCTCTGCCCTGACCTCCTCTGCGGTCAGCCATTCAAACTCGATGCCCTGCGCGGCGATGCTCTGGCGCTCCTTGCGGAAATTCTTGCGTTTGCGGGAACTGCAGGCCGCCAGAAAGTCCTCGAAGCCCTGATAGTTGCGGTTGATCCAGTGGAACTGGCAGCCCAGCCGCTGCACCCAGCCCGATTCCGCAAGCTGCCGGTTCTCCTCTCCGCTGTTGAACAGCACATGTACACCGCTGACCTTGCCCGCCACCAACTGCTGCTCCAGCCAGCCGATAAGCAATCCACGACTGTCTTCACAACGCGCCAGCAATCGTGGCCCCTGCACTGGCGAGAAGGGAACGGCTGCGGTCAGCTTGGGATAATAATCCCGCCCTGCCCGTTCCCAGGCCTGCGCCCATTGAAAATCGAACACATATTCACCCCAGGAGTGCATCTTGCGGTACAGGGGCATTGCAGCCTGCAGACTGCCATCCGGGTTTTCCACCACCAGGTGGGCGGGAGTCCAGCCCTGTGCCGGCGTAACCGAGCCGCTGTCTTCCAGGGCAGCAAGAAAGGCATGGCGAAGGAAGGGATAACCGGCGGGCGCCAGGGCGTCCCACCGGGCAGGGTCGATGTCGCTTATATGATTCAACTGGCGTATGAGCATGGCCAACAGCATGCCACAAGGCAGCCAATGACGGGAGGGTATTGCACCCTCCCGAATGCGGTTACCTGGTTACTGCTGGGCCCAGTCGAGGAAGGCCTCGCGGCTTTGCGGGCTGAGCAGATGCCACATCTGCTGCAGCGTGGTCAGGGTAGCATCGTTGTGTGGCAGGGTTTCACTGGCTACTGCCGTTGGCAGAGGGGTGACGCTGCTGCTGGACCGGGGAACCGCCGCAGGCGCACTGGCTGTGGTTGCGCCCAATGGGGCGACGGTGGACTGCTCATCCACAGGCTCTGCGGTACCGAGCAGATTGTTGACCAGCGAGCTGTTGCGCTGGCCAGCCTGTGCTGCCTGGCGCTCACCGGTGCGGGTGTTCACCGCCCAGGCGTTGAATTCGGCTTCGAAGGCCTTGGCCTGCTGCAGGTTCTGCGGCCGGTCAAAATCCAGCTGCCACAATTCACCAGCCTGGCCATCGATGCTGAACACACCTGTGCGTCCGCGTACCACTTCATGGCTCATGCCACCGTCGATATCGAAACCGTTCTTGTAGAAGGCATTGATCCGGTAGGCTCCGGGTTGCAGGTGCAAGCGCTTCTCACCGGTGCCGAACATGGCGTTGGCGGCGGACACACGCTGGCCGTTGATGCTCTGCACCTCGAGTTCGTTGGGTATCACGACGGTCACAACCTGTTGCTCCGGCAATGCAGACCCGGGATACAGCTGTACATGGGACTGCTGGGCGCAGGCGGAAAGCAGGCAGGCAATGGCGAGAACGAAAAGACTACGCATGAAAACTCCTTGATGCGATGGGCAAGCTGATTGGGGCGGCCGCCATGTATATGGTTACAAGCGAAACAAGAATAAGAACAAATGATTTCAGTTCGATGACAGGCCCTACGGGGCAGTTCTGGCTTGGCATCGACTGGGGCCAGGAAAGTGGCCACGGATGGAAGCGCATGAAAAAGCCGGGTTGCTCTTGCAGAGCAACCCGGCTCGGGGCTTCATCCCAGGGAGAGGGATTAGAAGTCGTAACGCAGACCTACGGAGAAGGCCGTAGCCTCTTCGCCCGCCGCAGCACCCGGGTTGGCACTACGCCCCTCGGCCCAAGGCCGCTGAGTCGATCCTGCCTCGTTATCGACAACCGCATAGTTGGCATAGACGCGGACGGCCTTGTCCAGCTTGTGCTCCACACCGACAACCCACATATCAGCGTCATAGTCGGAATCATCGGCATCACGGGTCATCCACATGGCCTTGAGGGCGGTGTTGGATGTCAACTTGTACTCACCACCCACACCGTAGGTATCGGAGGTCCAGCGATCACGCAGGGCAGCGTCATCGGTATCATGCTCTACCGTCTGATAGAAACCTACCAGCTTGAAGGCGTCAGTCAGGTTGTAGGCCGCAGCGGCACGGATCCCATCACGCTCTCCGCGGGAAACGTCTTCCTCCAGTTTCTCGTAAGCGAGCGCGCCTTCGAACGCACCGGCAGCATAGTTCAGCGAGACGCTGAAGCCATCGGAGTCATGATCCTGGGCAGCGCTCTGGCCTTCATGGACCGAATAGGCCAGCTTGATATTGAAACCATTGAGGTCCGGCGTGGTGTACTGCACGGTATTGTCATAACGCTCATCGAAACGGGCGTCGCCCACCCGAGTCAGGTTACGCATATCACCGACCTGGTCACCAAACAGGTTGGCCGGGCCACGTGCCACTTTGAACGGGCTGTCGAAACGCCCCATCTGGATGGCGCCCCAGTTGTTTCCGGTCACACCGACGAAGGTATCGCGGGTGCTGAAGTTCGAGCTGCTGCCGTCACTGCTGCCACTGGAAAAGTTGATCTGTTGCTCGATCTGGAAGAACGCTTTCAGGTCGGGGTTGATCTGGTGTTCACCCTTGAAGCCCAGGCGCGAAGAGTTGCTGGACAGGTTGGTTTCGGAATAGTCGGCACCGTCATCCAGGAAATCGGTGGAAACGTGAGCGCGACCGTAGATGCTCACGTCGGCCATGGCCAGAGCAGGCATGACAGCTGCAGCACCAACAACAATCGCAATCAACTTCTTCTTCATCGGAAAAACTCCTTCGGGTTTTGTAAAACGTCATCCTGCGAGTGACTTGACGTCGTTTGTTTCGACCGAAGCGATTATGGAAAGCCGA
>Ga0172382_10000512_pt1 | contig 73238 bp, 67 predicted proteins | sample Leawel138RmetaG_FD_122245 | JGI IMG/M metagenome (GOLD analysis project Ga0172382, IMG submission 122245) | Leachate microbial communities from a municipal landfill in Southern Ontario, Canada - Leachate well 138R metaG | ecosystem: Engineered > Solid waste > Landfill > Unclassified | place...
GCCTCAAACACTTTCGCCGCTTCGCAACCCGTTATGATCGCCGAACCATCCACTTCGCCGGCTTCGTACACCTCGCCGCCGCAATGATCTGGCTACGATGAATGTCGATCGGCGCTAGCAGATGCACGGAAAAATTTGCATCCCCCCTTGTCTTTCCGTTCGCCGGATGGGTTGCGTTATCCCCCTCAAATGTTCTAGACGCCCGGGCTTACACAAAGTGGACTCGTAGCTCAGTCGGTAGAGCAACGGACTTTTAATCTGTAGGCCCCGGGTTCGAATCCCGGCGAGTCCACCACTTTTTTCAAAACGTTATCAGCGCAGGGCCGCAAAGCGGGATGGCTGAAAGCGGCTCATGGCATTCCTATAGCAATCACGGGAATGGATTTCGCGCATCGCGTCGGATTCCCGGGTCATGGGCAATATTCTCCGGCGTCCGACCATTCTTCATCGTGGCGGTCCCGGTTCCTCGACGGAAGTCGGGGAAACTTTTTGTTGCCGGGTGAGTTTTCCTTCCACTGCTCCGCCAGTTCCATGCGCCAGAGCACAGGAGAGAATGATGCCCGCCACCCAGACTGCGACGAAGTCGTCCAAAGCCCGGCCCGCCTCGAAGACAGCCCGCAAGACAGCGCGGTCGGCCGCCAAGCCCGTCGATGCGATCAAACTCCTTAAAGACGATCACAAGGAGGTGAAGGCCTGGTTCAAGCAGTATGAGGATATTGAAGACGATGGGGAGAAACAGGCGCTCGCCACCAGGATTTGCCAGGCGCTGACCGTTCATGCCCAGATCGAAGAAGAAATTTTTTATCCTGCCGTTCGTGAAGCAATCAACGATGATGATCTGCTCGATGAAGCGGAAGTTGAGCATGCGAGCGCCAAACAGTTAATCAGTGAGATTCAAGCGATGAAGGTCGGCGACAGGCTGTTCGACGCGAAGATTCTCGTACTTGGAGAATATGTGGCTCATCATATCGATGAGGAGGAAAGTGAAATGTTCCCGGAGTGCCGCGACAGCGACCTCGACCTCAAGGAGTTGGGCGCCAGGCTTTCGAAACGAAAAACGCAGCTGATGGCGCGGGCAGGTTAACCTCGACATCAGGCGGGCTTACTGCATCTCATGCTTGGGCCCGCCACCTCGCCCGTTACCAAATCAGAACTTTGTGTAACCGGGATGCTCCTTGCGTCGCTGATCCTCATCGTTCATCTTGCGATCGTCGCCTTTAATATTTTTGGGCTGATTGTCATACCGCTGGGCGCGTGGCGGGGCTGGGCGTTCGTGCATTATCCGGTCTGGCGGTTGTTGCATCTCGGTTCTCTGGCGGTTGTGGCGGTACAGGCCGCGTTCGGTCAGGCCTGTTTTCTCACGATCTGGCATGCGGACCTCAGCGGTCAGCAGTCGGATACGCCGATGATCATGGCCTGGATCAATAATCTTATCCTCTGGCCGCTGCCGATGTGGATGTTCGCCATCGGCTATCTGCTGATATTCCTGTACGCTCTGGCGCTTGTACGACTGGTGCCGCTCAAGTAGCGGCGCATCGGCGCGGCTGTCATTGCGGTCTGCGGTTTCAGACATTAGTCTGCAGCCCGCTACATCGCGTTCGGGAGGAAAAATGATATGATCGAATTATTTGGCGGCCAGACGCCCAATGTTTTCAAACCCCTGATCATGCTCGAAGAAATCGGGGCCGAATATCGGCGTGTTCCTCTCGATATCTCCAGGGGTGAACAGTTCACGCCCGAATTCCTCGCTATAAGCCCCAATAATCGCGTTCCGGCCATCGTCGATCATGCCCCGGCCGATGGCGGCGCGCCGTTGTCGGTTTTTGAATCTGGCGCCATTCTTGTCTACCTTGCGGAAAAGAGCGGTAAATTTCTGCCCGTCACGCCGCGCGAACGCGTACCGGTTCTGGAATGGGTGATGTGGCAAATGGGTGGCCAGGGTCCGATGTCCGGTCAGGCCGGGCATTTCCGCAATTATGCTCCGGAAAAAATCCCCTATGGTATCGAGCGTTACACCAACGAAGTGCGCCGCCTGTATGGTGTGTTGGATAAACGGCTGAAAGACCGGGAATTCATCGCCGGTGACTATTCGATCGCCGACATGGCCTGCTGGCCGTGGATCGTCTTTCGCGACCACCATGGCATCGACCTCGCGGAATTTCCCGAAGTCGAACGCTGGTTTGCCGCAATCCGGCAGCGGCCGGCGGTCCAGCGAACGCTCGGCGATTATGTCGCCCCGGCGCCGCAATCCTTCACCGATGAAGAACTCGCCATCCTGTTCGGGATAAAAAAATGAGCGCTCCCGCCTGGGCAAGCGTGGATGCGGCCCGCGCCGCATCCGGTCTCCGCCTTGTGTTGGGCCGGGCGATACCGGGGCCATGGAGCGTGGCGGCGCGGGCGATTTTTGAACTCAAGGGCATACCCTATATCGCCGTTCCGCACGACGCCGGTATGCCCAACGACGAAGTGCGCGAATGGACTGGCCAGGCGTCGGCTCCCATCGCCGTCCTCGATAATGACCGCCCGCGCGCCAACTGGTCGGAAATTTTGCTGTTGGCGGAAACACTGCAGCCCGAGCCGCCGCTCATCCCCGCCGATCCGCGGCAACGCATGGAAATGTTTGGCCTTGCCCATGAAATCTGCGCGGAAGACGGGCTGGGATGGGTGCTGCGTGCGCTGCTGTTTGCCATGCAGGCAGAAGCCGGTAGTCTTGCCATGCCGACACTGTTGGCGAAATATGGTTCACGTCACACCATCGCCCATTACAGCAGGCGTCTTAATGAAGTCATCGGATTGCTTGCAGAGCTTCTGACCGCACAGAAATGCGTTGGCAGCCGGTATTTCGTAGGCGACCGTCTGAGCGCAGCCGATATCTATTGGGCCGCCTTTTCCAATCTGTTGCATCCGATGGCTCCCGAAGCCTGCATCATGCCCGATTTCGTTCGCGAGATTCCGGCGCAGATCGCACCGCATCTCCTTGCGCCGCTATCCCCGGCGCTGATCGCGCATCGCGATTATGTCGTCGACACATATATCCAGACGCCGATCTGCATGTGAATGTGTCGCTGGCACAGCCTGTGGCGGAGGTAAACAGGCGCAATGGATAATCTGGCGCATACCCTGGCCGGAGCGGCGTTGGGGGAGGCCGGGCTGAAAAAGAAAAGCGGCCTTGGCCTTGCCACCTTGATTATCGCTGCAAACCTGCCCGATATCGACGCGCTCGGACTGCTGGCTGGAGAAAATCTTGCATGGCGCCGTGGCTGGACCCACGGACCGCTGGCGCTGGTCATATTGCCTGTGCTGCTGACCGGCGCAATGATGGCTTTCGACCGTTGGCAGTCGTGGCGCGGCACACGCCCGACGACCCGCCCGCCGGTCAGACCGGGCTGGCTGCTGGCGCTCGCCTGTATTGGTCTTCTGTCCCACCCGTTCCTCGATTTTCTCAACACTTATGGCATCCGCTGCCTGATGCCTTTTTCAAACCAGTGGTTTTACGGCGATGCGCTGTTCATCATTGATTTGTGGGTATGGAGCGCATTGGGGCTGGGTATCTGGCTGGCGCGACGGCGGCACAGACGCCAGGAGCGTCGCCCCGGGCATCCCGCGTTGGTATCGCTGCTGTTGGTCCTGGGTTATTCGGCGGGGATGGGCACCGCAAGCCTTGCCGCGCAAGGGTTTGTCGCGCGGGAGGTGGCCGCCCGGGGCCTCGGCTCCCCGGTTCGTGTTGTAGCGAGCCCGGTCCCTGTCGATCCGTTTCGGCGGAAGATTGTGGCGGATATGGGCGACATCTATCACTTCGGCGTTTTAAGCTGGTCGCCCGCGCCACGCCTGACGCTTGATCCCGACCCGGTGCCAACGCAGATGAACGATCCGGCCATTGCCCGCGCCGGTCGGGAAAAACATGTCGCGGATTTTCTCTACTGGTCGCGCTTGCCATTCGCCACCATCGAGCGGTCGCCGGGCCAGGCGCGGGTCACAATTGGCGATGCGCGTTACAATCGCTGGCCGGATGATGGGCCGTTTACCGTCCGCGCGACCGTCCCCGATCAAGACCGATCGCGCGCCACACTGCCCACAGGCCGAGCACGAGACCAGCGCTGAGGATGACAGTATAGAATATAGCGCCATCTTTGGGCGGCCCATGCACCACATGGTCGACCGTCGGCACCAGCAGCGTCACTGCCAGGCCGCAAAACATCCCCCATCCGGCGGCAAATATCGTGGCACGCGGGCGCGCCGCCGCCAACAGTAGGGCGGCCGATACGAACAGTTCATCGAATGCCAGCGGCACGAAGCGCGCGTCGCCCCACCAGCGGGCGATTTCGCCACCGCCCAATAAAAGACCGACAACAAGCGTGATGATGCGAAGCGGTTTCATGATTGTCGTGCAGAAAGTAACAGCGTCGGCATGACGTGTTGAATACTGACCCGGCAGCCGACGCTGTCCGTCAAGTTCACCCGCGACCGATTTCGATTTTGCGGGTACGAGCCTGGACTTTTTCGTCCTTGCCCAGCGCAACCGTCAGAACGCCATCCTTGAACTGCGCGGTAATCTGGTCCTCGTCCACATCGTCCGGCAGCGTAATCTGGCGACGGAACGAGCCATAGCGGCGCTCGCTGAAAACCGAATCCTTTTCCCTGGTTTCGTGTTCTTCCTTTTTCTCGCCCGCGATGCACAGAACGCCGTCCGCCACACTGACATCCACGTCCTGCTCGCTGAGACCGGGAAGTTCGGCGGTGAGACGGTAGCTTTTTTCATCGTCGACGAGTTCAACGGCGGGGAACAGCCCGCCTCCGGAGCGTCCGCCAAAATTGAAGAGATTGGATGCCGGACGGGGAAAATCTTCGAACAGGCGGTCGATCTCGGTGCGCAGCCAGTCCATCGGCGAGGCCACGCCGGAACGTTCGCGGAACGGGGAAAGGGATTGTCCTCTTGGCGTCGAAACCTTTGGTTCTTCACTCATGGCGCATCTCCTTCAAAGCACGGACCCGGAGTGGACAGCAGGCGCGCTCTCACGCCCGTTCGTCGGCTCGGGCAGCTTCGAGATTATGGACAGTCTGGCGGCATTGCAAGCGGGGGACGGGCTCATCCGGACAAGGCGTCAGTCTTGTCCGCCGCTCTGATGCTGACAGGCGACCTTTCCGTCAGGATGCACGCATCCGTTGTTTATCTTCCCGGTCGATGGCCAGCAGCGAAACGCCCCTGGTCTCCCGCATATAGAGCGCGGCACCCAGACTGACAGCGCCGGCGATCATCACATAAATGGCGATGGGCCTCCAATCGTCATAGCCGCGCAGCAGCGCGGTGCCGATCAGCGGGGCCCATGATCCGGCGAAGATCGCGGTTACCTGATAGCCGAGCGACACGCCGGAATAACGCATGCGGGTGGGAAACATTTCCGCCATGATCGCCGGCTGGGCCGCATACATCAGCGCATGCACGATCATTCCGCCAAAGATTGCCGCAAGAATGATAGCTGCATTGTGCGTATCGAACATCGGAAAGGCGAGAAACGGCCAGACCATCGTAAGCGTTGCGCCCGCAATATACACAGGCTTGCGCCCGATCCGGTCAGCTGCCCGGCCTACAAACGGAATAACCATAAAATGCAAGATATGCGCAAAGAACAGCAGCGTCAGAATTTCGGTAGTATCCACCCCGATATGGGATAGATAGGTAATCGAGAAAGTTACCACCATATAGTAGAGAATATTCTCGGCAACACGCAGGCCCATGGCGGTAAATACACCGCGCGGGTACCGGCGGAATACTTCCACCATCCCGTAGCCCGCGTCCGCGCGTTCTTCTGCTTCTGCTTTGGCAGCCTCGAAAATCGGTGAATCAGACACCCGGGTACGGATATAATAGCCGATGATAACAATCACGACCGACATCCAGAAACCGACGCGCCATCCCCACGAAAGGAAGGCCTCGTCGGAGAGTGTCGCGGAAAGCACCAGCAGCACGATGGTCGCCAGCAAATTGCCGAGCGGGACGCCGGCTTGTGGAAAGCTGCTCCAGAAGGCCCGGCTATGATTCGGACTGTTTTCCGCCACCAGCAGCACCGCGCCGCCCCATTCGCCGCCGAGCGCAAATCCCTGGATGAAGCGCAGCAGTACCAGCAGGGCCGGAGCCCAATAGCCGATACTGTCGAAAGTCGGCAGGCACCCCATCAGGAAAGTGGAAACGCCGATCAGGACAAGGCTGAATTGCAACAACGATTTGCGACCGAGGCGGTCGCCAATATGTCCGAACACAATACCGCCGAGCGGGCGCGCGATGAAACCCACGGCATAGGTTGCGAACGCGGCGATGATGCCGTCGAGTTCATTGCCCGTCTGCGGGAAGAACAGCTTGCCGAAAACGAGTGTCGCCGCCGTTCCGTAGAGGAAAAACTCATACCATTCGACAATGGTGCCAGCCATCGATGCGCCTACAACCTTGCGGAGATAGGGCAGGTCGGCGGTTTGTTCGTGTTTCATCCATTCATCCCCCAGCCAAGGCGGGATTCTGTGCGCCGGGCTTTTTTCGATTGCAAGCCTGTCCAGTCATTAAAAAATCCACGGCCATGGCCGTTTTCCGGCGCATGGCAACAAATGTTCTCACCGCGCTTGGCGCCGGGTCCGGCATGGATGTGCAAAATCTGGTCAGTCAGCTGGCGGATGCCGAACGCGCGCCGATGCAGGAACTGCTGGATAATCGCCAGACAGCGGTGGAGGCGCGGATTTCGGCGCAAGGATCGTTCCGTGCGGCTCTGGATGCGCTGACCGGTGCATTGCACTCGCGGGTGTCTTCGGGGGCGCTTTCGGGAATTGCGTCAGTATCGGACCCAACAATCATCGGCATGACGGTGGAGCCTGGCACGATCGTTACCCGCCAAAGCATCGAGGTGAAGCAATTGGCGCGCGCCCAGACGCTATCGTCCGCACCGGTCGCCGATGCAGCAGCGGCGATTGGTTCGGGAACGCTCACTATCCGCTTCGGCGCGGTTGCGGGGACAGACACCGCCACCGGTTTCACGCCCGCCGGTCTCGACGATCTGGTCGTGACCATCGCGCCGGGCAAAGACAATCTGTCCGGCATCCGGGACGCCATCAACGCGACAGCGGTGGATTCCGGCATGCCGGTGCGCGCCACCATCGTTTCCGATGCGGACGGGCACCGGCTGATGTTGCGCGGCGCGACGGGCGCGCAATCCGGTTTTGTCATCGAGACGGCGGGCGATGCAGCGCTGGAACAATTCGCCTTCAACGCGGATACGGCGGGCGGCATGGAGCGCAACCAGACGGCGCTGGACGCGGAAATCGCTCTCGACGGCCTGACCTTGAAGAGGGACAGCAATAATATCAAGGATTTGATCCCCGGTGCAACGCTAACGCTGGGGAAAGCTGCGCCCGGCATGGCGGTGCTGGTGTCGGCGGATCGCTCCCCCGTGGAACTGGCGGAAACGGTCCGCGATCTGGCGGGTGCGCTGACGGAACTGGTATCCATCGGCCGGCAGTTGAGCGCAAGCGCCACCGATACTGCATCGGCTGGCGCGTTGGCATCTGACAGCCATACGCGCCGGGCGCTGGCCAGCCTTGCGCAACTCGGCAGCGCGCAGTTGCTGGATGCGGATGGCGACAAGCCAACGCGGCTGGCTGAAATCGGTCTGAAAATCGACCGCACCGGCAGCTATTCCATCGATGAAAAACAGTTGCTGAAAGCCGTGGCGGATCATCCCGCACAGGTGGAAAAACTGATCGGCGCGCTGGCGCAAAAGGCAAGCTGGGCGGACAAGGGTGGCCCGCTGGCGCAAATCACCAGCACCTTCGCGCTCGCCGTCGATGGCGCCAATGGCCAGAAAACCGCACTGCAACGCGAGCAGCAGTCCATTACCGAAGCGCGGGTGCGGCTGGATGCGCGCATCGAACGCTATCGTACGACAATGACAGTACAATTCTCCGCGCTGGATCGTTCGGTCGGCCAGTACAGGGCGATGCAAGGCTTCTTGCAGCAACAGATTGATATGTGGACGAAAGCCGGAAAATCATGACGCAGCTCGCTACCGCCATGGACCGCCGCGCGGCGCTCGCTGGCTATCGCACCGTTTCGCTGGAAGCACGGGTGGCGGCAGCCGATCCGCATACGCTCGTCGCCATGTTGTTTGAACGGTTGACGGCGCAACTGCGTGCGGCCCACGCAGCGGCTCAGGATCATGACAACAGCGCCCGACTGCGGGCGACGGAGCGCGCGCTGGCGATCGTCGATAACCTCGATGCCACGCTGGATCAGAAGCGCGGTGGCGCGGCGGCGCGGCATCTGCACGATCTCTATCTGCTGCTGCGCGAAAAATTGCTGGCTGGCGACGCCGCAGGTCTGGGGCAGGCGGTCGACTCTGCCGTGAACATTACGGCGGCCTGGCGGCAGATAGCCCCACAAGTTCGTTAAAAGTTTTCGTTCCCCACCTGTTCCCTTTTTCCTGTCATCCCGCTATCAGCAGCAGCATGACCGACCTGTTCTCCGGCGCGGCGGACGAGCCGCGTGGCTATGACGCGCATGCAATCGAAGTGCTGGAGGGACTTGAACCGGTCCGTCGGCGGCCCGGCATGTATATTGGCGGCACCGATACCCACGCGTTGCATCACCTGGCCGCCGAAATCATCGACAATGCAATGGACGAGGCCGTCGCCGGCCATGCAACACGCATCGAAGTGACGCTGGAGGCGGACGGCACATTAATCGTGTCGGATAATGGCCGGGGCATTCCCATCGACCCGCACCCGCGCTTTCCGGACAAATCGGCGCTGGAAGTGATTCTGACCATGCTGCACTCCGGCGGGAAATTCGCCGCCGGGGCCTATTCTACTTCTGGCGGTCTGCATGGTGTCGGCATTTCGGTCGTCAATGCCCTGTCGGATGCGATGACCGTGGAAGTGGCGCGTAACCGCACGCTATGGCGGCAGAGATTTTCGCGTGGGCATCCGCAAGGTCCGCTGGAGAATGCCGGTGCAGCCCCTAACCGGCGCGGCACGACCGTATCATTCCACCCGGACCCCGAGATTTTCGGCAGCGAGCGCTTCAATCCGGGCCGCCTGTATCGGCTGGCGCGTTCCAAGGCCTATTTGTTCGGCGGCGTCGAAATTCGCTGGCGGTGTGCGCCGGAACTGGCGTCGGAAAATGTGCCCGAAAGTCAGAGTTTTATTTTCCCCGGCGGCCTTGCCGATCATTTGACGGAACAGGTGGGCGAGGAAGCAACCGTCACCAACGAACCGTTCATCGGGCGTGTGAAGCTCGCCGACGGCGAGGTCGAATGGGCATTGCACTGGACCGTCGCCGGAGACGGTCATGCAAGCTGGTATTGCAACACCATTCCGACACCCATGGGCGGCACGCATGAAGCCGGATTTCGCAGCGCTATTCTGAAAGGGTTGAAAGGGTTTGCCGGGCTGATCGGCCAGAAAAAAGCCGCCGATCTCAGCGCGGACGATGCGCTTTCGGGTGCGGAAATCCTGTTGTCGCTGTTCATGCCGCAGCCGCAATTCCAGTCGCAGACGAAAGATCGCCTGTCTTCGCCGGAAGCGCAGAAAATGGTCGAGAATGCGGTGAAAGACCATTTCGACCATTGGCTGGCGGCGGATCAGGAACGCAGCCGCACGCTGCTGGCCTTTGCAACGGACCGGATGGATGAGCGCCTTGCCCGCCGACAGCAAAAGGAAGAAAAGCGCAAAACCGCCACTAATTCCCGCAAGCTGCGTTTGCCAGGAAAGCTGACCGATTGCGCCAATTCCGCCCGTGATGGCACGGAGCTTTTCATTGTCGAGGGCGATTCGGCGGGCGGTTCGGCGAAACAGGCGCGCGACCGCAAGACCCAGGCGATATTGCCCATTCGCGGCAAGATTCTGAACGTCGCTTCCGCCACCGCCGCCCGCATCAGCGCCAATCAGGAAGTGGCGGACATCGCCATGGCGCTGGGCTGTGGCACGAAAGACCGGTACCGCGACGATGCGCTGCGTTATGACCGTATTGTCATCATGACCGACGCCGATGTGGATGGCGCGCATATCGCCACCCTGCTGATGACCTTTTTCTTCCAGGAAATGCCGGGGCTGGTGAAAGCCGGGCGGTTGTATCTGGCGCAGCCGCCGCTCTATCGTCTGTCCGCCGGTTCCGAAGTCGCCTATGCGCGGGACGATGCGGAGCGGGAGCAGATGATGCGTCATCGCTTCAAGGGGAAAAAGGTGGAAGTGGGCCGGTTCAAGGGCCTGGGCGAAATGGCCCCGCAGCAATTGCGCGACACCACGATGGACCCGCGCCGCCGCACCCTGGTGCGCGTGACGCTGCCGACCGGGCATCAGGAACAGCATCAGGTGCGCGAACTGGTGGACCGGCTGATGGGCCGGGTACCGGAACATCGCTTCCAGTTCATTCAGGCAAATGCTACCGCTGTCGCCGCGGAAGAGATCGACGCGTAATCGCGGCAAGGGAAGGCAGAATTATGCGGGCGTTCATCCTGGCACTATTGTTGCTTCCTGCGCCCGCGCTGGCGAAAACGGCGGTGCCGCCACCTGAATATGCTTATGTACAAGGCCGGCTGGCAGCGGCGGATCAGCAACTGCACACGGCCGCCAGCCTGTTCGCCACAATCCCGGCCGAAGATTCGGACCGGCGGCTGAAACACCGGCAGTTCGATATTGCGCTGCTGGATGGCGAAAAAAAAGCCGTGGTGCGGCTTGCGGAAGACATCATCGCCGCCGGTCCGCAGGAAGGCGACTCCGGACTGGCGGTCGCCATCGCCAATTCGCTGGTGTCGCTGGCGCGGTTGGCGGTGGCGGCAGGGGACCGGGACTGGCGGACATATGATCGCGTGCTGGCAGGTTATGCCGAACCGCAGCAACGCTGGGGAGAAATCAGCGCCGTCCTCCGTCAGATTCTCGGGGCATGGGGCCTGGCTGCGGATCGCGACTATGATGCCGCGTTGGCGCTGCTCGGCCCGGCGGAAACGGCGGCGGCGCATTCTTATCTTGCCGAACATCGCGCCCATATCCTGGCGCTGGCGAAACGATGGCCCGAAGCTGCAACTGCCTATAGCGAAATGCTGGCTACCGAGGGCGCGGATATTCCCCGTTTGCGAATTGCCGCTGCCGCCGCCGCGCTGGAGGCCGGGCGGGATGATCCCCAATGGCGCGAACGCGGCATCGCGCTGATCGCGGGTGGCCCGGCGCATGATCCGCTGCTGGATATCGCCCGCGCCCGCATCGCCAACGATCCGGACATGCGCGGCCGGAAACTGGGCAGCGTGATCACCCGGCCCGAACAGGGGGTGGCGCAATTGTTGCTTCGGGTTAGCATTGATCTCGGACGGGGGAGGGCGGTGCCGCCGGCGCTCGGCTTTGCGCGCCTTGCAACCTTCGCCGATCCGGATCTGCCGGAAGCATGGTTCGTCAGTTCGGGCTTGTTGATGCGGCTGGATCGTGCGGAACTGGCGCTCGCTGCCCTGGAGCCAGCACAGAAAATGGACGCACCCTGGGGGCGGATGGCGCGGGTGCAGCGTGCAGAAATTTTTGCGGCCCAGGAAAAATGGGATGAAGCGCGGGCAGCGTTGTTGGCCGAAGCGCAACGGCCTGATGCGGAAGCCGGGGACTGGACCCGCCTTGCGGACGTGGAACGCCGGGCGGGCAATTTCCCGGAAGCCGCAGAATATTTTAGCCGCGCTTTGGCTTTGGCCGGCGACAGTGACGCCGGGATGAAGGGGCAGATTTATTTCCTGCGGGGTTCGGCATGGGAACAGGCGGGCCAGTGGGAAAAGGCCGAGCCGGATCTGCGCCAGGCTCTTGCGCTGGATCCAGATAATCCCATCTATTTGAATTATCTTGGTTATTCGCTTCTGGAGCGTGGCATCAGGCTGGATGAGGGGCGGGAACTGGTGGCGCGCGCCTATGCTGGCGCGCCCGAAAATGGCGCGATCATCGATTCAATGGGCTGGGCGGCCTATATCACCGGCGACTATGCGACCGCCGTGCAACTGCTGGAAAAGGCGCGCGCCGCGGAGCCCGCTGACCCCACCGTCTCCGATCATCTCGGTGACGCCTATTGGCGCACCGGTCGCCGGATCGAGGCGCGCCACGCCTGGAATGCGGCGCGCGCGTTGAACCCATCGGAAAAGCAGGCGGCGGCGCTGGACGTGAAGCTGGATTATGGTCTGGATGTGGCCGAGAATCTGGCAGGGAAGGCGCAATAGCAGCCATTTTACCTGCCAACAAAACGGCTTGCCGCAATTGCACAACAATCTGGCGGCAAGATTTCAAACTTGTTAAGCCATGCGACACCCGCGTCGTGTAAGCAAATTGCGGCTATGCAAAACGAGTCCGAGGGAAACATCCGGGGACAATTGTCCCGGCGGCAGGCGGTAGGCCTGGGTTTGGCCGCGTTACTGACGCCCGGTCATGCGTTGGCAGCGGGTAAAGGGCTGAAATTCGGCCAGCCACAGGCGTTTTCGTGGGAATGGCTGCAAAATCATGCGCTGGCGCTGGCCAGTCGCCCCTATGTCAAACCCCGCCGGATCGATGCGGCGGCGGCGATCGATTATGACGCGCTGAATCATATTCACTATCGCGCCGATGCCGAACTTTGGCGCGGGCGCGATGAGGGTGCGGTGCGCTTCTTTCCTTTAAGCGTCACGGCGCGGGAACCGGTGACAATTTCCGTCGTCGAACGCGGTGCGGCGCGGGAAATTCTCTGGTCTCCGGACTTGTTCGATACACCGGCCAACAACCCGTTGCGCAAGTTCATCGGAGACAAGGGCGGTTTCGCCGGTTTCCGCGTAATGAATCCTTCCGGCGTCGGAGACTGGCTGGCATATCTCGGCGCGTCCTATTTCCGCTCCGCCGGGCCGCTCGATCAATATGGGCTGTCGGCGCGGGCTATCGCCGTTGATGTCGCGCTGCACACGGTAGAGGAATTTCCGCTGTTCACGCATTTCTGGCTGGAACAGCAGCCCGATACCACGCTGATCTATGCGCTGCTCGATGGCCCGCGCATGGCGGGGGCCTGGCGTTTTGTCGTCCGCCACGCAGGTGACGAGGTGGTGCAGGACGTCAGTGCGATGGTTTTCTTGCGCGATGATGTGGCGCGCCTTGGTCTCGCCCCCTTGACCAGCATGTACTGGTATGGCGAGACGGAACGCGGCCCGCGCACCGACTGGCGACCGGAAGTTCATGATTCCGATGGCCTTTTAATGCATAATGGCCGGGATGAGTGGTTGTGGCGACCGTTGCGTAACCCGTCCGCGCTGAAGATCAACGCCTTTGTCGATAATAATCCGCGCGGTTTTGGCCTGATGCAGCGGGACCGCGTTTACGGACATTATGAAGATGATGGTGTGTTCTACCACAAACGGCCCTCGCTATGGGTGGAGCCGCAAGGCGATTGGGGCGAAGGCGCGGTCGAACTGGTGGAAATTCCGACCGTCAGCGAGGTCGACGATAATATCGTTGCTTTCTGGCGTCCGGCGAATCCGGCGAAAAAAGGCCAGCGGCTGGATTTCCATTACCGGCTGCGTTGGCTGAAAGACGAGCCTGATCATTCTCCGCTGGCGCGCGTCGTCGCCACCCGCAGCGGCCTGGGCGGTATTCCCGGCGCGCGGGCACAGGAAGATGTGCTGAAACTGGTCGTCGATTTCGAGGGACCGGGGCTGAAAGGCCTTGGCCGGAACAGTGGTGTCGATGTCGATATTCTGACGATCCTTGGAAAAGTGGTCGCTCATTCTATCTATCCGGTGGTGGAACGGGATGGCCGTTGGCGGTTGATGCTGGATGTTGTCCCCGAACCGGGCGCGACGATGGATTTGCGCGCCACCCTGCATCACGACGGAAAGCCACTGAGCGAGACATGGCTTTATCAGGTGACACCATGACCATGAATAGCGATATGCCGCCTTTGGCGAAGCTGGAGATGCCCGTCAGGGCATGGAGCGAAGCGCCGGAAACGCCAGTGCCGAAACCGTCGACGTCGCCGCTCGATATCGGCTGGCGGCGGGCAATTCTGATCGGGATGACCCTGTTGGTCGGTCTGCTCGGCGGCATGGAGATCGTGCGGTCGGTCAGCGATGGTGGCATCGACTGGCGCGAATGGCTGGTGATTGCGCTGTTCGTGCCGTTGTTCACATGGATCAGCTTCGGCTCGCTTTCGGCGCTGATCGGCTTTTTGCAGTTGATGCAGGGCAATCGATCCTGTGATTTCCCGCTGCGCGACGCGACCGGCAAACCGGAAGGGCGGACCGCTGTGCTGATGCCGGTTTATAACGAAGATGTCGAAGCCGTATTCGGGCGCATCCGCCGTATGGGAGCGTCACTCGGCAACCGTGCCGACCAGTTCGATTTCTTCATTCTCAGTGATTCCGGACCCGAAAATGGCGCGCTGGAATATCGCGCCTTTCTGAAATTGCGCAGCGAGATGGTCCCGCGCCTTTATTACCGTCGGCGCGCCGTCAATCATGAGCGCAAACCCGGCAATGTGGCGGACTGGGTGCGCAAGCATGGCGCGGCCTATCCCTATATGCTGGTGCTGGATGCGGACAGTGTGGTTTCGGGCGACACCATGGTGCGGCTGGCGAAAACGATGGACAGTAACCGCCAGGTGGGGCTGATCCAGACGATCCCGACTGTCGTGAATGGCCGAACCCTGTTCGCCCGCTGGCAGCAGTTCGCCGGACGGCTCTATGGCCCCATCGCGTCCGCCGGGCTGATGTGGTGGTCAGGCTCGGAAGCGAGTTTCTGGGGTCATAACGCCATCTTGCGCACGGCGGCTTTCGCCGAAAGCTGCGGCCTTGCGCCGCTTTCCGGCAAGGAGCCGTTCGGCGGCGCGATTCTCAGCCACGATATGGTGGAAGCCGGTCTGCTGCGCCGTAATGGCTGGGCCGTGCATATGGCCGAAGCCGATGAAAGTTTCGAGGAATATCCGCCGACACTCGTCGATCACGCCAAGCGTGACCGCCGCTGGTGCCAGGGTAATCTTCAGCACGTACGGCTGTTCAACACGCCCGGTCTGCACTGGGTTAACCGGTTGCAATTGCTGATGGGCGCATCCGCCTATCTCACCTCGCCGCTGTGGCTGTTCCTGCTGATCGCGGCGATCGTGCACCATTATACGACGGGCGCCGGCGTCGCCCCGTCGCCCTGGTTGCTGGGCGCGACCCTGATCATTCTGTTTGCGCCGAAAATTCTGGCGGCGATCTGGGGGCTGGCCCGCCGCGATCGCGCCGAAGGCTTTGGCGGGCGCAGCGGCATTGTCGCCAGCGTTATGTTGGATATTCCCCTGTCCATTCTCACCGCGCCGTTGATGATGCTGACGACGACCATGATGATTCTCGACATCTTGCGCGGCCGCAAGAGCGGCTGGGCGCCGCAACGGCGAGACGTGGACGGCATCGCGCTGTCCGAAGCGCTGCAGCATTATCGCTGGCATCTGGGCGTGGGCGCGGTGATGGCGCTGCTGTCCATCGCGGGCGGCGGCGCGCTGGGCTGGATGATGCCGGTTGCCATCGGGCTCGTGGTCAGCCCGCTGGTGGCGGTTTCCACGTCGCGCACGGCGACAGGAACCTGGCTGGCGGAGGGCGGCGTGTTTCTGATCCCCGAGGAAGCAATGGAATCGCGCCGCAAGCTGCTGGGCGAGCGGGCGGCAGCGCCCGTGGTGGCGCAACCGCTTACGGGCAAGGAATATATTGCGATGGTGACGGGCGTGCTGCGCGGGGGCGTTACCGCCGCCGCGCAGCGCTTGCGCTATCGCTGAACATCGCGACTGCCCACAGCGCCAGCCCGCCAAGCGCCAACATCGCGCCCACATAGCCGCTGCCGGTGTGAAAACCATGACCTGCGGCAATCGCGAGACCTGCGGCCCAAGGGCCCAGCGCGTTGGCGAAGTTGAAGGCGCTATGGTGCAATGCTGCCGCCAGGGTCTGCGCGTTTCCTGCCACATCCATCAGCCGCCCTTGTAGCGGCACGCCGAAAGATGCGGTGCAGCCAATCAGGAAAACGACCGGGGCGAGGGTCCACAGGCTACCGGCGGCGGATGGGTAGAGAGCCAGCATCACCGCCGACAACAGCAGACATCCACCGACTGTTGGCATCAGCGCCTTGTCCGCCGCCCAGCCGGTGACCAGCGTTCCTGCCGTCATCCCGAGGCCAATGAGCGCAAGCATCGGCGGAATGGTGGCAGCGGACACTTGCGTGACAGAAAGCAGGGTGGACGCGAGATACGTGTAGCAGGCGAATATCCCCCGAAACCGACTGCGCCGATGCCCAGCGTCAGCCAGATCTTGCCGTTTTTCAGCGCCGATAATTCAGCCAGCGGGCCGACGCCTTCCGGCACCGGTTGCCGCGGCGCAAACAGAAAAACCAGGATGGCCGTCACCAGCGCCAGCAAGGCCACCAGCGCGAAACCCCAGCGCCAGCCGAAAATCTGGCACAGCGCATTGACCACAGGTACGCCTGTGACGGTCGAAATCGTCAATCCCAGCATGACGAGCGACATGGCCTGCGCGCGTCGGTGACGGGACACGAGGCTGGCGGCCATCAGCGCCGCGACACCGAAATAGGCCCCATGCGGGAAGCCGGCGAGAAAACGAAAAGCCAGCATCGTCGGATAATCCGGGGCGAGCGCCGACAGGGCATTACCCAGCCCGAACAGCAGCATCAGCCCGATAAGCAGCCGGTGGCGCGGTATCCGCGCGCCCGACACAGCAAGGATCGGCGCGCCAATCACCACCCCCAACGCATAAACGCTGATCACATGACCTGCCGTCGCCTCGCTCACGCCCAGATCGGGCGCGAAGAAGGGCAAGAGGCTCATCGTGGCAAATTCGGTGGTTCCGATGGCGAAGCCGCCCATGGCCAGAGCGAACAGAACCAGCGCCGGGTGTGCGTTTTGCCGGTCGGCCTTCATATCAGCGGCGCCAGCGCCAGAATTAGCGCGGTGGTGACGGCGGACAGCGCCATGCCAATACCGGAAAATGTGCCGGCCACTTCCGAAACCTCGAACGCGCGGGCGGTGCCGATGCCGTGAGCGGCGATGCCGGTGGCAAGGCCCCGGGCACGCGGATCGCTTACGCTGAGCGCATTTAACAGGGGCGTCGCCGCCATCGCGCCCACCAGACCACTGGCGACCGCAATGATCGCCGCGAGCGACGCGATGCCGCCCAATCCCGTGGCCAGCGCGATTGCGACCGGCGTTGTCGTGGAGCGGGGAGCAAGCGACGCCAAAACTTCCGCCGGCGCGCCAAACGCCCAGGCGATGCCGACGGCGCTGACCACCGCTGTGCATGTGCCCGCAAGCAGCGCTGCCAGCAACGGCTTCACGACAGCCCGGACGAGCGAAAGATGCCGCCACAAGGGCACCGCCAGCGCTACCGTTGCCGGGCCAAGCAGAAAGGTCAGCAGCGCCGTATCGTCAGCATAAACCGCATAGGGTGTATCGGTCAGCAGCAAAATCGCGATCAGCGCCGGGGTGGAAAGAATCATCGGATGCGCCAGGGGATGGCGACGCAAACGGCGGGAGAGCGCATCGGCGGCGGCGAATACCGCCAGCGTCACCGCCAGCCACAGCAAGGGCGTATCCGTCATCGTGCTGTTCTTGCCGCCACCCACTGGAACACCAGTGCACTGACTGCCAGTGTCAACAGGGTGGAAATGATCATCGCCGCCACAATCACCAGCACCTGCGACGGCAGCAACGACCCATGCTCCATGATGCCCACCGCGGACGGCAGGAACATGATCGTCATATGGCCAAGCAGCCAGCCGGATATTTCAGTCAGGGTCGGGCGGGGGCGTGGTCGCAGCAGCAGCCACAGGAACAGCAGCGCCATGCCAAGGACCGCCCCCGGCAGCGGCAGACCGAGAATCCGGTGCAAAATCTCGCCGGCAAGCTGGCAAAGCAGAAGAAGAGCGATAGTCTGGATCATCTTGCGGGTTTCCGTACACAGAAAAACAGGGCAGGGCCCTGTTCCGCCGTGGCCCGTATGCGCCGGGCCGCGACTGGCGGGATGGACCGACGCTTGCCGGAGCCTTAGGAATCCCGCAAGCACAGCGCAAGGGACAGTGGCTCGATGGATGATCGCATGGCTCAGGACGGACCGGGCACGGACGCGCAACCGGATGCGGCGGAAACGATACCGTCCGGTTCCGGCCTGCGGACCACGATCATCCTCGCCGGCTTCATTGTGCTGGGCGTATTGACGATTCTGTATGCGCAAGGCATCCCGCCATTCACCCGCACCGTGCAGGTAACCGAGCAGGCCGAAGTACGCGGCGAAACCACCATCATTGCCCCCCGGATCGACGGCTATGTTACCGAATTACTGGTGGAAGATTTCCAGCGCGTGAGCGCCGGCAATATTCTGCTGCGGCTGGAAGACAGCATCTATGCGCAAGAAGTGGAACGGGCGCGCGGCAATGTGCAGATTGCGCTGGCGGCGCTGCGCAATTCCGAACAGGGCGAACGCGCGGGTAAGGCGGGGGTTTCCGGCGCGCAGGCACGTCTGGAAGCAGCACAGGCGCAGCTGACGCAGGCGCAAGCCAATATGCAGCGCATCGAGATGCTGGCGGGGCAGGGCTCGATTTCCGCGTGGGAGCGTGATGCGGCAAAGGCTGATCTGGTCCAGAGCGCGGCGGCAGTGACGGAAGCGGAAGCACGGGTAGTGGCTGCAGAACAGCAGGTGGAAGGTGTCACCGTCGGGCGCGGCGGGTTGCTGGCGACGGTCGATGCGGCACGGGCGGAATTGCGGCTGGCGGAAATCAACCTGGCCAATTGCGTGATCCGCGCGCCGATCGACGGGCAGGTGAGTGAAGTGGGCGCGCGGCTTGGCCAATATGTGACCGCTGGCACGGCGCTGATGGGCCTCGTCTCTGAACAGATGTGGGTGATCGCCAATTTCCGCGAGGAGCAGACGGCGCGGATGCGGCGGGGCCAGTTCGTTGAAATCCGCGTGCCGGCGCTGGATGGCGCAAGGCTGGCGGGGCGGGTGGAGCAACTTGCGCCGGCGGCTGGCAATGCCTTTCTGGAAAGCCGTCCGGCTGGAACCGGTGGCGATTTTGGCAAGGTGCCGCAGCGGATTCCGGTGCGCATTCGCCTGGATCCCGATCAGCAGATGCTGGAGCGGTTACGCCCTGGCCTGTCGGTGGAGGCGCGCGTCGATACCGCCAGCGCGCCGGCCAAATTATGAAAAATTTTGCGGGCTCAGGCTTGCTGATGTTGCTGGCCGCATGCGTGAGCCAGGGGCCGCCAGGGGCGGATGCCTCCATCGCGCCGCCTGATCGCTGGCGCACGGATGCGGGCCCGGTAGCGCCGGTGGACCGTTACTGGTGGCGGCAATTCGGTGACCCGGTGCTGAACGATGTCGTGGAAACAGCGCTGGCCCATAATGATGATCTGGCCATGGCGACGGCACGGGTGGCAGAAGCGCGTGCCAGCGAGCGGGTGGGCCGCGCCGGCTTGATGCCGCAGGTGGCGGTCGGTGCGATCGGTGGCGGTGTACGCGATATCGGCGCATCGGATACGGGAGAAACGGAATGGCTGGCGCGTCCGCTGTTTATTGCGTCGTGGGAGGCGGATTTATTCGGTCGCTTGCATAACGAAGCCGATGCGGCGCAGTTATCGGCGGAAGCGGCGGTGGCTGCCCGGGACGCGATGGCGCTATCCATAGCTGCGGCGGCGGCGCGCGGCTATATTCTGCTCCGCGCGCTGGATCAGCAATTATGGATCTTGCGGCAGGCGCAGGGCGGGCGGGCGGAAGCCTTGCGTATTGCCCGCGATCAGGCGCAGGCCGGGTTGGTATCTGATCTGGTGTGGCGACAGGCGGAAGGCGAATATGCCGAAATCGCCCAACGCGCTGTCGCGGCCGAACTGGCCGTTTCCACCCAGGAACATGCGCTGAGCCTGTTGATGGGTACCCCACCGCAAACCATCGGGCGTGGACTGGAAGTGGCGGCGCTGGCGCGACCGGCTGTTCCCGCCGGGCTTCCCTCCGATCTGTTACGAAAAAGGCCCGACATTTCGGCGGCGGAATACCGATTGGCTGCGAGCGATGCGAATTTGGCTGCAGCGCGCGCGGCCTTTATGCCGCGTATCCACCTGACCGGCAGCGGCGGTCTCGCCCTGTCGGATCGGCTGGCTGATCCGATTGGCGTCTGGTCTTTGGGGGCAAGCATCCTTGCGCCAATCTTTGAAGGCGGTCGCTTGTCGGCCGGGCGCGATGCGGCGGCAGCGCGGCGCGATCAGGCGGCGTTTGCGTATCGCCGGGCGGTATTGATGGCCTTTCAGGAGGTGGAGGACAGCCTTGCCGCCGTCGCCCGTTTCGGCGAGCAGCGCACGCACGCGCAGGCGCGGAAAACGGCGTGGACGGCGGCGCTGCGCCATGCTCAAAACCGCGTGGAGGCGGGCTATTCCCCATATCTTGAACTGCTGGATGCGCAGCGCCGGCAGATAGATTCTGCTCTCGAACTGGTGCGGGCGGAGGCTGGCCAGTTGCTGGCGCTGGTGGCGTTGCACGAGGCGATGGGCGGCGGCTGGGGCAGCGACGGTGGAGCTACGGGATAAGCAGCCAGGCGAAGCCCGATGGTTCCAGCCGGATTTCCGTCTTCGTCATGGTTTGACCCCCGGCGGCAATGCAGCGGGCGTCGCTCGGCGGGTTCGGCCAGTGCGCGACCCGATCGGAAAGATTGAACAGGCACAGGATTGTTTCATCCGCCGCCGCGCGGGTGAAGGCCAGCAGGCCGGGTGGTGCGTCGTGGAACCTGATGTTGCCATATGCGATGGCGCGATGGCGTTTGCGTAAGCCGATGGCCGCACGATAGTCGGCCAGCACCGATCCACGCGATAGCTCCTGTACATCTGCCGACATGGCCAGATGTTCGGGTGGTAGCGGCAGCCATGGTGTGCCGGTTGTAAAGCCGCCGTTCGGCGCGTCTGCTTCCCATGGCATTGGCGTGCGGCAGCCGTCCCGCCCCTTGAACGCTGGCCAGAAGCGGATGCCATAGGGGTCGCGCAATTGCTCGAAGGTGAGTTCGGCTTCGGTCAGACCGAGTTCTTCGCCCTGATAGATGCAGATGGTTCCGCGCAGGGCCACCAGGATATGGATCGCCAGACGGGCCAGCCGCCGTGGATCGCTGCCGGGCCGCAGCCAGCGCGACACATGGCGCGCCACATCATGATTCGACAGGGACCAGCAGGCCCAGCCGTCGCCCGCCTGTTGTTCGAACAATTCTATGGGCGCGCGGAAAAAGGCCGGTGACAGATCGTGGCCGAACAGGTCGAATGTATAGCTGGCATGCAGCTTGTCTCCACCGCCGGTATATTGACCGATAGTGATGGGGGAGCGCGGGCCATCGCCGATTTCGCCCAGCGCTACGCGATCGCCATAGCTATCGAGCAAGTGCCGGATGCGCTGCAGAAACGCCAGATTTTCAGGCTGGCTCTTGTCGTATAGATGGTCCTGAAAACCATAGGGATTGGTCAGCGGAACATCGGGTGCATGATGTTCGGGCGGGGCAGGCGGATTACTCCGCAAGTGCCTGTCGTGGAAATAATGCACGCACGCATCGAGCCGGAAGCCGTCCACGCCTGCATCCAGCCAAAAACGCAGGATATCCAGCAGTTCGTCCTGCACGGCGGGGTTGTGAAGGTTGAAATCGGGCTGGGAAGCCAGGAAACCGTGCAGATAATATTGCATCCGCTGCCCGTCCCACTCCCATGCCGGGCCGCCGAAAACCGATAGCCAGTTGTTGGGCGGCGTACCATCCGGTTGGGGATCGGCCCAGACATACCAGTCGGCATAAGGATTCTCGCGGCTCGATCGGGATTGCGCAAACCAGCGATGCTGATCGGAACTGTGCGATAAAATCTGGTCGATGATGACTTTCAGGCCGAGATCATGGGCCCTGTCCAGAAGCGTACGAAAATCGTCCATCGTGCCGAACATCGGATCGACGCCGCGAAAGTCCGAAACATCATAGCCCATATCGGCCATCGGGGAGGGGAAAAAGGGTGAAATCCACACTGCGTCGACCCCGAGCGACGCAATATGGGGCAATCGCCGGGTGATGCCCGGCAAATCGCCCATCCCGTCGCCCGTCGTATCCTGGAAGGAGCGCGGATAGACCTGATAAATCGTTGCGCCGCGCCACCAGTCCGTATCGGTCATGCAATATCCTTCGCCACGAAAAGGACGCTGCGAGCAGGCACAAGCCGGGAAGGCTCAACAAATTGCACGGGCTGGCGGCTGCGATTGATCAGCACCGCGATATCGGAAAGTACCATCGCGATTTCGGCGGTATGCGGGTCTTCCCAATCCGCCACCGTAAACGGTTCTCCATTCGGGCGAAGCCAGCGCACTTCTTCCGGGTGCAGAAAGCCGGGATCGGTCAGGGATGGATGGCGGGCGCGGATAACGGCCAGTTCCGCAATATGCTGTTCGAGTTGCATGTCGCGCATGGCCCAATCGAGCGGAAAATTTTGTGCGTAGCCGTTGTTATTACCATGCTGGCTGTGGCCGAACTCATCGCCGGCGGTCAGCATGATATTCCCGCGCGTGGCGAATAATGTGGATAGCAGCGCCTTGATATCGGTGTGCCGCTGCCCGTTGATATAAGGGTCGTCGGTCGGTCCCTCGGCGCCGTGATTCCATGAGAAGTTCTCAGGGTGGCCGTCCAGATTTTCCTCGCCATTGGCTTCATTGTGCCGCCGTTCATAGGCAACCACATCGGCCAGCGTGAAACCGTCATGCGCGGCGATGAAAGATATGCCGCGCGTCTCTTCGCCCTGGAAAACATCGTCCGAGCCGCAGATGCGCGTGACCAGCGGGCCAATCATGCGGGTGTCTCCGCGCCAGAACCGCCGCACATCGTCGCGGTAGCGGTCGTTCCACTCGCGGAATGGCTGCGGGAACTTGCCGAGCTGATACCCGTCGACGCCGATATCCCAGGGTTCGGCTATCAGTATCCGGTCTTCCAGCAACGGATCGGTGATGATTTCGGTCAGCAATTGCGCTTCTGGATCGAAACCATGGCCCTCTCGTCCCAGAACCGGCGCGAGATCGAAGCGGAAGCCATCGACGCCGGCATTACGAACGAAGTGCCGCAGCGTATCGAGGATCAGCCGGCGGGCGGCGGGATACTCGCAACGCAGCGTGTTGCCGCATCCGGTGTCGTTCACCAGATGCCCGTCGCGCATGCGGAAATAGGCTTCGCCATCCAGCCCGCGCAACGACAGCGCCGGTCCGGCGGCATCGCTTTCGCCGGTATGGTTCAGCACCAGATCGAGGATAACGCCAATGCCCGCCGCATGCAGCCGCTCTACTGCCTGGCGCAATTCGATGAAGCCTTCCGGGGCCAGGCGCGGGTCCAGCGCCATCAGCCCCACGGGATTATAGCCCCAGTGGTTGGCAAGGCCCAACGGCGGCAAATGGCGTTCGTCGATCCACGCGACGACGGGCATCAGTTCCACCGCCGACACGCCGATTTTTTTCAGATGCGCGATGATCGCCGGATGGCCGAGCGCCGCAAAGGTGCCGCGCCGGTGCGGCGGCACATCAGGATGCAGCTGCGTGAGACTGGCGACGTTCACCTCGTAAATCAGGCCGTCGCGCGCGAATAGCGGCGGGCGGGTGTATGGTGGGGCAGGCAGCCGGGAGATCAGCGCCTTGGGTACCAGCGCCGCCGTGTCCACCCCACGCTCCGCCAGACGCGGATCATGTACCCAGGGCCGGTCGATTTCGATGGCGTAAGGGTCCAGCAACAGTTTCGACGGATCGTACCACAGTCCCCGCTCGGGCGCATACGCGCCATGGGCGCGCAGGCCATAGCGCATATTGGCAGTGGCGGCGACGATGAAGCCATGGTGCCAGCCGTCTTGCGCCGCATCCAGGCGCTTGCGCGTCAGCGGCGTTTCGCCTTCGATGTCATAAAGTTCGACATCGACGCCGCTCGCATTGCCCGCCCACACGGTGAAATGGACGCCACCGTCCACGGGTGTGGCGCCTGGCAGCCAGTCTGGATCGGACAATTGCATCAGGTAACGACATCCGGTGCGATGCGGCCGGTATGGCGGCGGATGTGGGCGATGCTGTCTGCAATATCCACCAGCGGAGCCAGGGCCACGGCGGGTTGCTGGTCGAGATCGCCGTCCGTGGGCTCATAGCGTTCGATATAGACCCGCAACGTCGCCCCCGTTGTGCCGGTGCCGGACAGGCGGAACACCAGGCGCGAACCGCCGGAAAAGAGGATGCGGATGCCCTGGTGGCGGCTCTCCGAGCCATCGACCGGATCGACATAGGCAAAATCGTCCGCTGCCTCGATGGTCTGCCCGCCAAAGCTTTGGCCTGGCAATTCCGGCAGTCGCGCCCGTAATTCCATAATCAGCGTATCGGCGGCGGCGCTATCCAGCCCTTCATAATCGTGGCGGGTGTAATAGTTACGGCCATAGCGCGCCCAATGGCGGTGCGCGATGGAAGCGACGGATTCCCGGCGCGCGGCGAGAATATTGAGCCAGAGCAGCACGGCCCACAGTCCGTCTTTTTCGCGCACGTGCCCGGAACTGGTGCCTGCGGATTCTTCGCCGCACAGGGTGATCTTCCCGGCATCGAGCAGATTGCCAAAAAATTTCCAGCCCGTCGGCGTTTCATAGGCGGGAATGCCAAGGTTGGCGGCGACCCGGTCTGCGGCGGTGCTTGTTGGCATGGAGCGGGCGATCCCGGCCAGACCTTCGGCATAACCAGGGGCCAGATGAGCGTTGGCGGCCAACATTGCGAGCGAGTCCGACGGGGTGATGTAAATGCCCTTGCCGAGGATCAGATTGCGGTCGCCGTCGCCGTCCGAGGCGGCGCCGAAATCCGGGCCTTCTTTCGCCATCAGCCGGTCGTACAGGGTTTTTGCATGAACAGGGTTTGGATCAGGATGGTTGCCACCGAAATCCGGCAGCGGGACGCCATTCCAGATAGCGTCAGCCCCCGCGCCCAGCCGCCGTCCGAGGATTTCCCGGGCATAGGGACCGGTGACGGCATGCATGGCATCGAACTGGATGGAAAATCCCGAAGCGATCAGCGCGCGGATGGCAGAGAAATCGAATAATTCCTCCATCAGATCGGCATAATCGGTAACGGAATTATGGATATCCACCACCATATCGCCGATTTTATGGCTGGCGATCCGGTCGATATCGATCGGAGAAGCATCGGTTATTGCATAGGAACGGATCTCACGCGAATATGCGTAGATCGCTTCTGTCAGCTTTTCCGGCGCGGGGCCGCCGTTGCCGATATTATATTTGATGCCGAAATCACCATCCGGGCCGCCGGGATTATGACTTGCGGACAAGATGATGCCGCCCATTGCGCCATATTTGCGGATCAGGTGGCTGGCTGCAGGTGTCGACAAAATCCCGTGCTGCCCGACCAGCACGCGGCCAAAGCCCCCCGCCGCCGCCAGGCGCAGCACCGTCTGGATCGTCTCGCGGTTGAAATAGCGGCCATCGCCACCCAGCACCAGCGTCCGCCCGGCCACATCACCGATGCAGGCAAAGATCGAGGCGACGAAATTCTCGACATAGTGCGGTTGCTGGAAGTGCTGCACTTTCTTGCGCAGGCCGGAAGTGCCGGGCTTCTGGTCGTTGAAAGGGGTGGTCGCAACCTGTGACTTCATGCGTGATTCCTCGCCGCGATCAGGGATGTGTAAAGCCCGCTATAGCGGCTGGCGCTGTTCTTCCACGAAAAATCTGCCCGCATCCCCTGTTGCTGCATCTTCGCCCAGATTTTCGGCATGGCGAAAAGCTCCGCGGCGCGTCTGATGGCCGCATGGAAGGCTGCGCCATCACCGGCACGGAAATGCAGCCCGGTGGCGACGCCTGCGGCGAGCGCCGCCGTATTGGCGTCGATAATGGTGTCCGCCAGCCCGCCGGTCCGGGCCACGACCGGCACACAGCCATAGCGCAGGCCATATAATTGCGTCAGCCCGCAGGGCTCGAACCGCGACGGCACAAGGATCGCGTCGCCACCGCCCTGCATCAGGTGAGAAAGCGCCTCGTCATAGCCGATATCGACAGCAACGCGGCCCGGATGGCGCGCGGCGGCAGCCAGCAAGCCCGATTCCAGAGACGCGTCACCCGACCCCAAAACCGCCAGACTTCCACCGAGGGCGACGATGGTGTCGGTGGCATCCACCAGCAAATCCATGCCTTTTTGCCACGTCAGCCGACTGACGACGACGAATAACGGGCCGTCGCCAACGTCAAGACCGAAACGTTCGATCAGGGCGCGGCGATTGTGGCTGCGTTTTTTCAATGTATCCATACTGAAACGGCTGGCCAGGGCGGCATCGGTTTCCGGGTTCCATTCGGCCGTATCGATGCCGTTCACGATGCCCGTCAGCGCGTCGCTCCGAACGTCGATCAGGCCTTCGAGCCCCATGCCGAACGCCGGTTCACGGATTTCGGCGGCGTAGGTCGGGCTGACGGTGGTGATGGCGTCGGCATACCAGATGCCAGCCTTCAGATAGCCGACGCCACCATAATATTCGACGCCATCGACGGCGAACGCGCGATCAGGAAGGTCCAGCGCAGGGAAAATTGTCGCCGGGAACCTTCCCTGAAAGGCGATATTATGAATGGTGAGCACCGAGGGCACGCGCGCTGCCGGTCCAAAGCGCATATAAGCCATGGCCAGCGCGCCCTGCCAGTCGTGCGCATGGACGATATCCGGACGATAGCGCGGCACGGTTCCCGCGGCGATATCCGCCCCCGCGCGGGAAAGAGCTGCGAAACGCTGCCAGTTATCCGGCCAGTCGTTTCCGTGCGCGTCGGTATAGGGCGGGCCTTCGCGGGCAAACAATCGTGGCGCGTCCAGCAGGAAAAGCCGCGCATCTCCGACGCGAGCGGCGCGGATACGGGCAGGGCCCCCGAACAGATCCGCATATTGTTTCACCGTCCGCACTGGCCCTCCGATGCGGCGGAGCACTTGCGGATAGGCCGGCAGCAGGGTCGTTACCTGCACCTTTTCCGGCAACAGTGCCGCGGGCAAGGCGCCGACCACATCGGCAAGCCCGCCCGTTTTCATCAACGGGTGCATTTCAGACGCAATGGCCAATACCCGCATGATGTCAGGCGGTTTCCGTTTCCAGGCGGTCGATCATGGCTTTCGTGATCAGGCAGACGCCGCGTTCTGTGCGCCGGAAACGGCGGGCATCTTCCTCCGGATCTTCGCCGACAATCAGCCCCGGCGGGATGCGCACATTGGCATCCACCACCGCCCGGTGCAGCCGCGCGCCGCGTCCGATCGAGCAATTGGGCATCACCACCGTTTCGGTAACCGACGAATAGCTATGCACCCGCACCCCGGTAAAGATCAGGCTTCTATGCACCGCTCCTCCCGAAATGATCGAGCCGCCCGCTACCAGTGAAGAGACGGCGACACCCCGCCGGCCTTCATAATCATGCACGAATTTGGCTGGCGGCTTTACTTCTGAATAGGTCCAGATGGGCCAGTTGCGGTCATAGAGATCAAGCGGCGGCAATACATCGGTCAGGTCGATATTGGCTTCCCAATAGGCGTCTATTGTGCCGACATCGCGCCAATAGGCTTCGGGTTCGCTTTCGGATCGCACGCAAGATGTGGTAAAGCGATGGGCGACGGCCTTGCCGTTTTTCACCAGCCACGGAATAATATCCTTGCCGAAATCCCGCGCGGAATCCGGATCGGCGGCGTCCCGACGCAACTGATCGATCAGCGTTTGCGTATGGAATACATAAATCCCCATAGATGCCAGTGCGATATCGGGGCTGCCGGGGATCGGCGGCGGGTTTGCGGGTTTTTCCACGAAGGCAGTGATCCGGTCCGTTTCGTCCACTGCCATCACCCCGAAGCCGGTGGCCTCCATCCGTGGCACTTCCAGCACGCCGACGGTGACATCCGCCTTCGAATCCACATGCTGGCGCAGCATCACCTCATAGTCCATTTTATAGACATGATCGCCGGCGAGGATGATCATATATTCCGGCGCATGGCCTTCGATAATATCGATATTCTGGTAAACGGCGTCGGCGGTTCCGGCATACCATTGCGTTTCGGAAACGCGTTGGCTGGCGGGCAGGATGTCGAAGGTTTCGTTGCGTTCAGGGCGGAAAAAGTTCCAGCCGCGCTGCAAATGCCGGATCAGCGAATGGGCCTTGTATTGCGTGGCGACACCAATGCGGCGGATGCCGGAATTGAGCGCGTTCGACAGCGCAAAATCGATGATCCGCGTGTTGCCACCGAAGTAAACGGCGGGCTTGGCGCGTATCGCCGTCAATTCGTTCAACCGCGAACCGCGTCCGCCCGCCAGCACATAGGCCATGGCGTCGCGCGCCAGTGGCGCCGGCCAGCGCCGGCCCAGCATGTTCGTCATGACCCGCCCTCCACATAGCGTAACATGATAGTGGCGAGCGGAGGCAGGGTGATGATGGCGCCGCCATCCTCGCCCGCCATCACCATGCCGTTATTTCCGGTTCCGCTGCCGCCATAAACAGCGGCGTCGCTGTTGAGCACTTCCGCCCATCGGCCCGCATGGGGCAGACGCAGATGATAGCCCTCGCGCCGCACCGGCGTGAAATGCGAGATCACGACGATATCCGCGGCCCCCGGCGCATGGCGCGCCCAGGCAAAGGACGAGCCTTCGCGATCGTCCACCACCAGCCAGGAAAAGCCCTCCGCTTCGCAATCGCGGGCGTGCAGCGCCGGTTCGCTGCGATACAGATGATTGAGATCGCTGATCCACTGTCGCACACCGGCATGCGCAGGCGCGCCCGGCAATTCCCAATCCAGCGGGCGCGCTTCGCTCCATTCGCGGCGCTGGGCAAATTCCTGACCCATGAACAGCAGCTTTTTTCCGGGGTAACCCCACATGAAACCATAATAGGCGCGTAATGTTGCGAATTTTTGCCAGTCATCGCCGGCCATTTTTTCCAGCAGCGAGCCCTTGCCATGCACGACTTCATCATGGGAAAGCGGCAGCACGAAATTTTCGGAAAAGGCATACATCAGGCCAAAGGTAATCTCGTCATGATGGTGCCGCCGGTGAACAGGATCGCGCCGCAGCCATTGCAGCGTGTCGTGCATGAAACCCATGTTCCACTTCAACCCGAAGCCGAGGCCGTTGACGTCCGTCGGCGCTGTCACCAGTGGCCAGGCGGTGGATTCTTCCGCGATGGTGACGCTGCCGGGATGCTCGCCATAAACAGCGCGGTTCAGCCGTTGCAGAAAGGCGGCGGCCTCCCAATTTTCCCGCCCGCCTTCGTGGTTGGGAATCCAGCTTCCCGGCGGCCGTGAATAATCCCGATACAGCATGGATGCCACGGCATCCACGCGCAGGCCGTCGACATGATATCGTTCCAGCCAGAACAGGGCATTATTGACCAGAAACGTCGAAACCTCGCGCCGGCCATAATTATAGATGGCGGTATTCCAGTCGGGATGAAAGCCCTGACGGGGATCGGCATGTTCATAGAGGGCAGTACCGTCGAAACGGGCGAGGCCGTAATCGTCCATCGGGAAATGCGCCGGCACCCAATCGAGGATGATGCCGATGCCGGCGCGGTGCGCGCCATCGACGAAGCGGGCGAAACCTTCCGGCTCCCCGAAACGGGCGGTCGGGGCAAAGAGGCCGGTCGGCTGATAGCCCCAGCTTGGATCATAGGGATATTCGCTGATGGGCAGAAATTCGATATGGGTGAAGCCGGTCGCGACAACATAGGGGATGAGCTGTTCGGCGAGTTCATCCCACGAGAGGAAGCCACCATCCGCGCGCATCCGCCACGATCCGGCATGGACCTCATAAATGGAAACCGGCTGGCGGCGGATATCGGCGCTGGCCCAGAAAGCGCAGTGGGCGTCGTCTCCCCAATGGTGGGTGAGCGGCGGTTCGATGATGGATGCGGTGCCAGGGCGCAATTCAGCACGAAAGGCGAAGGGATCGGCCTTTAACGGCAGCAAATTTCCGTCAGCGCCAATGATTTCATATTTATACCGCTGGCCAGCGTGGGCGTCGGGCAGAAAAATTTCATGGATGCCGGTATCGCGGCGGTGGCGCATCACATGGCGGCGACCGTCCCAGTCGTTGAAATCGCCGACCACCGACACCCGCTTTGCATTGGGCGCCCATACGGCGAAATGCACACCATCCACGCCCTCATGATGCAACGGGTGCGCGCCGAGCTTGTCGAACAGCCGCAGATGGGAGCCTTCCGCGGCATAATAATCGTCGAGGGGGCCGAGCACCGGGCCGAAACTGTAGGCGTCGGTTACCTGCCACTGTGCATCATGACCTTCAACGCGATAGCGCAGCGGCTGGCGGTTCGGGAGATCGATGGCCCCGGCGAACAGCCCGTCCGGGTGAATGCGCTGGAGGTTTCCGACAGGATCTCCGGCAAGGGTCCAAGCCTCTATCTTTTCCGCGCCGGGGATGAAGCAGCGGGCAACAAACCCGACGGGCGTTTCATGCACCCCCAAAATCGCGAACGGGTCGGCATGCAGGCCAGCGACAATTTCGGCGGCCTCGGCATCCCCGACAAGCGCCGCGCCAGACATTCCCTATTGCTCCCCGGGGGGAATACCCCAGATGTCGCGGGCATATTCGCGGATGGTACGATCGGATGAGAACCAGCCGACCCGGGCCGTATTCCTGATGGTGCGACTGGCCCAGGCGGCATCATCCTTCCAGATTTCATCCACTTGCCGCTGCGCCTTCGCATAGGAATCGAAGTCGGCGCACAGCATGAACCAGTCACCGTCATACAGGCCCCGGATCAGATCGGCGTAGCGGCCCCGGTCATCCGGGGAGAAAACGCCAGTCTGTATGGCATGAAGGGCTTCAGCCAGCTCGGCATTTTCGTCGATGAAAGCGCGCGGATTATAGCCTTCCGCACGCTTCTGCGCGACTTCACTGGCGGTCAGGCCGAAAATAACGATATTTTCGGCGCCTACCCGATCCCTGATCTCGACATTGGCGCCATCGAGCGTGCCGATCGTAAGCGCGCCATTCAGGGCGAATTTCATATTGCCGGTGCCCGATGCTTCCATGCCGGCGGTCGAAATCTGTTCTGACAGGTCCGCCGCGGGCATCAACATTTCCGCCGCCGACACGTTGTAATTGGGCAGAAATACCATCTTCAGCAGACCCTGGGCCGCCGGATCATGGTTCACCACGCGCGCCACATCGTTCACCAGTTTGATGATAAGCTTGGCGTTGTGGTAACTGGCTGCGGCCTTGCCACCGAACAGCTTGACGCGCGGCACCCAATCCCGCTCGGGATGGGAACGGATCTGGTTGTAAAAGACGACAGCCTCGATGACATTCAGCAACTGACGCTTGTATTCATGGATGCGTTTCACATGAATGTCGAACATCGCGTGCGGATCGATGCGGATACCCAGACGCTCCCGCACCATACCGGCCAGCGCATCTTTCTTTTTCAATTTGACGGCTTTGAAGCGGGCCTGAAACCCCGGATCATCTGCAAATGCATCCAGTGCCTGAATAGCCTCGATGTCATCAAGAAAAGCATCGCCGATCACATCACGTAGCAGTGTCGTTAATTCCCGATTGCACTGGTGCAGCCAGCGGCGCGGGGTGACTCCGTTGGTCTTGTTGTTGATGCGATCCGGATACAGACGATGGAGGTCGGCGAACACCGTGTTCTTCATCAACTGCGTATGCAGGGCGGCGACACCATTGACGCTGTGCGATCCGGCAAAGGCCAGATTGGCCATGCGCACCCGGCGTTCGCCGGTTTCATCGATCAGCGAAATGGCGGCGATCGCGCAATCATCAAATTGCTTTTCGCGTTTCGCGTGAATAAGCATGCGGGCGTTGATCGCGTAAACCAGTTGCATATGGCGCGGCAATAACTGATCAAACAGCGGCACCGGCCAGGTTTCCAGCGCCTCCGCCAGCAAGGTATGATTGGTATAGCCGAAGGTGCGGCAGGTAATATCCCACGCCTCGTCAAATTCCAGATCGTGCACGTCGATCAACAAACGCAGTAATTCGGTTACGGCAACGGCGGGGTGGGTATCGTTTAACTGGATTGCGGCCTTGTCGGGCAGGGTGCGGATATCGTCGAAAAATTGCACATGGCGGCGAACAATGTCCTGGATGGAGGCGGACGAAAAGAAATACTCCTGCCGCAGCCGTAATTCCTGGCCCGCCGGGGTCGAATCCGTCGGATAGAGCACGCGGGAAAGCGTTTCCGCCTTGTTGCTTTCCCGCAGCGCCCCGATATGGTCGCCGGCGTTAAAGGCATCGAGCAAAATCGGGTCGATGGGTTTCGCCGTCCAGAGCCGTAAAGTATTTACCCTTTTTCCACGCCACCCCACAACAGGCGTGTCGTAGGCAGTTGCGATAACCCGCTCACGGGGCCGCCAGATGCGGGCGTCACCGCCGCCGCCGTTGGCCGCCAGCGGCTCCACCAGGCCGCCGAAGCCGATTTCGTAGCTGGATTCACGGCGTTCAAACTCCCAGCTATTGCCATGCGCCAGCCAGGTTTCCGGCAATTCCACCTGCCAGCCGTCATGGATTTCCTGGCGGAACATGCCATTTTCATAACGGATTCCATAGCCATAGGCCGGAATATTAACGGTCGCCATGGATTCCATGAAACAGGCCGCCAGCCGGCCCAGGCCACCATTGCCAAGTGCGGCCTCGGGTTCGAGGGCGGCGATCAGGTCAATCCGTACACCGAGCGAGGTCAGTGCTTCCTGCATCTCCTGCATCAGGCCCAGATTGGACACCACGTCGCGCATCAGCCGCCCGATCAGAAATTCGAGGCTGAGGTAATAGACGCGCTTGTCCTGGTTCGCATGGGTCTGGCCCGTTGATTCGATCCAGCGATCAATCACCCGGTCCCGGATGACGTTGATGGTTGCCGCCAGCCAGTCATGCGGTTTGGCGGCGGCGGCATTTTTGCCGATGCGATACGTCAGCCGCTCGACAATTTCTTTGGCGAGAATTTCCGGATCGTTCGCGCCCGGCGTCGGTTGGGGCAGGGGGGAGTTTGTATCGCTCAAAATCATTCGGCGAACTTTCTGCGGGCAGATCTGCTGCCGCAGTGTGGCGCGGGAACGGAGCGGAAAGCAACCCTTTGAAAACCGCCATGGGGGCTTTCCGCCCGTCGTATGTTCGGCCATGATAAAGATATGCCAACCAATACTGTCCTTCCGCCGCCCCCTGTCATTACGCCGGCCACGGCCAGCCTTTTTCTCGATTTTGACGGAACGATCGTGCAGATTGCCGATCGCCCCGATGCCGTGATCGTGAGTGATGCCTTGCGGATATTGCTGACCCGGCTGCAAGAGCTTTTCGATGGCCGGCTGGCCGTGGTAAGCGGGCGATCCGTGGCGACGATCAGGGAACTGGTGCCGGATATTCCCTTTGCCATCGCCGGGAGCCACGGGCTTGAACTCGCGCGGGCGGACGGCCAATCGATTGCGCCCGAACGGCCGGCCATTCTCGATGCGGTGCTGAATGAAATGCGACAATTCAGCGAGCAGAATCCGGGAACGTTGGTGGAGGAAAAACCGCTGGGCGCGGCCCTGCATTTCCGCAACGCACCGGAAACCGCCGATGCGTGCGAATTTCTGGTGACGGAATTGTCCGCGCGGACCGGTCTTGCACTGCAGCCGGGGCATATGGTGTATGAACTGCGACCGGGGAATGCTGACAAGGGGACGGCGATCGAGGCGATGATGGCGAAACCGCCGATGCATGGCACCATGCCGGTGTTCATCGGCGACGATCTGACCGATGAACCCGCCTTCCTCGCTGCAAGCAACGGCGGTGGCATCGGTATCCTCGTCGGTCCGCCGCGCCAGACGATGGCACGCTATGGCTTGCCGGATGTCGTCAGCGTGCTGGCATGGCTGGAGCGCATAAAATGAGCGTTTCGCTGGATTTGTGGCCGATTGGCAATTGCCAGGTCAGCGCGTTGATCGACCGTGCCGGGCGTTTTGTCTGGGGTTGTGTGCCGCGCGTCGATGGTGACCCGTTGTTTTCCAGCCTGTTATCGGGAAAAGATCCCGGATCAGAGGACGCCGGGTGCGGTTACTGGGCTTTCGACCTGGAAGACTGCGTTTCCATCGAACAACATTATATCCGCAACACGCCCATCCTCGTCACCCGTCATACAGACAGTCAGGGCGGCGTGATCGAGGTGGTCGATTTCTGCCCGCGCTATCATCGCATGGGGCGGATCTATCGGCCTGTCGCCTATGCGCGCATCGTACGGCATATTGCAGGCGCCCCGCGTATGCGGGTGCGGTTGCGTCCCTGCCGGGATTGGGGGCATCGCGCCGAACGCCGCGCCGGCGGCACCAGCCATATGCGCTTTATCCTGGAAGGAACGAGCCTGCGGCTGAGCACCACCGCGCCCGTGGGTATGGTGAGTGAAGAGCGGTTTTTTCGCGTCGAGAGGACGTTTCATTTCTTCCTTGGGCCGGACGAAAGCTTCGAGGGCGATATTGCCGTCACCATTGACCAGATGCTCGCATATACTACTCGGGAATGGCAGGAATGGGTGCGGCAACTGGCGATTCCACTGGAATGGCAGGATGCAGTGATCCGCGCCGCCATCGGTTTGAAATTGTGCCAGCATGAAGAAACCGGCGCGATTGTCGCAGCGCTCACCACGTCCATTCCCGAACATGCCGGCTCCACACGTAATTGGGATTATCGTTACTGCTGGATCAGGGATGCCTATTATACGGTGCAGGCGCTGAACCGGCTGGGCGCGCTCGATGTTCTGGAAGATTATCTGGCCTATTTGCGCAATGTCGGTCATGGCGCGACAAGTGGCCATATCCAGCCATTATATGGGGTGCTGGGCGAGGAGCGGATGCCTGAGCGGACAGCGCCGGCATTGCCCGGCTATCGTGGCATGGGGCCCGTGCGGATCGGCAATCAGGCCGCCGAACAGATACAGCATGACGCCTATGGGCAGATCATGCTGTCATCCATGCAGGCTTTTATCGACCATCGATTGTTTCGCCCGGCAGGCATCGACGATTTCACCGCCCTGGAACGCATTGGCGATCGTGCCTGGGCGCTATACGACAAGCCCGATGCCGGCCTGTGGGAATATCGCACCCGCCAGCATGTGCACACCTATTCCGCCGCAATGTGCTGGGCTTGCTGCGACCGGTTGGCGAATGCGGCGGCGGCGCTGGGCCTCGAAGATCGTCGGCAGTTCTGGCAGGGACGCGCCAACCATATTCGCGCCGTGATCGAGCGCGAAGCCTGGCGCGAAGAAACGCAGCGCATGTCCGCCACTTTCGAAGGCGACCGGCTGGACGCCAGCCTGATCCAGCTTCTGGATCTGCGTTTTTTCGCGGCCGACGATCCGCGCTTTCAGGGAACGTTGAAGGCGGTGGAAGGCGGCTTGCGTCGTGGTTTCACCATGTTGCGCTATGCCGATGAGGATGATTTCGGCCTGCCGCAAACGGCGTTCAATGTTTGCACTTTCTGGCTGGTGGAAGCCCTGCATTTTACCGGCCGGGATGAAGATGCCCGCGAAATATTTGAGCAAATGCTGGCCCACCGGACAGCCGCCGGATTATTGTCAGAAGATCTCGACCCGCAAACCGGGGAACTTTGGGGCAATTATCCCCAGACATATTCGCTTGTCGGCATCATCAATTGTGCCGGTTTGCTATCGAAACCATGGAGCAGCGTCCGATGACCCGTATTATCATGATCTCCAACCGGGTACAGGTAACATCCAGTGGCCAGGCGGGCGCGCAAGGCGGGCTTTCGGTGGCGCTGGAGGCGGCGCTGACGGAATCGGGCGGCATCTGGTTCGGCTGGTCCGGCGGGATCACCGAGGAATTTACCGGCGATATACAGTTCCAGCGTAACCATGCGGGCGTGGCGACCGCCACCATCGATCTCGAAGAACAGGATGTCGAGGAATATTATAACGGCTACGCCAACCGGACGCTTTGGCCGCTGTTCCATTATCGCATCGATCTGGCCGAATATGAACGCGGGTTTGCCGCAGGTTTCCAGCGGGTTAACGAACGTTTCGCCAGCACGGTCCGCCCGCTGGTGGAGCCGGACGATGTGCTGTGGGTGCATGACTATCATCTGATCCCGCTGGGCGCTGAATTACGGGCGCATGGCGTATCCAATCGCATCGGCTTTTTTCTGCATACACCCTGGCCACCGCGCCGGCTGATGTCTGTGCTGCCGGAGGCGCAGGAACTGGTGAACGCGATGTTCGCCTATGATCTCATCGGCTTCCAGACCGCCGAATGGATGGACTCGTTCCGGGATTTTGTGGTGCATGAAATGCAGGGACAGATTCTGGAAGATGGCAGGCTGGGGCTGGGCACGCGCGCGGTGCGGTGCATCCCTTGCCCCATCGGTATCGATGCCCAGGCCTTCGCACGCTTCGCAGAAACACCGGATGCGGTCGCCACGCGGAAGCTGATGCGGGAAAGCGCCGCCGGTCGCGCGATGATCTTCGGCGTGGACCGGCTGGATTATTCCAAAGGTCTGGAAGAACGCTTCCGTGGCTATGAGCGTTTCCTCGCCGCGCATCCGGAAGTACGCAAATCGGTGTTTTTATTGCAAATCGCACCGCCATCCCGCGAAGCCGTGGAAAGCTACCAGAAAATCCGCGCGACTTTGGAGAGTCTGTCTGGCCATATCAATGGCGCTTATGCCGATCTCGATTGGGTGCCGGTGCGCTATGTGAACGAAGGCTATCCGCGCGATCATCTGGCCGGGGTCTATCGCGCCGCGCGGATTGGCCTGGTCACTCCGCTGCGGGACGGGATGAATCTGGTGGCCAAGGAATATATCGCAGCACAGGATCCGGAGGATCCGGGCGTGCTGATTCTTTCCCGCTTTGCCGGAGCTGCGGCCCAGATGCATGAAGCAGTGCTGGTAAACCCTTACAGCGCCGAAGAATTGTCGGATGCGATTTACCAGGCGCTGACGATGCCACTGGAGGAGCGGATCGCCCGCTGGCGCAAGCTGATGGATGGCATTACCCGTGAAGATGTGCATAAATGGCGGCGTGATTTTACCGAAGCACTGATGGCGATACCCTTTCCGGAAGAGGTCTGAACCAATAATCTGACCCATCCGGTTCAAAAAAATTCCGGGAAATCTGGACAAATGGGCAAACCGGCAGAGCAAATCCAGGAGGATAAGACGCCGATTATTTCCGGCGGACGCATTCCGGGCATGTTATCAGGTGCAATCATTGCGGTGGGTCGGGAATATGTTGAATCCTATGTGGAATTTACGCATTTCGTCGAAGCCGCACAGCATCTGATCAATGCAGGCGCGAGCCACCAGCATATTGAAAGCAGCGAAAGCGAACACGGGCATTGAAAGCCTGGCATGGACGGAGCCCGTTCGAGGCTCCGTTCCGTTTACTACTCCGCGATCAGCAAGGCGTGGCGTTTGCGGCCCAGCGACAGTTTCGCGGGAGCTGATACCGTTGCCGCAACATCGGTTACTGGTTCTCCATCCACCCGCACCGCCTTTTCGCCGATCTTGCGCCGGGCTTCGCCCCTGGACGCCGCCAGACCGGAATCGACGAGAGCATCGATCAGCGTGACCGAACCTTTGACGGCAAGCTTCGGCAGTCCTTCGCCAGCACCGCCTTCGCCAAAGGTTGCGGTGGCGGTGGTGGCGGCGGCGTCAGCAGCGGCCTGGCCCCGGCACAACGCGGTGGCGGCGGTGGCCAGCACAATCTTCGCGTCGTTGATCTCCGCATCCCGCAAGGCTTCGAGGCGTGCGATTTCATCCACCGGCAGATCGGTGAACAGGCGCAAGAATCGCCCGACATCGCGGTCATCGGTGTTGCGCCAGAATTGCCAGTAATCCCAATCGGATAGCATATCCGCATTCAGCCAGACAGCACCCCCCGCCGTCTTGCCCATTTTCGAACCGTCGGCGTTGGTGATCAGCGGAGTAGTAAGGCCGAACAATTCCGTGCCATCGACGCGTCGGGCGAGATCGACCCCCTGGATGATATTGCCCCATTGGTCCGACCCGCCCATTTGCAACCGGATGCCATGGCGGCGGGAAAGTTCCACATAATCATAGGCCTGCAAGACCATATAGTTAAACTCGAGAAACGACAAAGGTTGCTCGCGCTCCAGACGCATCCGGACCGAATCCATCGTCAGCATCCGGTTGACCGAGAAGTGCCGCCCATAATCGCGGAGGAAAGAAATATAGGCCAGATTATCCAGCCAATCGGCATTATCGACCATGACGGCATCCGACGGGCCATCACCGAAAGTCAGGAATTTCTCGAATACCCCCAGAATGGAGGCCTTGTTGCTGGCGATGTCTTCCACCGACAACAACTGTCTCTGCGTATCCTTGCCGGAGGGGTCGCCAATCTTGCTGGTCCCACCGCCCATCAGCACATAGGGTTTGCCGCCGGCCTGTTGCAGCCGACGCAGCATCATGATCGACATCAGATGGCCGACATGCAGCGACGGACCCGTAAGGTCGAAACCGATATAGCCGGAAAGTCCCGGTTCTGCGGCGCGGGCGTCGAGCCCTTCGGCATGCGTGATCTGGTGGATATAGCCGCGCGCGTCGAGCGTGCGGAGGAAGGGAGAAGTATAGCTCATGATGCCGGATGCTGTAGGGCAAGGAGCGATGCAGGAAAAGCGAATCGTCGTCGGACTGATGTCTGGCACCTCTGTCGATGCCGTCGATGCGGCACTGATTGAAACGGACGGCATGGAATATGTGCGGCCCATGGCTTTCCATGCGCACTCGTATAGCGACGCCGAGCGGCAATTGATTCGCGCGGCGGCGGCGCGGGCGCTGGCGATGCCTGCACCTGGCGAGGATCCGCTGATCGCACGCGCGGAGGAAGTCCTGACCATCGCCCACGCCGAAGCCGTGGCGGCGCTGCCTGGCAGCGAGCAGGCGGTGCTGATTGGTTTTCATGGCCAGACGGTGGCACACCGGCCTCCGGGTGCGGGCGTGCCCGCGCCATTCACCTGGCAAATCGGCGACGCGACATTATTGGCGCGACGGACGGGAATGGTGGTGGTCCATGATTTCCGCAGCGCAGATGTCGCGGCGGGCGGGCAGGGTGCGCCGCTGGCTCCGGGCTTCCATCGCGCGCTGGCGAGTCACCTCGAACAGCCGCTTGGTGTGCTAAATCTGGGCGGAGTCGCCAATCTGACCTGGTTCGCGGAAAGCGCCTGGGGCGCGTTCGATACTGGCCCGGCCAATGGGCTGATCGACGACTGGGCCGCGCGGCACGGTGGCGGCAGATTCGATGAGGATGGGCGCATGGCCTCGGGTGGTCGGGTCGATGAAGCGATCCTGGCGGTGATGACGTCTGCTGAATGGTTTGATCAGCCACCGCCCAAGTCTCTGGATCGCAGTGATTTCTCTCTCGAGCCGGTGCGCGGACTCTCCGCCGAGGATGGCGCAGCGACATTGACGGCGTTTACCGCCGAAACGGTGCGCCGGGCGCTGGGGCACTTGCCTGTGCCGTTGCGGCGTTTGCTGGTGACGGGTGGTGGCCGGCATAATCCGGTGCTGATGCGGATGCTGGCCCGGCGGACCGGTATTGCGGTGGACCCGGTCGAGGCGGTCGGCTGGCAGGGGGACGCACTGGAGGCCCAGGCATTTGGCTGGCTGGCGGTTCGGCATGTGCGCGGGTTGCCGCTATCGTGGCCGGAGACGACCGGCGTTCCGCTCCCGCAGACCGGCGGTCGTCTCGTCAAGCCAAGCTAATCCTCAGGCCGCGGGGCGGGCCAATTCCGTTTCGATTGCAGACACCAGCGCCGGATCGTCCGGTGCGGTATTGGGTGCGAAGCGGCCTGCCACGCTGCCATCGCGGGCGATCAGGAACTTCTCGAAATTCCACAATAACTCCGGTTGCGGGTTGGGCGTCATGCCAAAACCGCGCAGCTTTTCGCGAAATGCGTCGCCGTCTCCGGATGCGTTCGGCGCGGCTTTGATCAGTTCTGCGTATAACGGGTGTTTATCCGGACCGGTCGCCTGAACTTTCGAGAACATCGGGAAGCTGACGGAGTATTCCGTCGAGCAGAAGTTCGCGATTTCTGCGTTCGTGCCCGGCTCTTGCCCGGCGAAATCATTCGCGGGGAAGCCGGTTACAACCAGGCCCTTGTCCTTATATTCCTGATAGAGATTTTCCAGGCCGTCATATTGTGGCGTCAGCCCGCATTTGGAGGCGACATTAACGACAAGAACGACCTTGCCGGCATAATCTGCCAGCGAAGAATCCTGATTGGTGATGGTTTTCAGTGGAATTTGCTGAAGCGCGGTCGTCATTTGGAAAATTCCTTTCGGCTGGATGCAGCGGGGGGTAGGGAACACCGGCTTTCCCCGCTGCGTCAAGCCCGGTTATTTTCCGCTGGCGAGGCGTCGATCCAGATAGGCTTCCACCGTTCCCATCAACTGGTCCATTTCATTCACGAAGAAATGATTGGCCCCTTCGATTTTTTCATAATCGATGGTGATGTGCTTCTGGGTTTTAAGCTTGTCGACCAGCTTTTGCACGCCCGGCTCGGTGACGACTTCGTCCGCCGTTCCCTGAACGATAATGCCTGACGACGGGCAGGGCGCGAGAAAACCGAAATCATAAAGATTGGCTGGCGGCGCGATGGAGATAAAACCGCGTACTTCAGGCCGGCGCATCAGCAATTGCATGCCGATCAGTGCGCCAAAACTGAAGCCCGCGACCCATGTGCCGGAGGATTCCGGATTGATCGCCTGCAGCCAATCCAGCGCGGATGCCGCATCCGACAATTCACCGACACCGTTGTCGAAAGTGCCTTCCGAGCGCCCGACACCGCGAAAGTTGAAGCGCAAGGTGGCGAAGCCACGCTTGACGAACATCTGATACAATGCCAGCGTGATGGCGTTGTTCATCGTGCCGCCCGCCCCCGGATGCGGGTGCAACACGATGGCGATGGGCGGTCGCGGCTTTGCCGCTGGTTGATAACGCCCCTGCAAGCGCCCCTCAGGGCCGGGGAAAATAACTTCTGGCACGCATGTCCTCTCGGGCTGGCGGATTAAATGGCGGAGGCCATTGTCCGTTCCGGTAGCAAAGATGGAATATTTCCATATATAAGGAGCCGCCACACGCAAAAGCAAGCCGGATGCCATGATCGCGAAATCTGTTTATCTTGACTGGGCCGCAACAGCCCCGCTTGCGGGCGCTGCGATTGCGGCCATGACGGATGCGATGACAGACCTGGCCGCCGGGCGATATGCCAACCCGTCTTCCCAACACGCCCCTGGTCGTACGGCGCGGCGCGCACTGGGGAATGCGCGGGCGGGTCTGGCCGCCTGGGCGGGGGTCTCGCCGGACGATATTATTTTTACCAGCGGCGGCACCGAAGCGCTGGCGTTGGCGCTGGGCGGTGCGGATTGCAGCGCCCGGGTGGTTGGCGCAACGGAGCACGCCGCCGTGCGCCTGGCCGCGCCGGATGCAGCGGTGGCGCCGGTGGACGCAAATGGCGTCCTTCGCCTCGATGTGCTGGATGCCATGCTGGCGGACACACCGGCGGGCGCGCTGGTTGCGGTCGCCCAGGCTAATAATGAAACCGGCGTGGTGCAGGATATCGCAGCGATTGCGGCGGTGGTTCACGCGCATGATGGCCGCTTGCTGGTCGATGCTGTGCAGGCAGCGGGAAAATTGCCGCTTCCGCGCGCGGCGGATTTCATTGCGCTTTCCGCTCACAAGCTTGGCGGGCCGATGGGGGTGGGGGCGCTGATCGTGCGGTGTCGCGATGGTTTTGCAGCGGTGCGGCCCGGCGGCGGTCAGGAGAGCGGTTATCGCGGAGGCACGGAAAATCTCCCCGGCATCCTCGGCTTTGCGGCGGCGGTAACAGCACAAAACCCGGACTGGACAGATCGTTGCGCAATGTTGCGACAAGGACTGGAAGGCGCCGTGGTATCAGCCGGTGCGCATATCAATGGCGCAGGCACGACGCGTTTGCCGACGATTTCTTCGATCCATTTGCCGGGCATCCCGGCGGCGACGCAGCTGATGGCGCTGGATCTGGCGGGTATCGCTGTATCGCAGGGGTCCGCCTGTTCGTCCGGCACACTGAAGCCATCGGAAACCCTGATCGCCATGGGACTGCATGCAGCCGCCGGAGAATCGCTCCGGGTATCCATGGGCTGGAACACAACCGGCGCTGACATCGATCGGTTCCTCGAGGCATGGATGCCGCTGGCGGAAAGGCGTCGGGCGGCATGATCGATCTCGACCAGCAGGCGACAACGCCCCTTGCGCCGGAAGCGCTGGCGGCGATGCTGCCCTATCTCGAAAAGCATCACTGGAATCCGCATAGCGCCCATCGCGGCGGGCGCATCGCCAAAGCGGCGCTGGAAGCGGCGCGGGTGCAAGTGGCGGCGGTGATCGGCGCGGAACCCGAGCGGCTATTGTTCACGTCCGGCGCGACAGAATCCAATAATCTCGCTCTCAAAGGTGCGATGGCGCGCGGCGGGCGGCTGGTTACGTTTGCCACCGAGCATAGCTGTGTGCTGGAGACTGCCCGGCATCTGGAGCGTCAGGGCGTAGCTGTCTCGATCCTGCCGGTTTTGCCCGACGGTATGCCGGATATGGAAGCGTTTGCGGCGGCGCTGGGACCCGACGTGGCGCTGGTGTCGGCAATGCGGGTCAATAACGAAATCGGCTCGATCTGGCCGACGGCGGAACTCGCGCAGCTGACGCATGCCGCGGGTGCGCTGTTTCATTGTGATGCCGCGCAAGGCTTTGGCAAGGTGGATTGCCAGTTGAGCAGTGGTCTGCAAGATGCGGACATCGTGAGTGTCTCTGCGCACAAAATCTACGGGCCGAAGGGCATCGGCGCCCTGTATGTGCGGGCCGGCGTGGATCTCGATCCGCTGCTCGACGGCGGTGGCCAGGAGGGCGGCATAAGATCCGGTACGCAAAGCCCGGCGCTGGCTGCCGGATTCGGCGCGGCGGCACGGTTGGCGCAGGGTCGCATGGCCGAGGATCAAGAGACGGCGGAGAAATTGATGCGGCTGGCGTTGCGCGCGCTGGAGGGGGTCCGGGTGCGCATCAATGGTCCGGCACCCAGCAGCGCCGACCGCATTTCCACGAACCTTTCCCTGACATTCGATGGCGTCGATTCCTCCCGGCTGATCGCCGCCCTGCCGGGGATTGCGCTGTCTTCCGGTTCGGCGTGCAGCAGTGGCGCTGGCCGGCCCAGCCATGTGCTGGCCGCACTTGGGCTGGAAGCAGCAGCGGTACGTTCGACCCTGCGTCTGGGCTGGGGGCGGACAACCGGGGAAGCGGAGTTTGTCGAAGCCCTCGCCTCAATCGTCAAGGCGGTTTCAGGATTTCAGCAGCGGGCGGTTGCATGACGAAAGTGCGATTTCTTTCGCCCGATGGCAGTTTGCGAGTGGAAGGCGAAGCGCCAGCGGGGACAAGCTTGCTCGATCTGGCCCAATCGCTGGGCGTTCCGCTGGAAGGGACGTGCGAGGGCGCGATGGCCTGCTCCACCTGCCATATTTATGTGTCGCGCGCTGATTGGGGCAAACTGCCGCCTGCCAGCCCGCCTGAGGAAGACATGCTGGATTTCGCGGCCCATGCCGGCCCGACGTCGCGGCTGGCGTGCCAGATCAGACTGGAGGAGGGGCTGAATACGCTGGAAGTGCGTTTGCCACGGAGCTATGCGGACATGCGAGGAAGTTAAAAAAGCGCAAGGTCCGGGAACACCGGCAGGGCTGTCTGGTTAAGGTTCAGGCAAATTGGCTGGTTCGCAACAGTAAGGCTAGTATCAAAATGGTTAATACGACAAGTGCGCTTACCCAGATAACAGCCGGTGCGCCGCCCTGCGGAAGTTGGTCTTCAGCGGGCGGCTCGTCGCCCTGCACGTCATTCATCGCGTTAGTGCTCCGGTTTGTCGAATTCATGTGGCGTACAGCTGTGCGATATCTATATGACTTCCCATTGCGAAGCCAGATGCCTGAATGAGGGGTCTCAAAGAAAGCGGCGGGAGCCAATGAAAGACGTCTTCGTTGATAATGACACCAGCTTGCAAGCGAGTGGTAGCGATTTCGGGAACGGCGCTGCCGTAGAGGCTTTGCCCGCGGATGCAGGTGCCGGAGTCGTTGCCGGTCAGGTCAAGTGGTTTGACGGCGTACGGGGCTACGGATTTATGGTGCCCGAGGATGGCGGCGGGGACGTTCTCGTCCATTACAATCTGCTGACGCCGTACGGGCGTAAAACCCTGCCCGAAGGAACACGGGTAATTGCAACTGTGCGGGCCGGAGCGCGTGGCCGGCAGGCGCAATCTTTGCTTTCCATCGATTTGTCCACGGCGACAGGCCCTGATGCGGATCGCATCGAGCGTAATAACGCCAATCGGGTGGACCCGCTGAAATTTATCGATCAGGCGGGGGGTTTTGAGCCTGTGACGGTGCGCTGGTTCAATCGCGCACGCGGCTACGGCTTTCTGCTGGCCAGCGACGCGCAGACGCAGATTTTCGTCCATATGGAGACAGTTCGACGCGGTGGTTTCGAGACGCTGACACCAGGTCAAGGACTTCAGGCGCGGGTCTTTCACGGTCCGAAAGGCGATCTGGCTGTCGTTGTGGCAGCCCCGGTCTCATCCTGAATATGCGTCGCGGATTGAGGCTGCTCGCGACCGCTATACTGGTGACCGCCGCTGCATCCGTGCACACTGCGCCTCTGGCAACGGTCGAGGGGCAACCGCAGACGGGTTTGCGGGAAATTCCGTTGGTGATCCGCACTGCGGACGGCGGTGTGCACCGCTATCGGGTGGAAGTGGCGGAAACGGCGCAACAGCAGGCAACCGGCATGATGTTTCGCACGGAAATGCCTCGTGATCATGGCATGTTGTTCCCGATGCGCCCTGCGCGCGTTGCTACATTCTACATGCGCAACACCTTGGTACCACTCGATATTATCTTCATTGCGACAGATAACAGGGTGTTGAATATAGGCGCCGGCAAGCCCCTGGATGAATCGATCGTGGCGTCCGATGGAGAAGCGGCGGCGGTTCTGGAACTCAACGCCGGGGAAGCCCAACGCATCGGATTGCAACCGGGCGATCATATTGGCTGGTAGCAAGTGCTTGGCACCGGTGCGGCCAGGCGCTATGGGCAAATATATGGGCTTTAATATCTTCACCTGGGATAGCGGCAGCACATTGGGCACCTGGCTTGCCACGCGTCGCGGCACCGAAGTCGGTCAGGATGGCGACGGCAATCGCTATTATGAATCAAGGGATGGCGCCAAACGCTGGGTAATTTATGCCGTCGATAATGATTCCAGCCGCGTACCGCCGGAGTGGCACGGCTGGCTGCACCGGACGCGCAAATCCCTGCCCACCGAAACGCCGCTGCCAGTGAAGGCGTGGGAAAAACCATGGCGTCCGAACCCGACGGGTACGGCCCATCCCGATCTCCCGTCCGGCGCGTTGGCGGCGGGCGGCGTGCGTCAGCCGTCCTCGGCTGACTATCGCGCCTGGACCCCGGAAGACTGAGGGAAAGTCGCTTGGCGCTATTGAAGGAACATGTTGCCGAAGCGTTGGTCGGCTTGCTGGTGCTGTTGTTTGCTGCATGGTTCGCTTTCTATGCGTTGGAGCGGAGCAGCGGCATTGGTGTTGATCGCTATACCGTAACGGCGCGCTTTCCCAATGCGGCGGGCATCGATGTGGGCTCCGATGTGCGTGTTTCAGGCATGAAAGTCGGCACGGTGACTTCCCAGACGCTTGATCCGGTCACCTGGCAAGCGGTTCTGACTTTCGCTGTCGATTCGAAACTGAAATTGCCGGCGGACAGCTCTGCGGCGATATCTTCTGATGGTCTGCTTGGCGGCGCGCATATCGCTCTTATTCCCGGCGGCGATCCTGAGCCACTGATGCCCGGCGACGAGATTATCGACACGCAGGGCGCGACCGATTTGATGGGCCTGATCGGCTCGTTCATCAACCGGAGCGGTGGCGACAGCGGTTCCAGGGGCGAATGATGCGCCGGAACGTGGTGGCCGGACTCCTTTTACTGGCCGCGCTTCCCGCCAATTCCCAGGAAACCGCCCCCGAAAAGCCTCTGGCGGCAGATGACGCTCGTGTTGCGGTGATCGGTGCGCTGGACAAGCGACATGGCACATCCGCGGAATTCATTCTGAAGCCGGGCGAAAACTTTGAATTCGGCCGGCTGCGTGGAATCCTGCGCACCTGCGAAACCACCGCGCCCTGGGAGCAACGGCAATCCGGCGCGTTTGTGCAGATAGTCGAAACGCCTTTACCACGGACCCGCCGGGAAAATCCGCAGCCGCGCACGGTATTTTCCGGTTGGCTATTCGCCGAATCCCCGTCGCTTAATCCGATGGCGCACCCGACTTACGACGTCTGGCTCAAAAGCTGCACGATGCATTTCCCGGATGGCCCCGCTTCGGCCAGTGCCGATGGCTCGGCGAAAGCCTCCGGCGTCTCGCCCAGCGGACAGGCCAGGTCGACGACCACGGATGGCACGACGAACTGATCCAGACCCAGAGCGCGGGGCAGGGCATCCCAGTCGCCGTCCGCCGCCACTGCTTCTCGCAGCAATGTCAGATATTGGCCCCGGCGCACTTCCTTTCCTCCGAAGCTTGCCAGATGCGCCGTCAGAAACTGGGTGTCGAGCAGACGGAAACTTCCTGCCCGTAAACGTGCAACCAGATGCGCCAACGCTGCCTTGCTGGCGTCGGTCGCGCGGCTGAACATGCTTTCGCCGAAAAAGCTGCCGCCGATTCTTACCCCATACAGGCCGCCAACCAGCCGCCCCGTTCGATCCCAGATTTCGACGGAATGTGCGTGTCCCTCGAAATGCAGGCGGGTATAGGCATCCAGAATGACCGGATTGATCCAGCTCTGCTGACGACCGGCGGCGCTTGCGGCGCAGGAACGGATGACCGCGCCGAACGCCAGATCGCTGCTGTGGAAGAAACGTTCCTGTTTCAGGGTCTTGGCTAACGAACGGGGCAGATGAAAGTCTTCCAGCGGCAATATGCCCCGTCGTCGTGGCTCGACCCAGAAAATATCCTCGGCTTCGCGCGTGTCGGCCATAGGAAACAGGCCGGCGGTATAGGCCCGGAGCAGGGTGCCGGTATCCAGCCGGCGTAATTCATGGCGACTCAGGCGATCCATCGGAACCGCTCGCCACAGTCTGCCGACTCTTGCGCTATCGCCATTCCCCGTTCCCTCATTCGATACCGCATCCTTTGCAATTGCCGTTACCGTGACAAGCGGCAATAAAATAAAATTCACGCCTGTGCGTTAAGCAGTGCTTCAGCGGCGATGAAGTCCTTGTTAACAGCGTGGCCAGCGTTCACAGTCTGTGTGTCCGGTCGGCAAAGAAAAACGGGAAAGGGATAGTGGATGAAGGCAGGTGGCGTTGCACTACTGACAGCGGGGATTGCAGCGGGAGTGGCGCTCGCGTTGTCCGTCAATAGCTGGCAGGAAAGCGGCAACGCCGTGGCGCAGGTCGCGGCGCAACTGGCCCGGGAAGCCGGTGCCGAAGGTCCGCGCTATGTGCCCGGAACATCCAATGAAATCACCCTGTCTTTTGCACCGGTTGCCCGTCGCGTGCAGCCTGCCGTCGTCAATATTTTCACCGCGCGGGTTGTGCGTCAGCGCGGGTCGCTAAGTCCCTTCTTTTCCGTATTCGATTCCGAGCCGCGGGTGGCCAACTCGCTGGGTTCGGGCGTGATTGTTGACGGCAAGGGACTGATCGTCACCAATAACCATGTCGTGCAAGGTGCGGAACAGATTGTCGTCGTGCTGGCTGACCGGCGCGAATATCCGGCGAAGGTTGTTTTCTCGGAGGCCAAGCTCGACCTCGCCCTGCTTAAGGTGGATCCGAAGGGAGACGAATTACCCACGGCCCGACTCGGCGATAGCGATCGGGCGCAGGTAGGCGATCTGGTGCTGGCGGTAGGTAACCCGTTCGGCGTCGGCCAGACGGTTACGCAAGGAATTGTGTCGGCCGTTGCGCGTACGGGGATCGGGGTTTCCGATGCGCAATTTTTCATCCAGACGGATGCTTCGATCAACCAGGGCAATAGTGGGGGGGCGCTGGTCGCCATGAATGGCGATGTTGTCGGCATCAATACGGCCATCCTGACCGGCGGGCAGAACGGCGGCTCGATTGGCCTGGGCTTTGCCGTGCCGTCGAACATGGTGAAAATTTTCATGCGCGCCGCCGAATCCGGCAAGATGGTGACATCCTGGATCGGCGCCGAAGGCGAGGCACTGGCGGCGGATACGGCGAAGGCCGCCGGTCTGGATCGCCCGGCGGGCGCCTTGCTGACCGGGGTTACAGCCGGATCGCCGGCGGCAAAGGCTGGTTTGCGGCCTGGCGATATCGTTTATGCTATTGACGGCAAGGAAGTGCTTGATCCGTCCTCTTTGCGCTACCGGATCTCCAGCCTGCCGGTCGGCAGTTCGGTGACTTTGACGGTCATCCGCAATCGTCAGGCAATGAATGTGTCGCTGACGCTGGTGGCTCCGCCCGAAAATCCGCCCCGGCAACTGACGCAACTACCGGCGGGCAGCATCCTGGCCGGCATTTCCATCGCCAACCTGTCACCGGCGCTGGCTCAGGAACTGGGGGCAGGTTTGCCGGAAAAAGGCGTGGTCGTAGTGGAAGTGCCGCGCGGCGCGCCCGCCGCACGCACCGGTTTCCCGCGCCCCGGTGATATTGTGGAAAGCGTGAACGGAGAGAGTGTCGATTCCGTAAATGATCTGCGCGATGCCGTTTCCGGTAGCCCGAACCGCACCCTTTTCGGCATCGACCGGGGGGGGCAGCGGGTGGAATGTCTGTTCCAGGCGCCGCGTACCTTTGCCTGCAGGGCTGCGGCATAATGCTGCTTTTCGATCCCGCTTTCCGTTGAAGGGAGCGGGATCAGTTTCAAATCAGGCTTTTTCCAGCGTGCATTGCAGCGGATGCTGATGCTGTTTGGCGAAATCCATCACCTGGTTGACCTTGGTTTCCGCCACTTCATAAGTAAAAATGCCGCAAACGCCCACGCCACGTTGGTGCACATGGAGCATCACGCGTGTCGCATCTTCGAGGCTCATGCGAAAAAACCGCTGGAGCACATGAACCACAAACTCCATGGGCGTATAATCATCGTTCAGTAACAGAACCTTATACGGTGAGGGTTTGCGCGTGGCCGTGCGGGTGCGCGTGGCGACGCCCGTTGTCGTACCGCCGCCGGTATCCGCGCCATCCTCTGGTCCGGCGTAAATTAGCTGTATCAACCTGATCATGCCTTCCGCTGTCTCAGCCCTTCAGAGCCGAATAGTACGGCTGCAGACCAAAATATCGGAAGCAGCCCCCTTGTTGCAAGCCACATGCCTGTGGCAGAGGCCCGTCGGTCACCGGTTAGCCTGGTGTTCCCGCCGATAGATCCGGGGGAAATGTATCCGACACGGCGTATCCGTCGTGGATATCTGTATCGGAGCCGTGGACGTTGAGAGTATCGGTTAGCGCGTTTTTCGCATTTCTGCTGATCTTCATGGTTGCGGCCTGTTCGCGGGGCGATGCGAATGGCAAGACGGGTGGCAGATCGCCGCCGGAAGTTGTCGTGGGCACCGTGCATTCGGCGGAACTGGTCAACAGTATCGAGGCGATCGGCACGGCGCGGGCTAACGAGCAAGCCGATCTGAATTCCACCGTTACCGAACGGATTGCGAAGGTGAATTTCGCCGATGGCGCTTATGTTCCAAAGGGCGCGGTGATCGCTGAACTGGTTCGCACCGCTCAGGGCGCCAGCCTGACGGAAAGCGAGGCGCGCCTTCGAGAAGCCGAGCAGCAACTGGCCCGGCTGAAGCAATTACAAAAGCAGGGTTTTGCCACCCGCGCCCGTATCGATGAACAGCAAGCCGCCGTCGATGTGGCGCGCGCCCAGTCCGCGTCCGCCCGCTCGGATATTGGCGACCGGGTAATCCGCGCGCCATTTTCCGGCTGGCTGTCCCTGCGGCGGATTTCACCCGGCAGCGTGGTGAATGCCGGCACCACCATTGTCACCATTGTTGATCATAGCAAGATCAAGCTCGATTTTCCGGTGCCCGAAGTTTATTTGTCGGTTGTGAAACCGGGTCTCGCAATCGAGGCAAAAGCGGCGGCATGGCCCGATGAAATATTTCGCGGCAGCATTTCATCGGTCGATCCACTGATCGATCCGGTCAGTCGCGCGGCGACGGTGCGCGCCATGCTGCCCAATCCCGATCTGAAATTGCGGCCCGGTATGTTGATGACGGTCTCCATCCGTTCGCAGCCACGCAAGGCGTTGGTCGTGCCGGAACTGGCGGTGATCGGGGAGGGTAGCGGAGCGTATGTCTGGGCGGTGGACGACAAGAATCATGCGGCGCGAAGAACCGTGGAAACCGGTGTCCGTCGCGATGGCATGATAGAGATTTTGCAGGGACTGGCCGAAGGTGAGCGGCTGGTGATCGACGGGACGGTGAAAGTGCGCGGGGCCGGACCCATTACCCCGGCAGAGCCGGGGAAAACGGCGTGATTCTCTCCGATATTTCTGTAAAAAGGCCCGTCTTCGCGGCGGTTATGTCTCTGCTTCTGCTCCTGGTCGGGGCCATTTCCTATAGCCGCCTGCCGGTGCGGGATTTGCCGGAAGTCGAGCCGCCTATCGTATCGGTGCAGACCAATTATCGCGGGGCGAACGCCGGCGTTGTTGAAAATCGCATCACGCAGGTTCTGGAGGACCGCATATCGGGCATCGAGGGCATCGAAATGGTCCGCTCCCGCTCCCGCGATGGCCGCTCAGATATCACCATCGAATTTTCAGCTGCCCGGGACATTGATGCTGCTGCCAATGATGTGCGGGATCGGGTTTCCGGCATTCTCGATAGTCTGCCGCAGGAATCGGACCCGCCGGAAATCAGCAAGGTGGATGTGGATTCGCAGCCGATTTTGTGGATGAGCCTGACCCATCCCGAATGGACGGCAATGCAGTTGAGCGACTACGCCAACCGCGTGCTCGTGGATCGTTTTTCGGCGGTGAATGGCGTATCACGGGTGCGGGTGAGTGGCGACAAGACGCCAGCCATGCGCGTGTGGCTGTCCCGGCAGAAACTGGCGGCTTTCGGGATGACTGCCGGCGATATTGAAGCCGCCTTGCGCCGGCAAAATGTCGAGCTGCCGGCCGGCCGGGTAGATGGCCAGGCCACGAACCTGACGGTGCGGATTAACCGCCAGTTCCTTACCGAACAGGATTTCTCCAACCTGGTCGTGACACGCGCGGATGACGGCTACCTGGTGCGACTGGGCGATGTGGCGCGTGTCAGCCTCGAACCCGAAGATCGTTACAGCTTTTATCACAATAATGGGCGGTTGAGTGTAGGTCTGGGTGTCGTCCGGCAGTCGGGCGCGAACACCTTGCAGGTAGCAAACGACGTAAAGGCGGAAATGGTTGCGGTGCAGGAAATGCTGCCGCCCGGCATGGAAATTGCCGTCTCCAACGACACGTCGCTGTTCATCGATCGCGCCATCAACAATGTCTGGGTAACCCTGTTTGAAGCAGCGATTCTGGTGGTCGCAGTTATCTTTATTTTTCTTGGCTCAATGCGCGCGACGCTTATTCCGGCGGCAACCGTACCGATTTGCCTTATCGCAACCTTTGCTGTCCTGTTATTGCTGGGCTATTCGCTCAATCTTCTTACCTTGCTGGCGTTCGTTCTGGCGATCGGGATTGTGGTGGATGATGCGATCGTCGTGCTCGAAAATATTTACTATCGCATCGAACATGGCGAGCCGCCGCTGGTGGCGGCTTATCGGGGTGCGTCTCAGGTAGGATTTGCGGTTGTTGCAACGACCGTCGTTATTTGTGCAGTATTTGTTCCACTTTATTTTATCGCCGGCAACACCGGTATGTTGTTCCGGGAATTGGCAGGCGCGATGATCGGCGCTATCGCCTTCTCCGGCTTTGTCGCCCTGACACTGACGCCGATGCTGTGCTCGAAATTTCTTCGCGCGGATACGGGCAAGAATCGCTTTTCCCGCTGGTTTGACCGGCAGTTTGCACGCGTATTGCGCCGCTATCGCGGCTTTCTGCAAAAAATCATCCACCGGCCCTGGCTGGTTTCGGGGGCAGCCCTCGCCATCGTTGGCGTGTTTCTATGGCTCGGCTCGACATTGCCGTCCGAACTCGCGCCCGAAGAAGATGTGGGATATTTTTCGGTCAATGTTCTGGGGGCGGAAGGCACCGGCTATGAGCAGATGCTCACCTACATGCAGCGGCTGGAGGCAAAAGCGCTGGGCCTGATGGAAGAGGAGGGCGCGATCCGGCACCTGCTGGTGCGCGCACCTGCGACCTTCGGCGCGACCGAAGATTTCAATTCCGGCATGATGCTCGTTTTTCTCAAGCCCTGGGAGGAGCGCGATGTTTCCACCCGTGATCTCACCAATCGTTTTCAGAAAATGCTGGCGGAAGATCCGCATGTTCGTGGCAACGCATCAATTCCCGGCAGTCTTGCGCGCGGGCGTGGCCGGCCGATCCAGTTTGTGATCGCAGGCTCCAGCTTCGAGGAACTGGCACGGGTGCGCGATGCAATTTTCGTTGCGGCCCGCGACCACTCCGGGCTGGTTGATCTGGATGCCGATTATCGCGAAACGAAACCGCAACTCGCGGTCGATATCGACACCGCGCGGGCCGGTGATCTTGGCGTTCCCATTTCCGCCATCGGCCAAACGCTGGAAACGATGATGGGATCGCGTCGGGTGACGACCTTTATCGACCGTGGCGAGGAATATTATGTTGTGGTGCAGGCGGAAGATGAGGACCGCGCCACAGCCCAGGATCTGGGGAATATCTATGTGCGGTCGACAACCAGTGGAGAACTGGTGCCGCTGACGAGCCTGATTGCCGTGCGGGAGGTGGCCCAGGCGGGCGAACTTGGCCGCTTCAACAAATTGCGCGCCATCACCATCGAGGGCAATGTCGCTTCTGGTACGACGCTTGGGCAGGCGCTGGATTTCCTTGAAGCCGAGGCGATGAAGCATCCGGAAGTCGCCGCGATCGGCTATCGCGGTGAGAGCCAGGCGTTGCGACAAACAGGTTCCTCGCTATGGATCGTGCTGGGCCTGACCATCGTGCTGGTTTTCCTGGTGCTGGCGGCGCAGTTTGAAAGCTTCGTCCATCCGCTCGTCATTATTCTGACCGTTCCGCTGGCCGTGGGCGGCGGGGTGTTTGGACTATGGATCATGGGCGGCACCATCAATCTGTACAGTCAGGTTGGGATTGTGATGCTGGTAGGTCTGGCCGCCAAAAACGGTATTTTGATCGTGGAGTTTGCCAACCAGTTGCGGGATGACGGGGTGGAGTTCACCGAGGCGATTATCGAGGCGTCCGAACGGCGGCTGCGTCCTGTTCTGATGACATCAATTGCCACTATCGCCGGCGCCGTCCCCCTGATGCTGGCCTCGGGCGCCGGGGCTGGCGCGCGGACTGCGGTGGGCGTTGTCGTCGTCTGGGGGGTCGGCATCGCGACCTTCCTGACCCTGTTCGTTATCCCGCCAATGTATAATCTGCTGGCGCGGCGGACGAAGTCGCCGGAGACGATCGCGCGCGAGCTGCAGGCCGGGCTGGCCGCCAATCCTGAGGAGCGTGCGCAACCCGCCGAATAAGGTTTGGCTTCGCTTTTGCACAAAATTGGCGTATGGGGCATCGCATGAAGCCGGGTGATCGTCGGCTTTCAGGAGTTTAGAGCATGCAAAACCAGAACCCGATAATGGAGGATTTCACCCGGCTGATGTCGAGCATCGCCGGAACCATGGCCGGGGCCGGACGCGAGGCAGAAGCTAAAATCCGGGAAAAAATCCGCGAAACCGTAGGCGGTCTGGATATGGTTTCGCGCGAGGAGTTTGAAGCGGTGAAGACGCTTGCCTCCGAAGCGCGCGCTGAAATCGAGGTGCTGAAATCGGAAATCGCCGCACTGCGGGGGGATAAGCCCGCCGCCGGTGACGAGAACAGCCCGACGATCTGAATTTTTCGGACTTTTCCGACATATCCACAGAAAATCCTGTTGCATGGCTGAAGCGCCCTTGTGTGCTGCCGTGCATTGTTCATTATATGGTGCCAACACTTGGTTAGACACACAACAGCCGGTATCCGAGAGCGAGGATGTAGGAGTTCCCGATGATGAATTTACACATCGAGAGCGGGCTTGAGCCTTCCGCGCCCATCGACATGCTGGAACATTATTTCAGCAGCCATAACTGGGCGTTCGAGCGCGACGGTGACGAGGAAATTGTCACCACGGTAAAGGGTAGCTGGTCCGATTATGAGTTGCGCGCACTGTGGCGCGACGAAGACCGGGTCCTGCAGTTTATTGCCCTGACAGGCATTGCCGCGTCGGGTGGCAAATCCGCCACCGAACTGCGCGCAAACCTGTACGAGACGCTCGGCCTGGTCAACGAGCAGTTGTGGATCGGACATTTCGAGCTTTGGTCCGCCGATGGCGCGATTTTGTTCCGCCACGCGGCGCTGCTGGATGGGCCGGAAGACGCCGCGCTGACCATGTCGCAGGCACATACACTGGTGGATGCCGCCATCGACGAGTGCGAGCGCTACTATCCGGTGTTCCAGTTTGTGCTGTGGGGCGGAAAATCCCCGCGCGAGGCCCTCGCGGCAGCCCTGGTGGAAACTGAAGGCGAAGCCTGAAGCGCAGAATCATGCGGGACGATCCGGGTGAAGACGTCGCACGCCTGATCGACGGCGACGACAGGCGACTGCTGCTGGTGGCGGATCATGCATCGAGCCATGTGCCGCCCGATATCGACCTTGGTATCCCTGATACGCTGCTATCTGAGCATGTGGCGGTGGATGTTGGCGTCGGCCCGCTGACCGTAGCGCTGGCGCAAGCGCTGGCCGCGCCAGCCTGGCTGGCGACTGTCAGCCGGCTGGTTTGCGATACCAACCGCCCGCCAGGGTCTTCCGGGATGGTGCCGGAATCCAGTGATGGCATTGCAATCCCTGGTAACTGCAATTTGTCGCCCGCAGCTTACAACCGGCGCCTCGCGATCCATCGCCGGTTTCACGACGGCCTGGCGGCGTATATCGCGCGGCATCAAACACAACTTCTGGTGTCGGTACATAGCTTCACGCCCAGACTGGCCACCAGCCCCGATACTGCCCGGCCGTGGCCTGTGGCGGTGCTGTGGAATCAGGACCGGCGCGGGGCAGACGTGGCGTTGGAAACCCTGCGACGGGAACCCGATCTCGGCGGTCCGGTCGGTGCGAATGAACCCTATTCAGGCCAGATTTTGAATTACACGATGGATCGACATGCCGAAGCGAACGGCATCCGCTATATCGGGTTCGAGGTGCGCCAGGATTTGCTGGTCGACGCGACGGGTATCGCAATCTGGGCAGAACGGCTCGCCCGTACGATCCGGGCTGTGCTCGACGGCATATGATCCGGTTGCTCCGGTACCTGCTGAAGCTGGTTGCCGGTCTGATTCTGCTCAGTCTGCTTTGGGCGCTTGCCGGTCGCTGGGTCAACCCGCCGGTCCATTATCTGATGCTGCGCGATCATCTGAATGGCGTTCCGGTACAGCAGCAGTGGCGGCCATTGGAGCAAATGGGCAAGCATTTATCCCGTTCGGTAATCGGTGCGGAAGATGCGAATTTTTGCAGCCACCATGGTTTTGACCTGGAAGCGATCGAGAAGGCCATGGAGGAAAATCGCGAAGGCAAGCGGTTGCGCGGCGGCTCCACGATCAGTCAGCAAACCGCCAAAAATGTGTTTCTGTGGCCTGGTCGAACGGTGCTGCGTAAAGGGCTGGAAGCCTGGTTCACACTTCTGATTGAAATGATGTGGGGCAAGCCGCGCATCATGGAAGTCTATCTGAATGTTGTGGAGATGGGGAAGGGTGTCTATGGCGCGGAGGCTGCCGCACAGCATTATTTCGGAAAGCCCGCGTCCCAACTCAGTCATCAACAAGCCGCGCGTCTGGCGGCGATTTTGCCGCAACCCATTCGCCGTGATGCGGCGTCTCCTGGCCCCGGCACGCGTCGCCTGGCCACGCGCATCGCCAGCCGCGCAAAAATCGTCGAAAGGGATGGTCTCGATTCTTGCCTGCGGAAATCAGGCTGATTGCACCAGGGCGCGGCGACGGCGATCGAAGCTCGACGGAATCTGCATCGCCTCGCGATATTTTGCGACGGTACGCCGGGCCAGGGCAAAGCCTTCCTGTTTCAGAAGTTCGACCAGTTTGTCATCCGAAAATGGTTTCAGCGGCGGCTCTGCATCGATAAGGGCTTTCAACTGCGCGCGCACCGCCTCGGCGGAGGCCTCATCGCCATCGCCCGACGGGATAGCTGCAGTGAAGAAATATTTCAGTTCGAACAGGCCACGGTCGCACGACAGATACTTGTGCGAGGTAACCCGGCTGACGGTCGATTCATGCATGCCGATTTCGTCGGCTACCGACCGCAGTGTCATCGGTTTAAGCTGCTGCACGCCATGTTCAAAAAAACCCTGCTGCCGTTCAATCAGCGCGGTCACGACTTTCAGGATGGTCGTGGCGCGCTGATCCAGCGCGCGGATCAGCCAGTTGGCTTGCTGAACACATTGATCCAGAAACTGTTTTTCGGCTTTTTCGTTAGTGTGGCTGGTGTTCCTGTCGGCAATCTCCACGCGATATTCGCGGTTGAAAATGAGCCGGGGCAGTGTGGCGTTATTGAGTTCGGCAATCCAGCCCTTGCGGGTGCGGCGTACGAACACATCGGGAACAATGCACTGGCTCGATGTGCCACCATAGACGAGGCCAGGTTTGGGATTATAGCTGCGCAGTTCGCGTAACATATCCGCAAGATCCTCGGCATCGACATCGCACAGACGGCGTAACCGCGCGAGATCCCCCCGTGCAACCAGATCGAGATTATCGATCAACGCAGCCATGCACGGATCGTATCGGTCCGCTTCCTTTGCCTGCAAGGCGATGCACTCTGCGAGGGTGCGCGCGCCCACGCCGGTAGGTTCGAATGTCTGGACAATGGTCAGTATGCGCTCGGCTTCCTCAGACTCAATGCCAATGCGCTCGGCTATTTCATTCAGGGGATCAATGAGATAACCGGCCTCGTTTATACAAGAAATGATCGCGAGTGCCACAGCCTGTTCGAATGCCGGAAGGCCTGCCGCCTGGCGTTCGAGGATTTCTATAAGGGTGGGGAGCTCGCCGGCAACATGGTCCAGGCTGAAATCATCCGAAGAACCATTGCCGTTGCCCGAGTCCACGGCGCAGTCGTGGTGGAAGCGTTCCTCCGCGAAATCGACATCGAGATCACTACTGTGATCGCCGATCAAATTTTCCGGATTAATCTCTGCGTCCGCAGGGGCCGTGCTATCAGGCGCGTTGTCGATCGAAGTGGCCGCGGAGGTGTCGTCTGGGCCGCCCGGTATTCCGCCATCCTCGTCAGCCAGATCGAGCAGCGGATTACGTTCAAGTTCGACGTTTATTTCTGCCTGCAGTTCAAGGTTGGAAAGTGTCAGCAACCGGATCGCGGCCTGTAATTGCGGCGAGAGGACGAGCGTCTGGGAAGTACGCAGGTCAAGGCTTGGACCTAGTTTCATCTACTACACCGGCCCCGCAATTTGATCAGAGCGAGAAATCCTCGCCAAGATAGACCCGGCGTACAGTCTCGTCCTTTACGAGTGCTTCCGGGGTTCCCTCGAACAGGACGCGGCCATCATATATGATGCAGGCCCTATCTACAATTTCGAGTGTTTCCCGAACATTATGATCGGTAATCAATACGCCGATATCGCGTTCTTTCAGGTGGACCACGAGGGTACGGATATCAGCGATGGAGATGGGATCAATGCCAGCGAAGGGTTCATCGAGAAGCATGATCGATGGCGACGCCGCAAGAGCGCGTGCGATTTCACAGCGGCGGCGTTCGCCCCCCGATAGCGACATGGCGTTCACATCGCGCAGACGGGTGATGTTGAATTCGGCCAGCAATTCTTCGAGCCGGGCGGCGCGTACATCTTTGTCCGGCTCAACCACCTCCAGCACGGCCATGATATTGTCCGCGACCGTCATGCCGCGAAAAATCGAGATTTCTTGTGGCAGATACCCCAGGCCCAGTGCTGCGCGCCGATACATGGGCAGGTTCGTGATATCGACGCCATCCAGCAGAATACGACCGGTATCCGGAGCATTCAAACCCATAACCGCATAGAAACAGGTGGTTTTACCCGCGCCATTGGGGCCGAGCAGTCCGATGACCTCGCCGCGATCGACCGAAAGGGAAATATCCCGAAGGACCACCCGGGGTCCATAAGATTTGCCCAGCGCGATTACCGCCAGGCCATGCTGTTCAGCAGCAGACGGTCGTCCAACGGTGGCGTGCACGCGTTCGTCCGGATGTGAAGTAGCAGCCATGGCAGACGACAAAACCCCTTTCAGCGACACGCGCGCAAGATGGCGCAGTTCTTGCTCTCCTGTTAAGACTATACCGGGCGCGCCGGTGTTTTCAATGCTGCTTTGCGGCATTCTCGCCGCAATCCACAGCTTTGGGAATGGCAACGGCGGGAAAATGCCCGCCGCGCCACCCACAAGCTGTTAACTACAAAGCGTCATGCGCTGTAATACATATCGAATTCCACGGGAGACGGCGCAGTCTCCCAGCGCATCACCTCTTCCATTTTCAGAGCGATGTAGCTGTCGATCTGGTCATCATTGAAAACGCCGCCGCGGGTGAAAACGGCGCGGCCCTTGTCGAGCGCAACCAGCGCTTCGCGCAACGAGCCTGCTACCGTCGGCACCTTTTTCAGTTCGCGTGGTGGCAGATCGTACAGATTCTTGTCCATCGGACCGCCTGGGTGCAGTTTATTTTCAATTCCGTCGAGGCCTGCCATCACCAATGCCGCGTAGGCGAGATAGGGGTTGGCGAGAGGATCGGGGAAACGCACTTCCACGCGTTTCGCTTTCGCACCCGCGCCATACGGTATCCGGCAGGATGCCGAGCGGTTGCGGCTGGAATAGGCCAGCAATACCGGAGCTTCAAAACCCGGCACCAGACGCTTGTAGCTGTTGGTGGTGGGGTTGGTGAACGCATTCACGGCTTTCGCATGTTTGATGATGCCGCCGATGAAGTAGAGCGCCATGTCGGAGAGGCCCGCATAGCCTTCCCCCGCAAACAAGGGCTGGCCTTTCGACCAGATCGACAGATGGGTGTGCATCCCGGAGCCATTATCTTCCCGAATGGGCTTCGGCATGAAAGTCGCCGTTTTCCCATAGGCCTGGGCTACCATGTGCACGACATATTTGTATAATTGCATACGGTCCGCGGTCTCCACCAGCGTGCCATATTCCATGCCCAGTTCATGTTGGGCCGCAGCCACCTCATGGTGATGCTTGTCGCAGGGCAGTCCAAGGTCGAGCAATACTTGCACCATTTCAGCCCGAAGGTCCGTGGCGCTGTCTACCGGACCAACCGGAAAATAACCGCCCTTGGCACGTGGGCGGTGACCGAGGTTGCCCTCTTCATACTCGCGCCCGGTATTGGTCGGCATTTCAACATCGTCGAAGCTATAGAAGCTTTTGTTGTAGCTGTTACCAAATTTTACATCGTCAAATACAAAGAACTCAGCTTCCGGGCCAACATAAATCGTATCGCCAATACCGGTGCTTTTCAGATATGCCTCGGCGCGTTTGGCGATGGAGCGCGGGTCGCGGCCATAATCTTCGCCGGTGGCCGGATCGGTGATGTCGCAGAACAGCACGAGCATGGGGGTGGCGCTGAACGGATCGATATAAACCGCATCAAGATCAGGCTTCAGAATCATATCGGATTCATTGATGACTTTCCAGCCACCAATGGAAGATCCGTCAAACATGAAGCCTTCATCCAGATTTTCTTCATTGATGACTCGCCGCGCCATCGTAAGATGATGCCACTTCCCCCTGGGATCGGTGAAGCGGAGATCAATCCATTCGATTTCCTTTTCTTCGATCATTCTGATGATGTCGCTTGGGCTATTGGCCATGAATATCCTCGTGGTGCTGTAATTTATGTCTGTGTGATGGCTTATTTAAATTGCGTCCAGATCGCGTTCGCCGGTGCGGATGCGGATAGCGGTATCTACCGGGCAAACGAAGATTTTTCCATCGCCGATGCGCCCGGTACGCGCGGATGTGGCGATGGCCTCGATCACGCGATCGACCTGACTGTCATCTACCACCACTTCCAGACGGACCTTGGGCAGGAAATCGACGACATACTCCGCCCCGCGGTACAATTCCGTATGCCCTTTCTGTCGTCCGAATCCCTTGGCTTCCGTTACCGTAATGCCCGACACGCCGACTTCGTGAAGCGCTTCCTTCACTTCATCCAGCTTGAATGGCTTGATGATCGCTTCTACTTTTTTCATGCCTCGTCAAAACTCCGCTTCAGGTTCGCAACTGTCTCACCTGCATCCAAGCAAGATACGTGCCAAATGTCCGCACCTGGGACTCCTTGTCAAAGATAATCCATTCCTGCCTATTTTTTGAGCAACGTGCCAAAATATTACGCGCATGTGCGTTTAAAATCTTTCGGGACCTGTTCGCCGCCGGTCAGTGGCATTAGATATTGCATATGTCAGCCAATTACGATCGTTTGCCTAACCGCCGGGCTCTGATAGATCGCCGCAAGATTGCGGGTGAAATGGAAGGGCTGCTGGTTGCCGCACCGCATGACGGTCGACGCCCGGCCATTGCGCAACGATTGAAACTGGCGCTGGACGCCGGGAGGGCGGAAATTCGACGTCGCATTTTGGAATCCCCGGGAAGGGGGCGCGAACTGGCCACGGCCCAGACCTTTCTGATCGATCAAATCTTCCGCCTGGCGGCAGAAGCGGTGACTGAATTTGTCTATCCGCAAGAAAATCGTAGCATGGCGGAACGCATCGCCGTTACCGGCGTAGGCGGCTACGGACGAGCCGAGATGGCGCCCTATTCCGACGTGGATATCATGTTTCTTTCGCCCATGAAGGCGACGCCATGGATAGAACAGGTGGTGGAATCCATATTATACATTCTGTGGGATCTGGGTCTGAAGGTAGGACATTCTACGCGAACCTCGGATGAAATGATCCGCATCGCGCAGTCAGACCTAAGCGTCAAAACCGCGCTGCTTGAACAGCGTTATATCTGGGGTGACCGGCCACTATATGACGAAGCGCATGACCGCTTTCGCCGGGAAATCGTCGCTACGGATTCCCGTGATTTCATCGCCGCCAAACTGGCCGAGCGTGATGCCCGCCATTTGCGGATGGGTGACAGCCGTTATCTGGTCGAACCAAACATCAAGGAAGGCAAGGGCGGTCTGCGCGATCTGCAGACGTTGTTCTGGATCGGGAAATTTGCCTTTGATGTCGAATCTTCCGCCGAACTGGTGGCCAAAGGGCTATTTACCCCGGAAGAATACCGCCAGTTCAATCGCGCGGAAAATCATTTGTGGGCTGTGCGTATCAATTTGCATGACCTGGCAGGCAGGCCCGAGGAGCGGCTGACCTTCGATGTGCAGCGTGAACTGGCGGCGCGCATGAATTATGCCGCGCGGCCCGGGATGGCTCCGGTTGAGCGATTTATGCGGCATTATTTTCTGACTGCCCGTCAGGTCGGTGATTTGTCGGCGCTGTTCATTGCTCATGTCGAGGAAAATGCCCGAAAAACCTGGATGCCAGATTTGCGCCGGCTGCGACCGTCCCGGCGCATCAACGGTTTTCGCCTTTCGGGTGGACGTATTGAAGTGCCAGATGTGGATTTTTTCCACGAGGACCCGGTTCGGCTGATCGAGATGTTCGCTATTGCCGACCGCGAAGAAGCGGAGATCCACCCTGCTGCGATGCGGCAGGCGTTGCGCGATTCTGTGTTGATCGATGAGCAGGTCCGTAACGATCCACGCGCGAATGCGCTTTTTCTTGATATCCTCACGTCGCCGCGTGATCCCGAGCGCGTTTTGCGTCTGCTGAGCGATAGCGGCGTTTTTGGTCGATTCGTGCCGGATTTTGGTCGTGTCGTCGCCAAGATGCAATATGACATGTATCATCATTATACAGTTGATGAGCATACCATTCGCGCTATTGGCCTGCTCGCTGCCCTCGAAAGAGGGGAGCTGAAAGAAAAATATCCGATAAACTCTGCCCTGGTTCGTCAGATTTTGTCACGACGGGTACTTTATGTTGCAGTATTACTGCATGATATTGCGAAAGGGCGGGGTGGAGATCATTCAATACTGGGTGAGAAAATAGCACAGAAGCTGGGGCCGCGCTTTGGACTGTCCGAAGCCGAAACGGACACGGTAGCCTGGCTGGTACGGCATCATCTGTTGATGAGTGATACGGCGTTCAGGCGTGATCTGGCCGATTTCAAGACCATTCTTGATTTCGGCATGGCGGTGCAAAGTAATGAGCGGCTGCGATTGCTCACGATTCTGACGGCGATGGATATCAGCGCCGTCGGGCCGGGGGTGTGGAACGGCTGGAAGTCGCAACTATTGCGGACGCTGTATGAGAGCGCCGAGGAAATGTTGCGTCTGGGTCACAAGCAAAGCGGGCGCCATGAACGTATCGCCCAGCGTCAACAGGAATTGCGGGCGCTGACGGATATCAGCGACGCAGAATTCAAAACCTATATCGATCGACTGCCGGACAGTTACTGGATTTCCGAAACGGCGGACGTAATGGCTGAGAATCTGGAGCTTGTTCGCGATACGGACCGGCAGGCCAGCCAATATTGCGTCCGGTCCCTTCCAGATGCGCGTTCCGGTGCGACGCTGGTTTCCGTTTATACAGAAGATCATCCAGGTTTATTCTTCAGAATAGCCGGTGGAATATCACTGGGCGGAGCCAATATTGTCGGCGCGCGCATCTATACAACAAAAGACGGTATGGCGCTCGATAATCTGATCGTGCAGGATCCGCTTGGCGGGCCCTTCGATGAACCGGTACGGCTTGAGCGCATGGAAAATGCGATTGGTGATGCGCTGGCGGGCCGTACACCCCTTGCGGACCGGCTGCGGGCACGGCCCTTGCCGCGTCACCGTCAGGAGGCCTTCCGGGTCGTTCCCCAGGTGCTGATCGACAACCGCGCATCCAATCGATTTACAGTAGTAGAGGTGACCGCGCTCGACCGACCGGCGCTGCTCTATGCGCTGACTTTTGCATTGTACGGCGCGCGGGTTACAATCCGCTCGGCGCATATCGCGACCTATGGTGAACGCGCCGTCGATACTTTTTACATCACCGACCTGACGGGCGCCAAAATAGACGCGCCATCGCGCATCCGGGCTCTGGAGACAAAATTGCTGGAAGTCGCCGAAGCGCCGGCGGAACCGGTGCCGGCTCTGACTGGCTGACATGAAAAGGCCCCGGCGTATTGATCCGCCGGGGCCGCGTTCTGACCAGGGGAGGGAAGGTCAGAAACGGTAAGCTACGCCAAGTGTTACCTGGTGGCGCTTCAACGATGCGTCATCCAGATTGTAGCCGGCTTCGCGCAGTCGGTTTGAGGGATCGCCGAAGTCCGAGTAGCGATATTCGATCCGCGACGAGATGTTGTCGGTGAACGCGTGTTCAACGCCCGCGCCGATTTGCCAGCCGTCACGGCTGGTGCTGAAGCGATCCGCATCGGAATTGAAGAAGCGGTAACGCCCGGAAGCATAGCCACCGCGAGCATAGATCAGGGTTTGCGGCGAAGCGAGCACACCGGCGCGCGCCGAGACGTTTATGGTGTTGCGCGGCTTGATATCATAGCGATCCGAAGTTTTGCCGCCGAGATCGAAGCCTACTTCACCGCCCAGCACGAAGTTTTCGGATAGTTTCGCGTCATAGCCGGCAAAGACGCCGCCTGTGAAAGCGTCCTGATTGTCGGTAAGCTTGCCTGGGCCGACATCAATGCTGGCCTTGTCTTTTTGCCAGCCGATCTGACCCCCGATATAGGGTCCGTTGAACGGTTCTGCCGAAGCAGCGCCAGCGAGGCCGATCACAGCCGCGGCAGCCGCCGTGGCGAGCCTGAATTGCGATTTCATGGGAAAACCTTTCTTTACAGTCACTTCCTGCTACCGGCTTCGTCGTCCGATAGTGTGACTGTTTAACGACACTGTGGCTTAAGCGACACTGAACTCTGCATTCAGTATTTGTTAATTACACTAGATCGTGCAATTATTCCGCATCATTCTGCTTGTCGCAATTGCATACTGCCGATTTTCCGGCCGCAGAATTTCGTTTTTTGGGTGCGAGGGTGGCAAATTCCGCTGCATCGAGTACGCCGTTTCCGTTTTCATCTGCGCCGTGGAACTTGTCGAAGCCGGTCTTTGCATATTCCTCAAATGACAATTTGCCGTCACCGTTTACGTCGAGTTTGCTAAAATTGCGCCGACGTGGCGACAAATATTCGTCGATTTGAATAAGACCGTCATCATTGCGGTCGGTGCGGGCGAAGCGCTTTTCCTCGCGGGTTTTTTCCGGCACGGAAACAATAGCGGGCGCTTTCGGCAACAGCGCCGGAGCAGGTGTAACCGCGGGAGCGTCGGGCGCTATGAATTGTTGCGGATTGGGCGTTGCGTTGCTGTCCCCGGTTGCGATCCACAATAAAAGCGCGCCACTGGCCAGCAATCCTGTCGTTAAAAGGGCGGTAGCCGATCGATAGGACATCAAGACGAAACCCCGGCAGGAACGGCCGGAAGCATTCCGCCGTCAGAATATAAATCGACCCGGGTCCGATTGTGTCACCATATGTTAACCATGTCCAGCCATTAACGCCGCGCGCAAAAATCGCCATTGGCGGGCGGGGGCCGCAGGTCGAACGAGTTTCCGTCCGCCCGCGGCGCGGCTGCAATCATCCAGCGCCAGATGTGTAAGACCGCGCAGGGAAGGCGGCAACGGTCGGGGAGCAGCGGCAATGGCCGGCAGGCGCAGTCCCGCCAGATGCTGCCCGGCCTCTCCCCACGGGCCGCGCAGCAGGCGCGACCAGGCCCAGATAACGCCAGCGGCAGCAGCGGCCTCGCGCGCTTCGGCGGCCAGAGGTGCCCCGGCGATCACAGTTGCCAGCGCTTCGAACAATGGAACGCCGCGTGCCCGCGCCAAAGCAGGCGCATCCAGTGGCCCATCCAGCAGCAGGGGCAAAAACCCTTCTTCCATCGACGACAACGTCAGGGGATTGACGCCACGTGGTATGGCTTCCGTCGCCAGCGCACGCAGGATCGGCTGTGCCTGCGGCGGCCCACCCTTGCCAAGCGCATCAAGTTGCTCCCGCCACCAGGCCAGCTTGATTTCGCCCAGCAGCGATTCTTTCGTGTCCGCCACGATCCGCTGCTGTTCCAGATCGAACGCATGCAACGCCACCAGCGCCGGACGCGCGGGAGCAGGCGCCCACAGGATGGACAACCAGCGCTCCCGGTCCCGGGATTTTATCGTGGCGACGAGCGACTCATCCATGCGGGAGTCGCTCCCCTATCGCGTCAGCCTCTTGTAGCTCAACCGGTGCGGGCGATCCGCGGCATCACCCAGGCGGCGGCGCTTGTCTTCCTCGTACATTTCGAAATTGCCCTCGAACCATTCGACATGGCTGTCACCTTCGAAAGCCAGAATATGCGTGGCGAGACGGTCGAGGAAGAAACGGTCGTGGCTGATGACCACGGCGCAACCGGCGAAGTTTTCCAGCGCTTCTTCCAGCGCGCGCAGCGTTTCCACGTCAAGGTCGTTGGTCGGCTCGTCGAGCAGCAGAACGTTGCCGCCTTCTTTCAGCATCTTGGCCATGTGCACGCGGTTACGTTCACCACCTGAAAGCTGGCCGACCTTCTTCTGCTGGTCCGTACCCTTGAAGCCGAACGCACCGACATAGGCGCGCGAGGAAACTTCCTGCTTGCCGAAGGTGAAACGTTCGTTGCCGTCGGAAACTTCCTCCCAGACGTTGCGGTTCGGGTTCAGCGCATCGCGGGACTGATCCACATAACCCAGATGCACGGTTTCACCGATCTTGATCGTGCCGCTATCCGGCTGTTCCTGGCCGGTGATCATGCGAAACAGGGTGGTTTTCCCCGCACCGTTCGGCCCGATCACACCGACAATGCCACCCGGTGGCAGGCTGAATGACAGGTCTTCGAACAACAATTTGTCGCCATAGGCCTTGGACAGGCCATTAGCCTCGATCACTGTCGATCCCAGCCGCTCGGGGTTGCGGATCAGAATTTCGCGATCGGATGAACGACGGGCTTCCTGGCTTGCCACCAGTTCGTCGAACGCCTTGATCCGCGCCTTGGATTTCGCCTGGCGAGCCTTGGGGCTGGAGCGTATCCACTCCAGTTCGCGCGCAACCGTCTTGCTGCGGCTTTCATCCTCGCGGGCTTCCTGCGCCATGCGCTTCGCCTTGGCTTCGAGCCAGGCGGAATAATTGCCTTCGAACGGAATGCCCTGACCGTAGTAAAGTTCGAGCACCCAGCCGACGACATTATCCAGGAAGTAACGGTCGTGGGTGACGAGGATGACGTTGCCCTTGTATTCCTTCAGATGCTGTTCGAGCCAGGCGACGGATTCCGCGTCGAGGTGGTTGGTCGGCTCGTCGAGCAGCAGAATGTCCGGCTTTTCCAGCAACAGCCGGCAAAGTGCGATCCGGCGCTTTTCACCGCCGGAAAGGTTTTCGACTGACCAGTCCCCCGGCGGGCAGCGCAAGGCGTCCATGGCGATTTCAAGCTGGTTGTCCAGCGTCCAGCCATCGGCGGCGTCGATCTTTTCCTGCAACTCGCCCATTTCCGCCATCAGCGCGTCGAAGTCGGTATCGTCCTTCGGGTCCGCCATTTCGGCGGAGATGGCGTTGAAGCGGTCCATCATGTCGGCCACGGGGCGCACCCCGTCCATGACATTTTCCTTCACCGTCTTCGTCGGATCGAGTTGCGGTTCCTGGGCGAGATAACCCACAGTGACGCCCTCTGCCGCCCAGGCCTCGCCCACATAATCCTTGTCGATCCCCGCCATGATTTTCATCAGCGTGGATTTGCCCGAACCGTTGATGCCGATGATGGCGATCTTGGTTCCGGGCAGGAATTGCAGATGAATATTATTCAGAATCGGCTTGGGCGCGCCGGGGAAGGTCTTGGTCAGACCTTTCATTACATAACTATACTGATAAGCCACGAGGGTTCCTGAGATCAGAGAATTGCGTTTGTGGGCCGCCATAGCGCAAGCTGCGCCACTTGGCAAAATCGCCGGATTGGGCCTCGGGAAGGATGTGGGTAATCAGTCCTGATAAATAAAGGGGCGCGCCGGTAAAGGCGCACCCCTCCAGGTTTCTCGCCCGATACAGGTTTCAGGCAGTAACAGGGTTACGGCGGCGACGTGCGGCAAAGCCAACCAGGCCGAAACCGGCGATCATCATCGCCCAGGTGGAAGCCTCGGGGATGGCGGGAGGTCCGATGTAATTCGGGCCATTCTGCTTGTAATCATATACGGCGAGCGTGCCTTCGATCGGAGCGCCAGGGCCGACGAGAGCCGCAAAGGGCGCCAGGATCGAACCATGCACCGCCTGATTGATGATGACTGCGGTTGCATCGACAAAATTGAAGATGATGGAAGAATTGTAAGCTGAACCGGAAAGCGTTTCGAAGTTCCAGATCGCCGCCTCGCCGAAGATATTGACGATGGTGGGCAGGCCAGGGGTGAAATCATAGGTCAGGCCCTGCTGGGTCTGGTTGAAAAAAGTGTTGGCATCGGTGTTGATGACCGCAAAGCCCGCGTTGCCGGCGACGGCCTTCAGCTTCACATTACCGGGATCGCTATAGTCGATGCCGCTTCCCAATGTCGTTTCGAAAGCGCCCATAGCGGCGGACAGCGCAGTCAGATTGGCTTGCAGCGTTGCCGTTTCCGCCTGGATTCCGGCGCGGAGAGGGTTGGAGAAACCGGCTCCCAGATTATAAAGGATGTCGGCGGCGCCAAGGGCGGTGGGGCCGGGAACGACTGCCCCCCCGACGCGGATGGTGAAACCCGGCTGGTCCTTGTTGGGAAATGCGCCGACGATGCTTCCGCCGACCTTAATATCGCCGACGTTGTTGTTGACGTTCAGATTGAGGGCATTGCCGCCGATGACCACCGAAGGCACGGCGGCGATCGGGCCAGACGCGCCGTTGGGGCCGTTGTGCACCGTGCCGCCATTAATATTGCCGCCAACAGTAAGCGTCGGTCGAGACGAAGCCGCTGATCCCTGGGTGGCATTACCCACGCCGTAGTTGCGCGTGCCGGAAATATTGCCTCCCACGAAGGTCTTGCCCTGGATGTCGCTTGTGCCCGCCATGTCCTTGAAGACAATGACATTAAGCTCTCTCATGGCTTGAAGACCTGCGGCGGCGTCACCTGCCGCGAGGGCTGAAGTAGAGACGAGCAGCGCCGACGCGGCGCCGAGAACATATACACCGGTTTTCATGACAGCCCCCATCGACAACAAGCAAGAAACTATGTTGTGTGCAACTTACAGTCGAAATCAAACATGTAGTAGAAGAAATGTCAAATATGATTTCAGTTAATACTTATAAAATGATTTAAACATACATGTAATAAAACTAATATATTAAGTAATACATAAATTACTATAAGTTAATAATATCATCATGCTTGTTCAACTAAGCCGATGGTGTGCATCTTTATAGGGCTGATTTGATGTCCTGTCTCATGCAAGATGCGGCGCAAAAGTGTACGCCTTCCAGCGCCTCGAATTCTGTGGCTTTCAAGGAGGGCGCAAACACCAACTTATGCTATTAACGCTGGGGATGGAGGAGGAGAGATGGGTAAGGAATCGAACGAAAGCGCGCCAGAGCTGGTGAATCGCGAACAGGCCGATGAAGGACAGGCGCAAGATGTAGCGGAAGATGCGCTGCACCCGTTGCCGCCGTTGCCGGAAAGTCGACACGGTCCGGGCGACCCGGGTCAGCTTCTGCCCGACGACGTGCCAGACCTTGTGGATCGTATGAACGAGATGATCCGCTCCGGCCGGATCGACAATGATGCCTATATCGGCGAGCCATCCCATGATGATGAGGAAGAAATTCTCGGCCCGGCGCACCATGAAGAAGCGGGCGATCCGATCGAGGAGGTGATCGACGAGGGCAATGACCCGCTGGGCGAGATGTCGAGCGATTATGGCCTGGAGGATGGCAGCGACCCGGATGCAGGGCCTTCCGGCGGCTAGAGCATGTCCCCCCGAGAGACTGCTTGCGCTGATATGCGGCTATGGCTAGGGCAAAGGCAGTTCATCTGCAGCGGAGCCACGGGCAATGGTAAGTGATTCCACGCAACGTTATGGTAATGTTACCCGTTTTTTGCACTGGGCAATGGCGCTGTTGATCGTGTTGCAGTTTTTGAAACTGGGCGATCGCATAGACGATGGTGAGCACTGGGTCGGGCAGACGATCGTGCCCTGGCATATTTCCATAGGCCTGTTGTTGTTGACGCTGGTGGTGTTGCGGCTGCTATGGGCGCTCGCGCAGCGCCGGCAACGTCCTGGACACGTGGGATTTCAGGCGTTTCTGGTGAAGGCCGGGCACTTCCTTTTGTATGTCTGTATGTTCCTGATGCCGCTTACCGGTTTGGCGGCCATGCTCGGCGGCGGTTATGGCCTGTCGGCTTTTGGCATAACACTGGTGGCGGAAACCGGGGTCGAAACGCCGTGGCTCGCCGATATCGGCGAGTTGCATGAAATTATCGCATTTGCATTTCTGGCGCTGGCAGTCGGCCACATCGTCATGGCCCTTTATCATCATTTCGTCCGGCGCGATGGTCTTTTGCTGCGCATGATGGGCTGACCCGCCGCCCTTGCGATTCCGTCCCGGTTGGTTACAGACCCGTTAATCCACGGGACTGGATAAGGACGATTATGTTGAAACATCTCATCAAGTGCCTCACTCTTGCTGGATTATTTGCGGTGGCTGCCTGCAATACCGTCGAGGGAATTGGCAAGGACGTGGAATCAGTTGGCCGCAAGACCCAGGACGTAGCGCGCTAGGCTTGCGGCCACACCTTCGGTCGTCGGTGGATCACCAGAACCTTCTCTCACCTGTCTGAACGAGACCCTGGGATCGGTAAAAAGGCCGTTCCCTGATTTGTCGTATGCGGCATTGTTTTCGCCATCAAACAGTGGCGCTCGCGTCTTCAGCGCGCTAGAGACACGCGATGGATGAAATAGTGGATACGCCCCCGCCGTACCGCGGGGATATCGCGCCCGTGAACCTCGTGGAGGAGATGCGCTCCTCCTACCTCGATTATGCGATGTCGGTGATCGTTGCCCGGGCGCTGCCCGATGTGCGCGACGGGCTGAAGCCTGTGCACCGCCGCATCTTATATTCCGCGCACGAAAGCGGCTTTTCATCCGGCAAGCCGTTCCGCAAATCGGCGCGGATTGTCGGCGATGTGATGGGTAAATATCACCCGCACGGCGACAGCGCCATTTACGACGCGCTGGCGCGCATGGCGCAAGACTGGTCCATGCGGCTGCCGCTGATCGACGGGCAGGGCAATTTCGGCTCGATGGACCCGGACCCGCCGGCGGCCATGCGTTATACCGAAGCGCGGCTGGCGAAACCGGCGGAAGTGCTGCTGGACGATCTCGACAAGGATACGGTCGATTTCGTTCCCAACTACGATGGCTCGGAACGCGAGCCGTCGGTGTTGCCGGCGCGTTATCCCAATCTGCTGGTGAATGGCGCAGGCGGCATTGCGGTTGGCATGGCCACCAATATTGCCCCGCACAATCTGGGCGAAGTGGTGGACGCGTGCCTCGCCTATCTGGATAATCGCGCCATATCGGCTGCTGAATTGCTGGAAATCGTGCCCGCGCCGGATTTCCCTACCGGGGCGCTGATCTTGCGGACGCCCGGTATCGCATCCGCGATGTCGACGGGGCGCGGATCGATCATGATGCGTTCGCGTCATGTGATCGAGGAGCGGCGCGGCGGCGGACAGCAGATCGTGCTGACCGAAATTCCGTATCAGGTAGGCAAGGCAGGCCTGGTGGAGAAAATCGCCGATGCGGTGAAGGACAAGCGCATCGAAGGCGTATCGGATCTGCGTGACGAGTCGAACCGCGAAGGCGTGCGTGTCGTGATGGAGTTGAAGCGCGACGCCGTGCCGGAAGTCGTACTCAACCAGTTGTGGCGTTATACGCCGGCGCAGTCGAGCTTTGCCGTCAATATGCTGGCGCTGCGCGGTGGCCGGCCCGAGCAATTGTCGCTGCGCGATGTGATCGAATCCTTCATCGCTTTCCGGGAAGATGTAATCGGCCGCCGCACGCGCTTCGAATTGCGGAAAGCCCGCGAGCGCGCACATCTGTTGCTGGGCCTCGTGATCGCCGTCACCAATATGGATGAAGTGGTGGCGATCATTCGTGGCAGCGCAAGCCCGGCGGCCGCACGGGAAGCGTTGCTGGCCAGGCATTGGCCGGTCGAGGAAATCGCCCCCTACCTGAAACTGGTGGACGATGCCGATCCGGGCCTGGATGGCGCGGGCGGCTATCAATTGTCCGACGCGCAGGTGCGCGCCATTCTCGATCTGCGCCTGCACCGGCTGACGGCGCTGGGCCGCGACGAAATTGGCGACGAATTGCGGCAACTGGCCGAGCGTATCGCCGAACTGCTGGAAATATTGTCGTCGCGTGCACGCCTGGAAGAGGTGATGCGGGGCGAACTGATCGAGGTGCGGGATCAGTTTTCGACGCCGCGCCGCTCGGAAATCGTCAACGCCGACGATGTCGAGGACGAAGACCTGATCACGCGAGAGGACATGGTCGTCACCGTCACGCTTTCCGGCTGGATCAAGCGCGTGTCGTTGATGAGCTATCGTTCGCAAAGGCGCGGTGGCAAGGGCCGCCAGGGCATGGCGACGAAAGAAGAAGATACCGTCACCGAAATGTTCGTGGCCTCTACCCACACGCCGGTGCTGTTCTTCTCCACCTTCGGTAAGGTCTATCGCCTGAAAGTGTGGAAACTGCCGGAAGGGTCGCCGCAATCGAAGGGCAGGGCGATGGCCAATCTGCTGCCGCTGGAGCCGGGAGAATCCATTGCAACCGTGCTGCCGCTGCCGGAAGACGACGCAGAATGGGCGAAACTGCATGTGATGTTCGCAACGGCGCGCGGCCATGTGCGGCGTAACGCCATGGATGCGTTCAGCAATGTGCCTTCGAACGGCAAACTCGCAATGCGCTTCGAAGAAGGCGACGCGGACCGGTTGATCGGTGTCGTCCTGTGTCACACGGTAGAAGATGTGTTGCTCGCCGCACGTTCAGGCAAGGCGATCCGCTTCGCCGCGACCGATGTGCGGGAGTTCCAGTCCCGCACCTCCACCGGCGTGCGCGGCATGGACCTGGAGCCTGGCGACGAGGTTATTTCGGTATCGGTATTGAAGAGTTTTGACGCGACCTCTGAGGAACGGGAGCAATATTTGCGCGCCGCGCCCTGGAAGGCCGAGCCGGCTGAACCCGAACTCTCGCCGGAACGCATGGCCGAATTCGAGGCGGCGGAGCAGTTCATCCTGACGGTGACGGCCAATGGCTATGGCAAACGCTCGTCCAGCCATGAATATCGCCGCACCGGCCGTGGCGGCAAAGGCATCGTCAATATCGAAACCAGCGACCGCAATGGCGAGGTGGTGGCGAGCTTCCCGGTAGAGCCGACCGAGCAACTGATGCTGGTGACGGATCAGGGCAAGCTGATCCGCACGGGTGTCCAGGATATCCGTATCGCCGGACGCGCCACCCAGGGTGTCACCCTGTTCCGCGTGGCCGATGGCGAGCAGGTCGTATCCGCCGCACGCATCCGCGACAGCGATGATGGCGAGGACGAGGATTTGGGCGAGGCCGCGGCAGACTGATTTCCATGTTGTTTCTGGGTATCGAATCGTCGTGTGATGAAACGGCGGTGGCGCTGGTCACATCGGACCGGCGGATTTTGGCCGAACGCATCGCCAGTCAGGAAGCCGAGCACCGCCCGTTCGGTGGCGTAGTTCCCGAACTGGCGGCGCGCGCCCATGCCGAACGTCTGTCGCCGATGGTGGCAGAGGTGCTGGCAGAGGCGGGCCTCGAACTGGCTGACGTGGACGCCATCGCCGCGACGGCGGGGCCAGGGCTGATCGGCGGGGTGATGGTCGGACTGGTGACGGCGAAGGCGCTGGCTTTCGCGACGGGCAAGCCATTGCTGGCGATCAACC